>Ga0123342_1005105_pt1 | contig 19399 bp, 5 predicted proteins | sample Turbeawhitnodule_FD_89960 | JGI IMG/M metagenome (GOLD analysis project Ga0123342, IMG submission 89960) | Root nodule microbial communities of legume samples collected from Mexico - Turtle bean Mexico white nodule | ecosystem: Host-associated > Plants > Roots > Nodule | place: Mexico: Nepantla... | reverse complement strand
TCATGCACAAAAGTTGCGGTAGACTTTGTGTCTCCAGAAAATATCCATGAGTGTCTGCGTTTAACTAATGAGTTCCGCCAGCTTCCCAAGAACCACAAGGCTAGAGAAGATAAGCTTGAGGTAATTTGCTTCTAAATTATATTTCCTTCTCCTCTTTATGATGTCTGAATCAAAATTAATAGCAGATTTATATGGTCATGTTGAACAGATAAAGAAGATGATAGTTTATGCCATTGATGAAGCTGTCACAGACCTAAAAGCTTTGCTGAACTTTTCTTGACTGGATGACCGCTGCTTTCAAAAAGCTACTTAATTTTGCCTTGGCCGCTGATACTCTAGATTGTGCATATTAAGTGTATAGATAGAAATTGTGAGGTCGGAATGTTTATTGGAGGGTTAAAGTCTAGATAGAAAGTTGTGAAGTTTTTTATTGGAGAGCTAAAGCCACTCACAATTGAGTGTTTCCCATTTTGGTAATAATGTAGAAACTTTTTTTGTCAAGAGTTACATTTTAGATGACAATTCTCAAAGTTCTGTAAACTGTTAATGATCAAAAGAATAAAAAATGAAAATTATTGTATTCATTGGCAAAGAAAATTCAAGTAGACTGTGATTTATCTTGCAACCATCGTGGTTACAATTGGGCCTTGTGTGAGCTTGTCTAATCATTCTGATAATAAGGCTGGTTTTGACCAACATTTAAATAATAAGATTGTAAATAAATGACTAACAGATGGTTCCCACAACAACAATTTAATGGCACTGCAAAGTGTGCGGAATGGTATGTACTCTTGCTATGGTTTGCAGGATAAGTGTATAGAATTATTACCCACTTGGGTTGGTCACAAAAATATCAAATGCAATTTACTCTTTTTAAGAGTCTAAAACCACTTCTTCAATTATGAAAAAAGTTAAGTTGCTTCATTCATTCTCATAAAATTAATGTCAGTCTAACTATCATTTTAGAAAGGTAATTTGAAATAAGATGTTTCACATCATGTTTTAATGTGATTAGTATTCATGAGGTTTGAAGATCTTTTGTTACACTCTGTTTGATTTGTCTGGTTGTTGTATTTCAGTTGGATGGTGTATAATTATTTTATATACATTTACAGTGAAAACGCTTTCTCTCCAAAGATAAAGCTTTGAGTACTTTTTTTTGTATCGGCGAAGAATAAATTAAATTAAATAAAGCATTTCAAAGATATTTCAACCCTTATACAAAAAATATTAAAAAGCATAACAACAAGAACACAATCGTAGCATCTAATAGCATTGCAAGCTTCCACCTAATACATAGCCCAATTGGCTTGCTACCCCAACGTATAAAAACTTGTTAAATAAATCTATCTAAATTCTCTATAATACTAAACCCCTTTGGCACTCTTCTTAACATAATTCCTACCTCAAGAACTACAACTGCGGTCCCTCAGCATAAAATGAGTGTTTTGCCTAACCGAGTGCATTTTCCTACTTTTAAATCTGATCCTTGTTTCTGCTACCTCAAGAACTACAACTGCTCCTTCCATCTTGCTTGTCGAGCCCATCCTTCCAAACCTTCACAACCTGCACTTACGAAATACCCTTTCCTAGTCTTTAGCTAAGATAGTGACATTCTGCTGTGACTAGAGAACACAACAAAGCAAACCAGATAATTCAGGTAAAGAGCAAACCATAGACCCTGCAAAATGTTCCTTCATTCTCTGCAGCACCAGGACTGCCGCTTGCTTGACCTGCTTCTTAACAGAGACATACTCCTTCCAACTCTGCTGCCTAACCTGAACCGTCATTATGCTCCACTCTGCTCTACGGGATATAAGCTTCATCCAAGTCTTACACACCAGATCTACCTCTTACACAAAGCACAGAAAAATCATAACATCCCATACCCAACCCATTACATATACATTCAAAAGCCTGCATTTGCACAACCACCACAGAACCCAGATCTTCCTATTACAGTGAAAACATTGGTTCTATACCACACACAACACAACCCCTCCCAAATGAATACTCCATAGGACCCTACCAAACTTCTGTAACCTACCTTTCATCTCTATACCTAGCAACTGCCCCTCACGCCTTCCCATCTAATAGAATCTTTTAATGCACAAGACAGGATTCAGAAGCCAATCAGAAAAAGAATGACTAAAGGACTTCATCCTATACCTCAGTCATAACCATGTTTTAAGCTGTGCCATATGGAGTATTTCCTCCGTATCAACTCTGCCTAGCTTAAAGGCTATTCTGTTCCTTTGATCCCAGATACTCCATATTATAGCTGCCCACACACCTTTCCACACAAGATTATGTTTAAAATTTACATGAACCAAGATAAAATTCTTAAAGTGGTCTCTAAGAGTCTTGTACTGTACATAAAGAATTCCAATGCATCTATAGCACCTGGTCCAGACCTGTTGTGCATACTCACGCTCCAAGAACATATGCTGAGAGGATTCTGGCCACTTCTTCTGACAAAGGGCACAAAGAGTTGTGTCGACCACAACGCCTCTCCTTGATAGGTTTACCCTTGTCGGTATCCTATCCAGAAGGACCCTCCAACCAGTGGTTAAGACATTTGGAAACGCTCTAGACATCCAAAGGTGTTTAAAAGTTACATTCTCATTACAGATGTCACTCTTTGCAACACAATCATATGCAGACTTGACTGAAAAATCTTCACCCTTCCATGTCATACAATCCTTCATCTCCCTATTCAACTTAACACCGGACAGGGATCTTAACAATTCTTCCTGTAAAGTAGATTCACATTCAAAGCCAGGACGCCTCCACCTTAATTTCCACACCCACACCGAGTCAACCCAGATACCAACCTCTCCCACCTTTAAGTTGGTATTATTAGCCCAAGAGTCCTCCCAAAATCTCACTTTGTCCCCGCTCCAATCATCCACCCAACTGCTTTATTGAACCATCCCGTCATACCTTCCTCACCACACACCTTGATAAGGTCTCTCCACCCCCACGATTGATATTTTATAGGAGTAGGAGGCTGCCCTAACACACTTCCGTATTTAGAATTTATTATATCTTTCCATTTCCCTCTTTCATGACCTTGCAGCCACCATTTCCACTTGGCGAGCAGCGCATAGTTGAAACAACGTACATCCTTAATCCCTAGCCCTCCCTCCTCCCTAGCTCTGCACAGATTTTCCCAGCTAACCCATGAGATTGCTCTCCTGTCCCTCCCCCAACCCCAAAGAAATCTTCTCTGGATGCTAATAAACTTTTTATAAACCGAATCAGGGGCTTTGAAGACAGATAGATAAAAGAGGGGAATAGCTGTGAATACTGATCTTATTTCAGATACAGATGTAGATTTTATTTCCTGAAAACAAACAACTTCTGCACCTTCAAGAGAAATTAGTTTCCTCACATATCTCAACTTAGTACCCCTCCTAATCCTCTAATATTTAAGCTTATGATAATCATAATCAACCCGATTTGTACCCTTCCTCGCATCTTTTCTTATCCTCAGAGTCTCTCTCTTCCAACCGTTCCATCTCGTTAATTACTTCTACCTCATCCCCCTCACAAGATATACCTATTTGTTTACCTCATCCCGTTCACAAGATATACCTATTTGTTCACAAGATATACCATAATTTAAATGGTTCCGCTATATCAACAGAATCCCAGAACCGTTTATTGCAGTTAACAATGCAATGCCACCATCAGAGATGGACCTACTAAGGGAGTTGAGAACCAACCTGGAATTGCAGATGTTGTCAGGTTGAAGGTCTCCTTTGGCTGTGAGAAATTTCCACCGCGGAGGTCTGCTTGGCTCCCCAATCTCACACAGCCCTCGCTGCCTCCACCCATGTGATGGAGTAAAAAAATTGCCTCCACACTCCAATTCGTCCTCCAGAGAACCGAGATAACAGCACCGTTTCAGGGTCTCCTCTCCCGCCTCCCATTACGCTTTCTCCATGATTGATTACACTTGTTTGTGGGCCTTCGAACAAAGCTATCTCATTCTGTTTCACAACACCGTAAGAGCCATAGCTGGAAGCTGATACCGAGTTCCTCCGATACTCGAAGTGCTTTGCCAATCCCGCACTTGCACCCTCCGAGTCGCCCTCCAGAGACAAGCGCTTATCTTCTATTTTTCCAACCCTCAAAATGGCGTTTTCGTTCACCTCAACGGCAATACCACCCTTAACAGAACAAGACTGGGCTGACTTAGAGCATGAATGGGCCGAGCCCAAAATGGGCTGAATACTTTTTACACCCTCTACAGCTACTAACAGATTGGTAAGAACATCTTGAACTAAATTAGGCTTAGAGTGCCCAAGGCACTACCTCGCTCTGCCTCTGCCTACACGTTCTCATTTTACTTCACATCATGTGTTTCTTTCATTGTTTAAGTGTGTTTCAAGTTTGAAGATAGACCTAAAAGTTTTTCTCTTTATTATTTTCTTATGTCATTAAGCATAACATTCACTTTATCATTGTTTCTTTAAAAACCACGTTATTTTTAAAAAATAAGTTTGGTAAAAAAACTTTCTTTTCTAAATTATTAACAATGTGTCTTATAACAACAATTAACCTAAGAATAAAAATATGGAGAATGGACATTTTAGCTTACTAATCATCTATCCAATAATTTTTTTCAATGTTGCCATCAGCTAGCATTTACCCTAAACCTGGGCTAGGGCTAATGTTCAAGTGTGTGCCCATAAAAAATGTTTTCTTTATATTGAGAGTATGACACAAGTTGTAGGAGAGGGACAAATGGAGTTAGAGTTGTCATCTAGAAACTTACTTGTTTTAAATTATTTTTTCATGTTTGTGAAATTAGGAAATAATTAATAAGTACTTCTTTGTTAGTATAAAGATGTTACAGAATTGTTTTTTAATCTAATAGAGTTGTTATTACAAGACATTATATTTCTGTTGGTAAATACTATATTTGTGATAGTTTATTGAAGTTAAATTTTATGACTTTTTCTACTAATAAAATATCTCCAAATCCTTCTTTGTAGCATTCTAGATTGCTTTGAAACAAACAAAAGTGTGAAATGTCTTGAAGCAAAATAAATTATTGATGTATGATAAAAAAAAAAATTGTTTTTGCTTCTTGCCATGTTGAATAAATATGAAATATTTTTATATTTAGTTGATATAGAATCTCCAACACATTCATTCAGGTTGAGATCCTCTAACTCATACATGTGACTATATATTTATAGGTGATCTAATAGTGGTTGGTCTGATAAGTTCAATAAATTCTCGTTATAATAGGTTCTAACTCATTCTAACTCACTATAATACTATATTAAGAAAGAAACTTTAAGTCTAACTCAACCTTATAAATTTAATTTATATGGTGAAATTTGCATTTATTTATATACCTGTACCGTCCCGTCCCCGACGCTCGAGTCATCGCCAGGCTGAGGCATCGCCAAACAAGGGGCATCGTCAGGTTGAAGCTTCGCCCAAGAAAGGGCGTCACAAGGAGGCTTCGGGCCTCGACAGTTCAGAACAGTAACAAAGAAAGGTGGTTTCAAGGCCATAAGTTTTAGCACCAGTAGGGGGTATCCTGACTAGCGAAGTACCCACGCCACTGCTGGGAAACCCTGGAACAGATACGACCCATTAGAGGGCCATGACCAGGGGAGAACCACGTGCCTGGTACGAGAGAAAGGTAGATACACTCCCAGGGCGAATGACTAGTGATTGGGACGCATGAGTTGCCACCCAGAAAGTCAACCCACGTGCCAGAAGCATTTCAAAGGAAAGAGCGCTCACACAATGGAATAACCCTAAGTTGGGTTGCGGCGCTGCGGGACCCTCTGCGCAGAATAACGATCAAGTCAGAAGAGCACGTTGTAATACGCACGTGCTCATTAAATGTTTCAGTGAAAGTTTGTCAAGGTACGCGTTAATTCAGTTAAGATTCGAACGTTTCAAGGAATATTTTTATACGCTTTCAATGCGCTTTAAGGCGTTTTAAACATGAGAGATGTATAAAAAGGGACCTTGAGCGTTTGAAAGAGGAGGAGTTTTTAACCTAATTCACACAGTATACACAGAGAGAAACCCTAGTTGTCTTTGCGGCACACTCACAGTGAACACGAGGCAACTAGGGCAACACAATTCTAGTTACACTGTTTCAGTCATTCAGTGCAGTTTTTGATGTTTCTCGCTAGCTGACTTGATCGTTAGAGTGCAAACGGCTGCGAGGGCGCCCATTTGTTCACTTCTTTTCAGGTACCCACAGATAGAGCCGAACGAAGGTGCCCTAACCCGCGAGGACAAGCCACGTACGTAGACGATCCCGGTCAGCCGGTCGGAACAATACCGTAAAATGTTTTTATCTCTAATCAATATCTTAAATAGTGAGTGAGTGTGGTAGTTGGAAAAGGAACAAATTTAGGTGGGGATCCATTAACATCATTTCTAAATATCTTTATGACTATATAACTACTTCAGCAGGCACCCTTGAGGTCACAGGCTCACAGCAAAAGCACTTGCTCACAGGCTCACAGCAAAAGCACTTGCTCCAATCTTCAATCTAGAATCTGAGGTGAATTAAAAGTATCAAACATGGGTTCAAAAGGTGAGACTAAGATAACTCTCCAAGCCATGTGGCTCTGTCCTCCCATGGAAAGCTGGTATCTATCTATTCATCTCACTTTTTCTCACTCTCAATCCATCTACGCTTCCTTCTCTATTCTCCTACTCAACATTAACTCTATTCTAAACTTTGCCAACCTCAAATGCTATTTTTTCTTTGGATGAGTGTGGTTTAACATTAGTTTAAATTAATGTCCATGTGATACATAGGTGTTAAATGTCTCAGTCCACATAGTATACCAAATCTTCTTTTTAAATTAAAATTTAAAATAATTTAAAACATTGTTATTATTTATTTATTATTTCAAAATATAATATTATTATAAGTTATATTATTAATATTCATAAACTAAATTTTAATTAATAATTATAAAAATAATTTAATATTAAATAATAATCATTTTAATTTATCTTATTGAAAATATTAATTAATTAACCACTTAAAAATTGTTTTTATGATTAAATGTATTATATATATATAAATATAAAAAGTGATAATATTATTATGTCTTGTCTCATATTTTATGAGTTAATGATGACTTAAGCCAAAATAGATTAAGTTAGTCCTTTTTGTCAATCCCAATTATATGATTTATATTTTTTAAAACACCCTTTTATTTTCATTATTTAATTGTGTTGGTAAATTTAATTGTATTATTAATAAAAAAATTAAACATCTTAATTTTTAAAAACATGACAATTTATATAATAAAAAAATATTTAAAGTTTTAATTTGTGACTAATACAATTTATAATAACATCTGTATTTTGAAGGAAACAAAAATTACAATGTTATATTTGAAAAATGAAAATTTTAATTAAAATTTAAAAATGTCACATTATTATATTTTTAAAATTGAAAGATTTGAACCTCTTATTTATAAAGGATTAAATTAAATTAAATGAATAAGTAAATAATAAGACAAACGGTAATTAAACTTAGTGTTTTGTGTATTATAGAAGTTATTTGATAGAAAATTTTGAACAAAACGTTTTAATATAAAATCAGTGTTATCAACTCACTTAACAACCAGGTTATAATTGTTTCAATTCAGAATAATCATGAACCTAAAATCATTTTTTAAACATGTGGTGTTTTATCTAATAAAATTATGTTAATTAATATTTATCTTAATTTTGAAAAATCTCAAATAAAACAAAACATCATATTGTTATAAAATAATAGAGGGAATATGTTTCTTGAGCACATGAAATTTTAAACCTTGGACGCAGTTAGGTATTAATAATCTTATTATCGATTAACAACGTTTTCATTGAAATAAAGATGTGTTAATTGTTAATTAAATTATAATTGACAAGTTAAGCCATTTTCATATATTGACGACGATTGTCCACTAACTTTCTACCCTAAACCAACCCTCCTCCACTATCAGAGGTCACCATTTCACCAACCACCAAATCACCAATCAATCACCAATCGTGTGTGGAGAGTGAAATAATTTTCTTTGAGTCTTTCACCATAATCACCCAACTAATTATTTTTCAAGACCTAGTCATTCTTGCTGATAAAACTAATCGTGTGTTTCTACACGTATGTCTGCACTATTAGTTATATTTTTATGAACTTCTATAAAATTATATGGCTAATTACATGTGTCAACTTTTCCAAAAATTACTTACGTCAATTTGACCAATAACCTTTTGGCAACATAGTAGGGTTAACCTATCTTATGCTAAGCGTGTACATGAAGCTAATATAATATGTATGTATTTGTAAAAGGGACTAAAGAGATTTGGTAAAGACATTCACAAGTTGTTGATTAGATGAAAAGGGAAGAAGATGAAACAAGTTGGCTTGAAGTTTCCACAAACAACATAAGAGTTTTGGGTGCTGATAAAAAAAAACATAAGAATTTTAATATGTTTTAACTGTTGGAATGATAAGATGCGCTCTATGGTCTTTTAAAAGATAAATTATAAATTATTCATTGAATCTCACATGTGGTAGCAGCTAAAACACGATACTCAGCCTGAAGATGAACGAGCAACGATGGTTTGTTTCTTCGATTTCTAGTTTAGAAGAGAAGAGCCATGAAAGACACAATAACCGGTGATGGAGCATCGTGTGTGATGAGAATTGATACGAGGCACTACCAAACAACGGGAAGGTGATTATGGCAGAATATATTCTTCCATTGCCTCCACAGTCAAGCCTGCCCATAAAAGGTGTGTGTGTTTCACTTTGATGTGGTCATGTTGGCTCTTTTTCTAAATTCACTTTCAAGGTTTCCTAGTATGTGTTATGCTTTTAATACCTACACCACGATATTTCTCAAAAGAGTTCAAGTTTTTTTAGCGTGGATTCATATCAAGTTATATTTCAGTTTTCAAAATAAAAATTCTTTGTAAAAGCTAGAGATTGAGGGTTGGTGAAAATTTTGATATTGGACAAAGAATTTTGGAAAAACCTTTTAAAATTGTTTAAGGGGTGTCTTTTTCTAATTAAAGTGTTGTGCAGGTGGATTCAGACGAAAAACCAAAAATTTATTTATGAAGAGAAGAATATTGTGAAGAAAAGATATAAAGTCTCTTCAATGAAGTTAGTTAAAGGTAATACTAATTTCCTTTCACTTATATTTGATTTCTAATTTTTTTATAAAAAAAATAGACTTATTTTAGAGATTAATTTATTTATTTTTATCTTATTTAGCTACATTCCTCTTTGAAAAATCATTGATCAAAGATGAGACACCAAATTGCATAGTCATTGCATGTTGCAGACTATTACCTTAAACATGTTGCACTATATGTCATCTTGAGTTTAAAGTTTTATGAGGTGAAATGTGGAATGTATGACTCTTTGAAGAGATTTGTGGGAGACATTGATGAGATGAGTAAGATTGATGTTCAAATTGAGAGTTTCAAGATCAAGTCTTAATTTTTTGGTAGCTCAGTGCACTCAAAACCAAAACTCATCACAATGGTGGGAATCATATGGTGATGAACATCCAGAACTACAAAGATATACAAGTAGAGTATTGATTTTGACTTGTAGTTCATCTGGTTGTGAGTTTAATTGGAGTTCTTTTGAAAAGGTAAGAATTTAAATTATTGAAATTGATTTTATAATTATTTTTATATGGTAATATGTTGTGTTAATTAATTTTAATTATAATTATTTAGGTTTACACTAAGAAAAGAAATCATTTACTTCAAAGGACCATGAATGATCCGGTGTTTATCATGACTAATTCTATATTGATGAAGAAAAAAGATATTAGGAAAACAAAAGACTTTGATGATCTTTCTTGATGAATGGACTTTGGAGCAAAATGAAACATTATAAGGTTTAGATGAAGACATATTAGTTGAAGTTGGAGAAGATGATGCTAGTAGAGGTGGTGGTGTTGTTGCATCCATGAATGATTTGGAGGTTTCTCCAATTGCTGATAATGATAAGGACATGGTGGATATGATATTAATGAAAATGAAGATCATTTGGAGGAGAAAGATGATTATTCTGTGATTATTATGAATGTTTTGAATCGAGTTACGATTTTTGAGTTACGAGTTTCACAATATTGTATATGAGAGATTGGTAAACCATAACCACTACCTAGTTTTACTATTTCAAATTCTGCGTAAGAAGCTTTTGAAGAGAGATTGGATTCCTGATACCACACTCGGTAATGAAGAGAAGAGGACTCATCATCGTAGAGAAAACAAAATAAGATGAATTAGCACAAATAATAGATTGAGATTGATCATACATATGCCAATAGTCTGCAGCATAATGTCCATTCTTAGCTCATATTTGACATTAAAGACGAGGGAGGATATTGGCGAAGAGTAAGAAGAAGAGGAAAGATTTCTGATGTTAAATTGGTCAACAGAAAAATGATTTTGTTGTTTTGGAAGTGATAGACGTGGTGGCTCTACATACATCATGTGAGGAGGTGAGAGAGGGAAAAAGAGAGGAGTAAAAGAAGAGAGTAAAGAGAGAGAATTTCAGAAAGATGAACATTATTCATTGGGTTACACACGTATAGCACAGAAGGGGTTTATATATAGAAAAATAATACCCTAGATAACAAAGGCTCATATGAATATTACGTAACATATTGGTCTTGTTACCATAAATCTACTAGAGCATAATAATGGCTTGTAGGAAAATACGTTCCTCCACGTGAATGAAAAGAATAAGCAGTTGAGTCATGCAGCCATATGGACACACCAGAAATCATGAGCCTCTGACATAAAATACAATTCGTAATAAGAAAAAGAAATGAAGAAGTGACAACAGTACTGAGCTTCAGGGAGTAAGGATGGGATTGCTAAGACAAAAAAAACATGATAATATTTTTGTTGCCTCCTTTTTGTTCTTGCCAATAACAAGGTTACTTGTTCTTGAAAAGTTCCAAACAGTGTTCTTGGTCTAAGTTCCTGCTCCAAAACTTCTTATAATATTCAGCATATGTATATCCTCTGTACATGGCTTCAGATCCATCTTCAGTGAGTCGTGTTGCAGGGCTTATTAATGCCTGATCGTTCGGACAGAGAAATGAAGCCACAGAAAGCCTGGGCTTATCAACATTGACAACAGCGCGGTGCCATACACTCTTATAAAGCCCATTGCTCAAAGCCTGCAAACCACTCAAGTCCAATACGAAAACCGTTATTATCCCCACAGGCTTTTTTTATGTGGGCTAAACTGAGAAGCCCAGAAAAGAATATTAAATTATTGAAAAATATTAATAAAATTTGTAGCATGGACCTGGAGTTGATCGCCTATATTGATGACGAAGGCATTAGGTTGAGGCTTAACGGCGAGCCAGTTTCCGTCTTTGAGAACTTGAAGACCAGAAACGTTAAGATCTTGGAGGAGAATTGTGAGTGCATTGGGGTCAGTGTGGCCTGGTAAGCCATAAGTGAGTTGTGGTTGTGGGCATGGTGGATAGTAGTTCACTGCCATGTGTTGCCCTTGTTCACCCAACACATTCTTTATGTAATCTTTCTCCAACCCCAAACTCTCTCCTATGTATTCCTCTATTCTCAACCCTAATTCCCTAACCTCTTCGCAGTATTTTTTCACCCTTTCCCTGCCAATCATATTGCACTCAAAATTTCAATTTCAATTTCCATTTTCCAATTTTCAATTCAGATTATTCTACAACAACAAACATGTCCCTTCTGTTTGTTTGACTGTAAAAAGTGCGGAGAAAAGCATCAGATCTGAACGTTAATCAATTAAAGGAGCTTACGTCAACACGCAAATATCTACTCACGTCACTGCTTATTCAATGCCACGTCACTGCTCATTCAACGCCACGTCACCGTAAAACAAAAATAAAATAAACTCATTTACATTTTCATTACATAACTCACCTTATCTTTTCCTCAAAACCTGATAGCTTCTGTGTGGATCTCATCATTTGTTTCTATTCTTTCACTTTTCTAAATACTCCAAACTACCAAATAAAAGTGTTATTTTTCTTTTTTTATTAATAAATTTCTTCTTCATATCATACACACATCATAAATAAATTTCTTTATTTATATTAATTAATTTAACGAATTTGATTTTAAGCATATGGACCGTATATTCTTATGTCGTTAAGTAAAAGAAAAAATACTGTTGAACAGTAAAAACTATTCGAAAACTGTTATTATTATTTAAGATTAATACATCCCAACATCTTATGGAATGAGATGTATAAAACATTATTTAGAATAATAATATTTAAGAAATTAATCCAATTTGTATGTCACCTAGTAAACTATGCTGGAATATCAATGTAACTATTTATAAAATCTTCTTATTAGATTTTGTTTTAATTCAAGCGATCAGTATTAGGTTACATTATTTTACTTTTTATATTTTTTTACTAGTTTTGCTTCAATAATAAAGTTTTATAGCAGCTACAATTTTCAATTTTTTTTGGTTATATTTCAATTTTTTAAAACATAAAGAATTAATTTAATTTTATAATTTAAATATATTTTTTTACTTTAGAACCTAAAATTAAAAAAAAAAACATGTCTGAAGTCTAGAAGTCTCTTCCTATCCTATCATTATACTTTAATAGAAATTTCTTAAAAAAAATTAGCAATTATCCTAACTAGATAATGACATTTTTTGCCCATACTTAATCCGCCATATGTCTCCATCCGCATTTACAAATTTTCAAAACTTTATATTCATAGTTTTATAGAAAAAATATTATTTCTATTTATTTTGAATACTTATAATTTCAAATATTTCTCTTATTTTTTTAATGTGTATTCTGAAGAAACATTGCACGTAGCCACATGACCAGGTCCAAAAAATGGTTGAAAATAGATTAACAAACATTATTTTCTTTTTGGGTTACTCAAAAATAAGAAAATAAATTATATAACGAAAATTACTATACTTTTAATTTTTTTTATCTGGTTCATTAATCCGACTCGACCCAAAGTTTAAATTAATTAGCTTAATTTTTTTTAATAAAATATAGTGTATTTTAAGCTCAGAGGTTATAATCGGACTCATCCAACATGCTTTCAAAATTTATACTTTTTATCAATCATATGCAAATGATAAAATTTGTTGAGTTTTCGAATTAATTTTGAACATGTTTTTTATATTTATGTTATTTATTTAATCAAATATATTTATTTTATCTTTAAATTTAACAACTTATCTATATTTCATATACGTAGGGATATTTGAATTGAAATGAAAAGCTATATAAATAACTTTGAATTAAAAAAATTATGTGCTTGCTTAGGTAGATAAATGGGTGAAAAAATATAATATATTTTCAAATATATTTATCTTTATATTAAAATATAATTCTATAATAATTTTTTAAATAAAAATATCTTATGATATGTTACTTATTCATTCTCCCCTCTTACTTTATTTATAAAACATGAAGTTTCTTTCTTATGTGGGTACAATTAATTATAACTTTATATAGGTGCTTTCTCTCTTTCGTGTGTGTTTTTTTCAACTCTATATTATCGATAGTACAACGCAGTCAGAGCAGGAACTCAGATTTAAAATCACTCAATCGAGTCCAGTCTTTCTAGTTTTCTCTTTTTTTTCAAAGGACTCTCTTTTATTTATTTATTTATTAAATAGGGAAATGATCCCCGACAGGACCACAGTACTTTATTACGAAATTTGTGCCAATAAATTTCACAGGATATAATAAATAGGCACGTGCATTACTTAAAAGTTTATCTTTGTACTTTTCAAAAATATTTTTCTCTCTATTAACTCCCCAATTAAGAGAGAATAAAAAAAATAAGTTTACTAAAATGAAAAATATTGTAAGTATTTATTTCTATACTGAAATTTAATTATAATATTAGGTATGATAAATTTGTTGATTTGAGAGGGTAGGAAAAAGTGATATAAATAAAAAAGTATACATCTGAGATTTGGTTTGGTAGTAGGAGGAAAGGCAGAAATGTATATACATCTATGATTTGGTCTATGATAAAGAATCCATTGTTTTCGTAATCCATCCAAAACTAGAAAGCATGAGTTTTATATTGAATTATTTGAGTGATGAGAAAAAACATGTGTTGTGTTGGAAAGGAAAGAACGGAGAGAAGAAAATAGAAGAAAGAAACAAGAGCATTTGATTGGTGATTTTTGATGAAGAATATTTGCGGATAAAAGGATGTGTTTTGAAACATGATAAAGTGATGAAAAGGTATTGTTGTTTGTGTGCGTCATAATGTCACAAAGGAAGATGGTTATTGATTTATGTCGGCTTATGAAATAAATAAATGAAATTAGTGTGAAGATATCATAGTGTAATACCTGGTCAGCAAATGATGAATGGTTGAGAGATAAGGAGAAAGAGTGAAAGAAGACTTACTTGAAAGAGGGAGGATTAGAAGGCCACTCAGGCACATACTTGTCCAATGGGTAGCAATGAAGTCTAAGATAATCCCTCCAATTATGAACAGTTTCTTTGTTGACATTGAAACTAGTGGAGAGTCTGGTTGTCTTTGAGGGGTCTTCAGAGTACAACTTCAGTTTCTCCTCCAGAGGCAACTTGAAGAACCCATGTGCCACCTCTGTCATTTCCCTCACAGCTTCTACATCCACCCCGTGATTCATCACCTGCTTCAATTTTTATATTCTAAATTTTTAAACTTTATTTCTTAAATCAAAAATATAATTCACAAAAATCTTCATCACACACCCCTCCTGCACCTGGAAAAACCCATAGAGCCTGCACGCTTCACCGATTTGGTGCACAATCTGGGCTCTGTTTTCACAGCCCAAATCGACTATTGGAACATCCTCGCACTCCAACACTTCGGAGAGACGAGGTCTCTCCGATTCCGGTCGGATGTAACTCTCCGGAAGATTCGAGTACCGGATTCCGGAAGAAAGCACCTTTCTGTCCATTTTTTATTATCCTACTTAAATACCAAGAACAAAGTTCATAAGAGGATGAAATAACAGTATGGGGAGTGGGAAGAGGGAAGTAACCGGTGAGAGTTTCGTGAATGATAAACTTAAGGCCTAGCATATAAGCATTTATAGAATGCAGGCGAATACGAACAAGAGAAATTTTTTTATTTATCTTTATTTTTGTCGTGTTAGGACCATGTCCAAATCTTTATGTTTCTTTTCTTATTTTAAAGGTTATAATAATAATTAGCCCTCTGTACTATGTGTAATAGTCTCTGGTGCTTACGCATTGGTCGCTCTTGTTATTAGTGTTGTGTTTGTTTTAACACATTTTGGAACAAACAAACATGGTTAACAGAAGTGTTAAGTGGCCAACGGAAATCCACGTAGTGACTCTGTCCACCGGCCAACCATGTTTCATGTCCAATTCCAAAGCTGAAGGTTAACATCATCATTATTAAGGATTAATATTCCCGTTTAAGAGACCCTATGTTTCAGTTTTGAGAAAAAAAAACCAGCGTTCATTTGTTCATCATTCTCTCACAATTTTGCATTTGCCATCTTTTTTAGAGCCACTATAGTGGTGGAGTTCTATTGCATTGTTTTGACTTGTTTCTCATGCATCAGTTTTATACTTTTACAATAAACAGTGCAGCATTTGGCCTTTGTTTACTTTTTCTGACACTGAGTATCTATTTGTCTTTCAGACATAATTCCAACTATAATTCCAACTAAACCATGACGGTGTTATTTGTTCAAAAATTCAACATACATTCAAGGGGAGTGGTTAGACTCGGTTGGAGGTTCGTTAACATATAGACTTCTCAATACATATGTGTGGACACTAAAATTTTAGGAATATAAAAAAAAATTATGGACACTAAAATTTTTGGAATATAAAAGAAATTGTTTTAATGTTTTAATTCAAACATGCTTGTTTTATCGATTTTGATAAGCATAGTTTTATTCACATTTAAAAAAAAATTATAATTTTTTATTATAATTATAAATAATTTATTATTTTAAATAAAATTTATTTTATTATTAATTTTATATTTTTAAACATATTAGATTATCTAATATCATATAAAATAGACGAAGACTTAACTTATCGACCAAGACTTAACTAAAGATATTACCTCAGCAACATTCATTATAATGAAGACTACATCCATTATAATAAATACAATGGTGTAGAAAGAGTTTAACATGAATAACATCAACAAGTCGACATAATCATGGGCATAATAATCTCAGTACCTAATAATCTCATATAACATTGTTAATTCATATGAAAAATGAGACTAAATTATCTTACAAATAGTAGACTTAATCATATGAAGCTCTTTCGGGTTTCACACTTCATAATCTTTATCTATATGATTTTAATATACCAATAGAGTCAGGATACCTTCTTTTAGGCAAAACCCTAACCAATAAACATCCTAACAATCTCAACACAATATTTCTTTTCTTGAAAATACTATGTCTCGATCATATTTTCACATAATTCATATTTCATATCACACATAAGTACATCATTGAATCGAACAAAAGTTTAAATTATTAAACAATCCAAAAATATAAAAAAAAAATCACATAAACACAAACTAATTGTTTTCAGCTACATATATATATATATATATATATATATAAAATTACAAAAAAATTTAATTTAAACAATAAAAAATTATAAAAGAGTGTTTCAAAAGCAAATTTCAAAGTTTAGGTTTTCTTTAGCTTCAGCGAAAATTGGCCTTGTTTGAGTGAAAATTTCGTCGATTGAGTGAAAATGAGGCCGAGAGCAAGTTCGTTCCAGTACTATTTTCGCTTGAGTGAGAATCTCATTACTTGAGTGAAAATAGACTCAAGAGTAACCTAAATTTTCTCTCCATTTTCGTTTGAGCGAGAATCCTTTCGCTTGAGCGAAAATGGACCCGAAAGCAAGGTAATTTCCTGTCATATTTTAGGTTGAGCCAGGATCTTTCACTTGGACGAAAATATTTGGAAAAAAATTTAATAAAATTGACACTCTTCAAGATTTCACCCAAAATCAATACTTAAACTTGTATTTTACAAAACATATAAGACCAAAATGATATCACCTTGCCCAGAGTTGGATCGGTATTCTCATTGAACTCATATGTCAACCTAAATATCTATACATTCATGATTTCTAAACCAGATTCATTCAAATTCAAATTCAAGACAACCAACATTCATCAATGTTTACACTTCAAAATTATTCATACTACAATTCAAATACATTCAAGAATTCCTTCACATCACAATCAACATGTAAATTACCAAATCAATAAAATCTATCATTTTTATGCTTTCACATTCAATCTCAATCAAAATACTTTAATTTACTCAACAACAAACTTGCATGAAAGTTTGAACGTCACCTTCACATCCATATCTTCTAACCTATGATTTTATTGAAAAGTAAAACTAGTTTTTTTACCTGATTAAAAGTAGGCTACTCAAAAAGAGCTTCAACTCCTAAAAAAAATATGGATAACCTAACATGCATCACAGATTCATGATCAATGATTCAAAGTCATGATGAATGATTCAAACATATATCACTAGGACTTTGAACTAATAGAGACTCATCCTGAAGTCTCAAGTACCAAATGCAAACACATCTATACAAGCAAACAATACAACTCAAAGGAGAAAGGAGTACAAATGAACTTTCTTTAATCAAAATTTTGATTGGGTAATTTTATTATACTCACTATTAAGAGTCCAAAAGTGACTTCCGATTGTTAATCTGACGAAGGATGAAGTTAAAAATTTAAAGAGATTACAGAGGAGAAAATGAGAAAAGTTTGTAGAAAGATAATACTTATATTAAAATGAAACTTGAATAATTAATTTTTATTTATTTATATACACTTTTCATTTTAATAATAAAATATTCAAGTTTCATTTTATTTATATAATTTCTACTCTAAAACTATTTTATAGGTCATTAGACTCACTTCCTTTGTTTTAATTTTTTAAAGGAAACAAATTTTTTTTCTAGGTTTGCAATATCTTAAAGGAAATTTTTGACCCAACTATAATTCTAAAAATTGTTCATAATTTAGTTAAAGTACACTCCCCACCCCCTAAACTTAGAAATCTATTAGAAATATATATGCACCTTGAATAAATAATAAAGGTCTTCTTACAATTAGGTACCTAGTTTACATATTTATATATATATATATATATATATATATATATATATATATATATATCAGAGAGTGATTGAGGGTACTTCCAATCAAAATTTTAAAATAGAGAAACAAAGAACAATGGAAATAATTAAACTTTTAAACATTTTACTTTAACAGAAATAATTTTTGAAATTTTAGCATTATATTTGATAAAATACTGTAAGGTTTAATAAAAAAAAGTGTAATTCTTTGAAAGAAAAAAAATATTAAAATTCAAATCCAAATCCAAGTGTTATTTGTACTCCCACGTGATCGTATTAGAGTCTAAGGAGAGAACGTGGACTCCAAAATTTGTATATTTCTTTATTCTGTAACACTAAGCAGTGTTGAATACTCAATAGACAATAATTCACAAATGGGGGGAGTTATAGCATACAAAAACCATTTTTTTTTCTTTAAAATCACGTCTATTTGAATCAATGAATAATCTAGAGAAGTTAAAAAGAAAATAGGTGTAATATTTTATAAAATATATTGTAAAGCGACATTTGCGTGTGAATATCATATGAATGAAGCATTTATAATAGATTTATCTATTTTTAATGATTGAAATCAACATCAAAGTAATGACATGTTTAAGATACAAACTTGTGTTATATTAAATAAGAGAAAATCTTGATTATAACATCCATTATCTTTATAATAACATTACCAATTATGTTATGTTTTTTTTTATTTTATTTTGTTGTTAAACATTTTGTTTTTAAACTTGGAGACTTAAGTTTAGGTGAATTAAAAAAATCTCATATAATTTAAAAATAAAGCAGGCTATTCATATACTTTCTAGAAAAATCATTAAATAAAAAATAATTTTAAATAAAAAATAAATAGTTATTATATTAACGAAATTATATATTATTTTATAAATTAAAAAAATTATTAGTATATAAAATATTTTTTATTAATAAAAATGTTTAAAGTAATTTCTAAATTGATATCTACCCATAAGCTACTAAGATTTTATTTTTTTTTATAAAAGTTTTCATGTTAGGCATCACTGTGCAACTTGACATCTTAGCTACGCTGACACCTCAAGTAACAACAATCATCTGCCATCACATGAAAAAAGTATTATTAAAAAAAAATACAAAAATATGGGGGGACTAGACCAAAACCCACATGTTAACAAAAACGATACATAGGTAGACTATACCTATTCATAAAGAATTCTAAGAACAGAGTAGATGGAAGT
>Ga0123342_1005104_pt1 | contig 19400 bp, 8 predicted proteins | sample Turbeawhitnodule_FD_89960 | JGI IMG/M metagenome (GOLD analysis project Ga0123342, IMG submission 89960) | Root nodule microbial communities of legume samples collected from Mexico - Turtle bean Mexico white nodule | ecosystem: Host-associated > Plants > Roots > Nodule | place: Mexico: Nepantla... | reverse complement strand
TCCATGTCCATACTAGCATATACTTTACTCCACCAGAAGTTTACATCCCTAGATAACAGTTCCTCCAACTTTGGCATTTTAGAACCCCAAAACAGGAGCTACCTACATCCGCAGCCAGACCAGTATAACCAGACTGCTTCCCCTATAAAGGAACCTTTCACGCAGAACAAAACAGAGGAAACAGCAAGTGCTGGAACAAGTGGTTCATAATTTCCAATGCATGACATATAAATGTGTACCTCCTCAGCTCCATACGTAAACCTGCTAAAGATCATAGAGGAACAACACAACAATCCAGAACACCATTACAAAGACCAAACATGGACCTTTGAACACCAACACGAACCGGTTTGGACACCTACTTCTTTGAAACAATCTTTGCACTCTCATACCCGCATGATAACGTCACCCACAATCCATTTTTGCCCACTAGACCCTTCATACACTTCCTGTTTAAATACAGACCACCACTTAACTACCAACCCCATGCTTGCTTCACAACAGAAACCACAACCACAGTAGAAAATGCTCTAATCTACCCCTAAGGCAAAGAACATGCAGGCCAAGAAACACTTAAGACTAGGGGTACCTCCACAACCTCCAACTACCATTGTGCATCCCATTCGTGCCATCTCCTTCCAGGAGCACCCTGCAGAAGCTACAACAGAGCAGAGAGGCCTAAACAAACAGATCTCCTCACCAGCTTCTTGGGCATAACCACTCTAAACCATGTAAGTCCCTGGACTATAACAGTTGTTTCCACATAGGGAATCATATTATTCACACCAAACCAGTGTTAACACAGCCTTTCACAGACACATATTCTTCAACCTCCTCTGATATCATACAGTAAATGGTATACCTTCCTAACAATACTCAAGAAATGATGCATAGTAGAAACAATATAACACAAGAAGAATTAGATCAAAACTTTAATATAAACATTGTTAATGAGAAGAGAACCAAGACAAAGTTGGAAGAAAGAAATCTAATTCAAAAATTTGTCTTCTAGAAAACAATACAAAAAAAGCAATGTTTCAAAACAATACACAAAAAAGAAAGCAAGGAAAGCCAAAATGAGAATGAAACCACGTGAGAGATACATGCTGGGACAAACTTGAAATAACGTGAGGGAAACGTGGATGAAGGAAAAATAAATCAATACATAGTAAACATACATTATAAAAGAAAAAATATTTTAACCGGATTTATTTATTAGAGACTAATAAAAGATTAGGAATGGATTTAAATAATGAAAAAAAAATTAACTTCCGTTAAATTTCAAAGGTTTATTTCAAAACGTATTTTCAAACCCCTCGATAAGTAAATAATTTTTAAAAATAAAAAGGAAAGTAACTAAATTAGAAGATGAACATGAAACCATGTGAGGGATTCGTGGTGGGACAAACTTAAAACCATGTGAGGGACACATGGATGAAGAAAAAAAAAATTGGTAAACATATAGTAATAGAATGGTTGTATAAAATGTTAACATATTCATGATTATATATATATATATATATATATATATCATGTAAAGGCATATACGTTTGAAAGTTTTTCTTAAAAGGCTTATATTGTGAATTATATTTCAGCTTTGAAGAAACCGCTTGACTAATACCTATGTTAATTTTGTAATTTGTGAAGTGATTATTACAAAAATTCCAATGCTACTAATTGGAGTTAATAAATTTAAATATTTTGAGATAATCAATATGCAATTGGTTGCATCATTAGGACGGTTTGGAAATGGAAGACCCATATATATAAAAGTAAGGGTGATTTTGATGATGTTTTGAAAAAAATATCATTTATATTTTCAATTACAAAGAAGAAAAACAAGAGTTTATTTAAATTAGCTTTTGCTCTATAATGTTTTGTTATTCCACCGTTAGAGAATACAAAAGAGAACAATAGAAGTTATGTTTGCATGAAATAAAAAGCATATATTTGATAACTCCAAATATATTCTCAAATTTGGAGACATAAAATAAGATAAAACAGGCTATATTTACAATTAAAAGTATTTTTAAATTCCATCAATTTGAGATTCAAACATATAAGGGAAAATTTTAATCAATGATTATATTTTTCAAACATTCACAAATAATTTCAAACAAATAGAAATTATTTTAAAATAGAAAAAAAAATATTAATTTTACTATATAAGATGGATAAGTTTGTATGTTGAACTTAATTCTTGAATGGAGATTGGACACAAAGCTTGATGTTGGAGAATGATTTATAAGTAGGAGTGATGTGGAGTTTTGAAGAGAAGTTAGAGAAGTCATCTTCACAAGGAAGATGCCTTGTGAGAAGTTTAATGATAAAAGCTTTCATCTCGTAGTTTTCTTTGTAGATTATTTTTTGAACGGAGTGTGGAGGAGAATTCAAGTGCATAAGTATTGTAAAACTCATTGTAAAAATCAAGAGCAGTTTTCAGTGATTGAAATCGGAGAGATTATCATGTGCAAGTGAGAGGTGGACCAACTCACTAGGAAAGGATCTAGGCTAAGTCTATAAGAAGACTAATCTAGGGAGAACTTAGGAACAATTTGAATGGCAATTGGACAACATTTCATTACTAATTCCAAGTTAAGAAAACATGAAGGGAACACTCCTATTTATAACCTACTTCGACGTCCATTTGAAGAGGAAATAAGGTGGGAAAATACTACCAGACCCATAAAAAGCCCATTTATTCTAAACTACTTGGCCCAATACATATGACTCAAGAAATCCTATTATTCTAATATATACAAACTAGAGCCTAGACCATGATGATAAGAACTTGGGCCTGTTGAGGTCAGTTGAGTCTTAGTCTTGTATTCTCGCGGTCAAAGCTCTAGTTGTTATTCCACGACTTGGAGGTCTTCTACAAGTTGCTCTGTACATTTCTTCATCCCGAGTTGTCCTCTTTATTTGACCCACAAAGGATAGATAAAGGCCCATTTTGCTAGTAAGCTCTTGAACAAGGCTCTAGATCTTCAATCTCCTTATAATGTGGATGTTGTGGTTGGATGGCTTATTTATCATTCGAGAGAGGAGAGAAATCTTAAGATGACTATTGAATAAGGAGAAGATGCAAATTTGACATTAATGCACTACTCATGTAAAGGTGAAAGTATAAGGAGTGGGTGGTCCTATTTATAGGAGTCTTGACAAATAATTTCTAGAGCAAATGGGAGGGAAACTTAAATTCAATTTCCCCATACGTTTCTTGAAAATGGATGCATATTATGGATCTAGACACATGGATCTGACTTTGCATGTGTTGCACATATTAAATGTGACAATAAGCCTTATGGTCTGATCCCATGGCTGACTAGGATTTCTATTGGGCTTGGATAAATCTAATTTAAACTTTAATTGGACTCTTTTACAAATATAAGCCCAATAACCTATATTACCTTACCCAAATACAACCCCAATAACCCAAAATACTTACCCTGAATACAAGCCCAATTTATTCCTATTCTATACGAAGAAGAGGCCCAATGTTCTAGCCCATTGAAAGGTGGTCCATATAGGAGTGTCTTAGGTCTACTATCTTCAATAGAGGTCCAACCTTTTTGGATTCTTCTAGTTATAACTCTTATGGTTGATTCCTTACTTATTATTCTTCCATCATCTTTTTTCTTGATTAATGTGACTAGATAGGTTTCCATCATTCCTTCCATCTAGATGATTGTCCTTAGTGACAATAGTTTGTGTTAGGTTGACTTTCCTTCCTCTAGGGTCAAATACCAACCTCTAGTAAACAAAAATTATAGTAAAACAAATTGTATATTCATAAGGAATGTAAAGGAGAAACCTTTAAAGACACGTAAATGAAAATTGTCTTTTAATGTACATGCATATTTTATCAAAGAAAAAACAAATAAGCATGTTATTGAGAATACTTTTATTGATTCTTAATACTCCATTTATTGTTGCCATCGTTCTTTGATAGACATCTTTTTTAGGCAACAAAATAAAATGGTTCAATTTAGAAGAAGAGTTATATTTATTTGGAATAGAAGAAGAGTTCAAAGTCTAGTGATTCTTCTTGAAGGATTGTTTCTCAACTATGTTACTAGAAGATTTTATGACTCTTACTTTTCTTTGTTATTTTCCAACAATTTTTTTTTTAAGTTTCTTTTCTTTCTTTTCTCTTTCTTTATTTTCCTTGTCCTCTTTTTCATTAAGTTTTCTCTCCCTCATTTTTCAAACTATTTTTTTTAAATTTTCCTTTTCTTTCTTTAACATCACAAGTTCTTCTTCCAAAATAACAAGACTACCTTCTCTTTCAATTATTTTTATTTTCTTTCAAACTTGCTACTTGTTTTCTCCATAGTTTTAGTGACTTAAGTTCCTGTATTAAATTTGAAAATCCTTTTGGAAATAACAATACAAGCCTTTGGAAATAACTAAATTACTTTACATAAGCACACAAATTTAGATTACAAAAGATTAAACTAGTCATTTTCTAAGGAAAAAGCTTATAAGAACTTATGACTTACCAAGGAAGTCGCTAATGGGAGATGGGAGAACACCAAGGGTTCTCCAAGACACCTAAATAAATGGCCAAATTTACAAGATAAAAAAAAAAAAAAACACTTTCAAATGGTGACATAAAATAATTGAAATGAAGTGGAAAAAGAATTGGTAACAAAATTTGTTTGCCATGGATTGAGATAAGGTGCTACGTGTTTCCCTCACTAGATTTGGTTACTAATCCGGTTTCTACTAATTTTATACAAATTTCAAATTGTTGATATTCAATCTTTCTCAACAAGCCTCTCTAAGTGTTTAATCTGTCAATAGAGGAGTGAGTCCTTCTTAAGATTTCACAAACACATATAATGCAACCTTGTGAAGTTAGGTTCTCTCATAGAAGCATTTCAATCCAAAGAAAGTTCCACTCAAGAGGGAAAGGAAATAAAGTAATAAAATGTCAATTTGAAAAGTTACAAATTACACAAACTAAAGTTGAAGCCTAAAGTAGAGGTAGGAACTAAAAAGAAGATTGATGAAAGGCTCTAAAGTATATTAGAAAAACCAAAATAAAACTAAAGAATATGATTAATGTTTTCTTTGTTTCTTGATTAAGTAAGAAAAGGATTAAATGCATAAATGTTCGCTACTATGAGTGTGTTGGTTTTGTATTCACAAATTAAGGATCAAGTAACTTAGTAGTTGCCAATTTTTTATCTTAATGTTTCACCATAATTCTCATTGTTTAGGCTTTTGCTCACTTCTTTTTATTTGAGGAGTGTGTGTCTTTTTCTTGAATAAAGAACCGGATACAATAGAAAACTACTAAACTATGTCAAAAAACACGTTTTTTATTTCTGATAAGTGTCAAATTTCAATAATATTTTATATTAAAATACAAGCACTTATGGATATTAATTGATAAAATGAACATAAAATAACCCCTAATTTATGAATTTATACATTTTTACATATTTTGTTATTTTAATTTTAATAAGAACGATATATTTCTAAATTTGTGTTAAGTTCAGGATTCTAGGGACAAATAGAGATGATCGAACAAAAGGAGAATATACAAAGCTAAAAAGGGAAAGTTGGAATGCACCAGTACTCACCAAAACTCGCATAAGCCAAACTCCCCTAGAGGATCTCGCACAAGAGAGATTGTTCTAGCGATGTTGGGCTTTTTTTGTGCAACTTGCTCAGGCGAGCCCAATAACGCCCAAGCGAGAAGTCACTTAGCCCAAGCCAATTAGGTTAAATAGGAGGCTTGAGGCACAACCCTAGAGACGCATGACTGAGAGGAAAACACCATTAAGTGAATTGTAATCCAATTGGGAGAATAGGAAGTGTTAGAAACCCTAGAGGAGGCAGCTGTCAAGGAGAAACATCCTAGTTCTTCTTTTTTTGCTCTCCCTGTTTGCAACAACCATCATGTGTTGCTAATTCTACCCTTTGGGATTGAGAGTAATTTGTTCAAACTCTTATGTATTGAGGTGATATATAAACATAATATTTTGTTCTTGATTGATGATTTGTATTTTTATTTCATAGACAAGGTATTCAAAAGAAAGGGTTGTTAGAGTTGAATACTTCAAATGCACTTTTGACTAAGAATAAAATTTTGACATTGCAGATTGAGACTTTAACTGCACAAATGGCTAAATTTCCCCAACAATTACAAGTCGTCCAATTATATCATGAGAGGATGAATAAACTTGAAGATACCTTGGAGAATAATATGGCGACAATCAGAACTATAGAAACTCAAGTGGGATAGATTGCCAAACAATTAGCAGAGGGACAAAGTGGTCAATTTTCAACCAACCCAAAGGAGCATTGCAATACAATTGTCACGGAACGCGGTAAAATGACAAGAGAAAGGGATGATAATAATGTGGTGGTTGAAAAAGAAAAAAAATGAGACTGAAGGGGGGGGGGGGTGAGAAAGAGAAATAAAAGAGCAGAAGTGAGGAAGAAAAAAGTAAATAAAAGAGTGAAAATAAGGAGAGAGGTGTTGTTGAAATATATTTATCATATCCTCATACTCCTTCAAAATAAGAGAAGAAAATATTTTTTTTTTATAATTTGCTCCCTAAAAATGATTTTGCAGGAAATCTGAAGCAAAAGTCAACATTTGAGAGATTTATGAAGAATAAGAGCTATATTGCAAAGAGAAATTTAGAGTTGGAGGCTGAATGTAGTGCCATTATTCAAAAAGACTTGTCTAAAAAATCCAAGGCTTTATTGGATTTGGGGGCATGCATAAATCTAATTTCTTTGGCAATGATGAAGAAAATAAGTGATTTGTAGATTAAACTCACCAAGATGACATTATAGTTGGTTGAAGATGTTCTTGTTAAGGTGGATAAATTCATATTTTCTGTGGATTTTGTTGTGATGGACATAAAAGAAGACGACGAAGTTCCCTTTATTCTTGGCAGACCTTTCATGAAGACTGCTAGAATTATAACTGACGTTGATAAGGGAAAGCTTAAAGTAAGAACTCAAGATGATGAGGTAACTTTTAATCTTTTTTATGATTTAAAAAATTCTAATGCAGGTAAGGAATGTTTACAAAAAGATACACCAAGGGAAGCCTTTCCTGACACAAATAGGTAATTGGACCTCTTAAATTTAATTGAGGAAGGTAAACATCATCATATTCCAAAGACATTTGTCCACCTTGAGATAAATAGGCATCTAGCTAGATGAAGTTAAACGAGCGCTTACTGGGAGGCAACCCAATACACATTTTAGTTTTATGATTTGTTATTTTTGTTTTTATTTTTACTTCTAAAAACCATGTTTTTGTGTAGAAAAACTTGCCCGGGCATCAAATGTCTCGCCTTGGTGGGTTTAATGATGTAAAGTTGGAATTTTGTGCAGGGAACCTCGCTCAGGCACAATATATCTCGCCTAGGTGAGTTAGGCAGACAAACAAAGGGTGCTATATAGAGTCATCTCACCAAAGCAAGATAAGTCTCGCTTAGGCGAGTTTGACTATGTAAATTTGAGAATTCTCACAAGGAATCTCACCTAGGCATAGTAAATCTCGCCTAGGCGAAATTTAAAAAAAATAAAAAATAAAAATAAAATTCTCAAAGGCAACCCAATCTGTACATGCCTACCGATAAGTTTGAAGCCTATGTATCTAGGTTTGGGAAGAAGTTCTATTATTCAGGGGGTAGATCGAGCAAATGAAGCAGAATCATCTACAACTGTAGATAAAGACTTTAACACAAAGCTAAAAATGACTTCTTAGGAAGGGATGACTAAGCAAAAATATGATTTATTTTTCTGTTTTTTTTTCTTTTCAAATTTTTTTTTATTTTTCTAGTTTTTTAATTATTTTAGCTTTATTTGTTTATTTGTGTTTACTTGCTTATTTTCTTAGTTTGTTTTATTTGCTTTTTGTATTGGTATCTTGAATAATTTTGTGTTATGCTTATTTGGTTATTTTTATGTCTTGAATTATTTTTCTTGAATAAATTTCAGTTTTAATTTAATTGTTTAGTAGTTTTCTAGTTTTATTTTTCTTAAATAAAAAAGAACTGCAATATTAAAATTGAATTGTGTAAAAAATACTGTGTTTAAATATTAGAAAGTGAGATGAATTAGACACAGGTTAGAATAGAAAATATGATTGAATCCCTATTCAAATGAAGTTGAAATTGTGATACATGAAAATTTAACAGGATGATTGATTAGACAGAGAATGACAAAACAATAAGTAATGAGACCAATTAAACCAAGTGAATGTGTGAACCTTAAAACAATTTTGAGATTTTTACTGATGAATTGACAGTTGTGGTTGCTTAACTTCTATTTTTTGTAACATCATAAAAGAGAATGAAATTGATTGAGGAATTTGTGTTAATTAAGAACCCAAGGTCAAATCATGCAAGCAAAGTTTTTTTACTATATTCAATCAATGTGAAAATACAAGAGTCAAGACACCCTATTTATAGGAGATAGTGCCTTGGAGGGTAAGAGTGAGAGGAGGGGCGACAATGGCAAGAGACCTTCTAGAAACAAGCCAAACCTAGTGTGTCGCCCAAGCTAGGTCAATGTTCTAGAAACTAGGGTAAGAATGAGTCAAAAGGGGCGATCATGAGTGTTTCTAGAAGCTAGGCGAAGATGAGCTTGACACAAGCCCAAATTATAATAATTACACCTTAATTTATTGAAATTAAAAGTAAAGAAACTAGCTAGTGCTCAGTTCCAACTATGTGGGCTTTGCTCCTGGTAATCGTCTAAGGAATAATAGGCTTTGTAGCACTGGCTATGGACTGATCCTAACCTAGCCCTGGGTCCTGTGTCATCCTCCTAAACATCCTTCTGGAAGGTTGGGCTAGCTTAGTGGCTGCTTTATATCTCTCAGGGTTCCATCACATTCTTTTGTGGTATGCCTGTAGTTACAGTGGTATCGACAATGCTTCATCGGGTCGACATTGGCGAGCATGTGGGTTTTCCTCATGTTGGACATCAAATCGGCATTGAGTGCCTCCTCAAGTATTTGAGCCTGATCCATAGTAAGGGGAGTATAATGCATAAGGCGTTGCGGCCGAGGGAATTTTCTTTGTTTTTTTAGTGAGATGGGGGTTTGCCTCGGTCCTTCTTGACTGCTTTTTAGTCTATCTCCTTGGGTGATATCACTTTAATTTGACATTACTTTAGTTGTTTCAACTTCATGAGTTTTTTCACCCTCTAGCATAGTTCATCTAAGTCAAAGGTCGATTTTTTTGCATAGACTATCCAAAAAAGGACCGAGTTTCAACGTTGTGACCATGTGGTGCATTACTACATCGGGGCTCAAGTTACGAATGTTGAGGGTCACCTTTCCAAAACGTTCCATAAACATGCATGTTGATAAGCATTATGGAGGTAAGGCAAACTATACTTCAAACTTGGTGACTAGGGTGTCAAAACAGTCAATGGATTGGGTTGGACGACGAGTGAACCAGCTCAAAGTGTCTCTTTTAAGCGAGGTTGATAAGACTTGGCATAAAAGTGCATATTTTGGGGTGTATAAGATTACTTGGGTTACATAAGCATCCATGTGTTCGCCAGGGTTAATCATGTCATTATACTTGTCCAAGGTTGGGCTCTTCCAAGTGATCGAAAGGGGGACATCCATGATGACTTCGGTAAACGGGTTCTGGTGAGAGGATGCCCTGAGTATATTGGCTGAGCCAATAGGTATTTTTCTGGAATTATGATGGCCTTTTGGTTTCTCGGTAAGGTTTGCTGGTGGGATTACGACATATCCAATTACTTGTCCTTAATAACCAGGATTGTCTTGTTGTTATCTAGTCTCTGCCTCATGTACGTGTTCTCTTCCCTAAGGTCACCGTTACCTTTTGTGTTCTTCCTTTTCCATAGTGGTTATCTTCTCCACATTCTTCTCCTTGAGGGTCTCCATTTCTCTACTCATTTCTCTCATCATGGCTGTGGGGTCCTCTTGGTGGTTATTTACTTCATCCGGTACTTGCTTGTCATTGTTTGCCATGTTTCTACTGGTTACCATTTGGATTCAGTGGAGTGTCCTTTCGATCCCATGGTGGACGTCAAAAATGTTTTTACAAAGCTTGAATATGATTATTTATCTCCTATTTGGTCCTTGATTTCTTGATCTTCGATCTTGACTCTTTGGCCTTCGATTCTTCACACGCTCGTTTCGGTAGGGGTACTTGTGAACACACTTTGACACTCAAGTTAGTGTCGGTAGAGTAGATGATATATGTGGGATCAAAGTTTCATTATCTTTTATTGAGGGGGTTGACTCCTATATATAGTGATTATCCTAGGTTTAGATGATTAAGGTTAGCCCAATACAACCCAAGTGCTTAAAGTCATTTTATTTTAATGGGAGTGTTTATTTTGTTTTACCCATTAATCTAATCATATTGTTAAACTATGATTAAGAGGTACGCAATAACCCGCACTACAAGAAGATCATTAAATATAATTATTAGAGACAAAAAAATAATTATTTGTATTGACTAAATTCGATATTATTCTATAGACTAAAACCGTTATATCAACTTAGATATCCATTTAGAAACTGTTTATCAATAATAAAACTAATTTAAATACTAATAATTTTTTTAGTATCTAAAATAATATTTAATTTAGTTAATATAACAATTAATTCTTTCTTGTCTCTAAAATTTTATTCTATTTAATGATTTTTTTAGTATTATAGACTCTATATACCAAGAAAATGTGACTGTTTGAGATATAGCCGACCAGATAGTTCACCGTTATCCGTCGTTGTTATGATAATTACTAGTAAATGCTTTCGTGATGGTAGAATGCCTATAGGGTGCCTCTAAATAGGACTTCTTGGTCCAACGCTTCACACCCAGAAAGAAAATATCTAAAGACCATCTACAGTGAGAGGGAGGGCTTGCAAGAACAAAAAAAACACACCACTTATAATGAGAATGAGAGCATGGAAGAAGCAAGACCAAACCACCCACAATGAGAGTGAGAGTTTGGAAGAACCATAAGGATTGCAGTTTTCTTTTTGTTCTATCATTAATTGGAAATTAAATACTTTATTCAATTTTTTACACATTATAAATATAACAAAAATGATATTTTAAAATTATTAAATATTACAAGAAATATATTCTATAATTATCACAAAATTTATATATGATATTTTTGGAAGCATGATAGTGCCCATTCATGTAATAGTTTCTTATTTAGTTCATTCCACCATTTGGAAACTAGCATATACAATTTCATGTTCTTCTTTTTGCACTTCCATCCTATCAAAAGCACATCACCTTCTTCCCGGTGTAACTGTAGCCACAGATTCCATAACTAGCCTCACACTGAACTGAGCCATTCAAGCACGAACCCTTCATTCATGGCTCCACCAAACTGGCTTATCAAGTCATCATTGTCACCACAATCTTTTGCTGACTGTTTCTGGACCAGTCAAAACCTTCACTCTCCTTCCCCACCACAAACACAAAATCGTCGTTTGGCCCAGAACTGAGACAATGGATAGAAGACAAGCGTATTGGGATTTTTTTGGGATATTCATGAACATTATGAGTTGTTTATACAAGATAACATGGAATAAAAATATATTTATGTTCTAGCCAATTTAAGATCGGTCGGAATCTGGATGAGCTCCTTGTGGTCTCCATTCAAAGGCTTTATAGAAACGAGAGGGATTTATCCTGCGATGGCACTCCGACGCTCAAGTGAATAAGAGTATAAATATAATGAGTATAATATGAAATAGGAGTTGAGAGTACTATCTGTGTTGTTTATTAGATGTTTAGATTATGTCTTTCTGTAGAGTATAATCAGGTATATATAGACTGAATTGCAACCTCTCCACCTTTAGTCATGATCCTGTCTTAATTGAGTCATTAAGGATGATTAAGTTTGATTGATTGAGATCCCTTGATTTGTACTCCCTCATAGTTAGATACATAGGTCGAAAAACGATTCATAAATAACCAAACATCGGACTAGGCCATGACCCAACAATTTATATACAAATAAGTATGCTACAATATGTTAGGAGTATAGTTACTGCATAGTAAAAGTTAGGATTTAAGTTCAAATGGAGTGTGTAACTAGTAGGTCGTGCAAGAGACCAATATGACACTATCAACTCTTCTAAATTTATTGTACTTGTACATTTTTTAATAATTTAATTTGAAACATATTGATTTTTAAAAAAATTAATTAAAGAGATTCTATATTAATAAGTTATTTACTATTTATATCAAACATTATCATATCATTGTAGGAAAATAACAAAATATCAATTAATTTAAAAATAAAAAATAATTAATTATTATATTAATTAAGTTAGATATTATTTTATAAATTAAAAAATTATTGATTATCTAACCTAGTTTTTATTATTAATAAAAATTTATAAAATAATATTTAACATTAATATTAAAATTTTAACTACTTATTACTTTAAATTTTAAATTAATTTCTAAATAAACTAGTGACTAATTATTTTAAACACTAATAGATTAGATTCTCATATAAATTTTTAAAGCAAAGAATGTGTTCTTTGTATTATGTTCAGTTCTCTCCTTTTATTTAATGTACTATTATAATACAATTATAAAACTGGAAAGATTAATTGAATCCTTGAAAGCTTAATATGACACATAGAAAGAAAAAAAAGCACAAAAGAAAAACAAATACTATTATCTTTTTCTAAACTATGGAAGTGTCATAGGGTGAAAAAAGAAAAGAGTATTGTTCTTATATGAAAACAATGAGGCCCAAAGAGTATTATTGGGAGGCAGGCCATACCAACAAATGGACAACAAAACCATGACACTGAAATGTGGCACCTCCTCTTTTTGTGTTCTTGTGTTTTATGAATATTTTACCTACAACAAAAGATTGAGTTGACCCAAAAACCAATAATTTCACTCTACCACACCCTAAAACGTGGAACCTTTATGATTGCAAGAATCTTAAAACGTCAATGATGGAACAAAAAGCTTGGAATGTAATTGTGAGCATGTGATATTTGAGTATAAGAACATCAATTGCATGTTACTGTTGAAAGCAAGATGAAGATACGAAGCAGCACTGAATCGTGAATCATGATCATCTACCTTAGTTTTTGGATTGCAGCGTGGAATGTTTGGTTATTTGTTACAACTATTCACATTCATCCTTATCTTTAGCATCATCAATGACATGGTTTATTATAAATAGGAAGCTTGTGCTTATGCTAATCGATGATGTTCTTGGATCAAAGAGGACCTTTTCCTTCGCTTACGTAAAATGCACGTGCGTCTCTACAACTCTACACCATTTCCAGTTAAAAGACTTTAATTTCAAGCCTTGTATTGCTTCTTTCTATCCAATTTGCTTTTAAATACATTATGCATTAAATTATACTTCTTTTATAAATAAGAAAAAAAGAACCATAAATTAAATATCGTATATTCTTTCCGTATCTTGTATCAAGTTTTAAGAAGAAGAAAAATATTCATTTGTTGTTAATGTAAATTATTTCTATCAACTATATTCTTACCTTTCCACTTATTTTTAATCAATTTACATATGTATATTTAATTTAAAGCATGATAAAAGGGATAAAATAAAATAAAACTCAACTATTTTATTTTAATATAAAAAAGTTAGTTAAAATTCTTAATTTCAAATTTGGTAATATATCTATCATATAAGAACAAACCATAAAAACGGATAAGATCAAATAAAAAAATAAAAAATTATGATATTAATTGAATTAATCATTTAATAAAATAATTAATTTTAAAAATAAAAGTACTTTTTGGCTATGCATATATTATGATTTACATATAAAAATTAAATTACTTTTTTAATATAACCTAAATTTTAATAGTATGTATTTTTATTTTTATTTAAAATTATATTTTTACTTCTTTTAATAAGACAAGGTGATTGTTGGTCCCGGGTAGAGGATTTGTCTTAAAATTGTAGCTCAATTAAATAGACAATTTTGCCATCTTCACATAATAGAAAAGAGAAAACTAAGCTGAATAAAAAAATTAATTATGTGATAAGTAAAAATAAATGAGAATTAAAATTAAATTTAAAGGTTTATAAATGAAAATAAATAAAAAATTAAAGTAAGATAAATGAATCTTATTTTTTTTATATATAATCTTCTCATTCAATCACTTTGTAAGAATGAGACATTAAAAGGAAGGAGTATCTCTTTTAATAAATGTTCCTTAGTTTGGAAGGTACATGAAAACCTTTGGCCTTTAGTTATTAGAAAATTTTAGGTTTGAAAGTATTTCTATATAATTTCCTTCTCTGCAAATTCATACGATGTGGATGTCTTTTATCTGTTAATTAATGTGTGAACTTAATATTATAAAATTAAAGATCTCTTTATTGTAACTTGTGAATGAATGACAATATGATTGGACTTATTAATATGTTGGTGGGTCACTACTATTTTAAAAGCCTACAATTAAGCATTTGCACATCAAGAAATAATGGTTTTGAAGTTCTAAACAAGCTACTCTAACATGTTAAATCCAATGTATGTCAACACATGATTTATCGTACGACATTACCTTCTAAACATTGATAAATTTTTTGTTCTCTTTCTAATAATTTTTCTAAAAGTTTAATCAATTGTGAGAAGATTTGATTCTTTGTGTTGATTCGAGAAAGGGCATTAGTCCCTCAATCAAGTCTTGTATAATTCCTTTGAGTAATTCATATATTTGAAGAAGTTTTTAGTTTATAAACCCGTCATTTAGTTGTACTCTTTTATTCAGTTTCGATTACGTGCGATTTTAATTTTTTATATTATTATTATTATTATTGCAAAAAATATATACGAAGTTTCGCTAAATCATTAAGAAAATTATTAAATAGAAATCGATTTTAGAGATAAAAGATAATTAGTCATTTATTGACTAACTTAAATACTATTTTAAAGATTAAAAAAAGTATTGGTATTTAAAGTAGTTTCTATTAATAATAAAATTTATAAACTAGTTTCTAAATTAGTATTAACTTTAGAATCTTAAGTAATTGATAGCTAAAATCTTGGTAGCTAATTAGATACCGATTTAGAAACTAGTTTATAAATTTTAGTAATAATAGAATATATTTTAAATACCAATTGAATTATCCAGTCAACTAAGAACAATGGTAAGGCTGAAACGTTGAAAGGTTGTCAAATCAAAAGGTCTCTCGTCTTGATAACTACTTTATTTAATAGAATTTTGATTACAAGTGTGAAAGCACAAAACCAGTATGTTATTAACACTATGTGAATCATGTTAAGGCCCAAAGATTAAGCCCAAAATATGAGGACTGAACTCAATACATACAAATAGTAAAAGTCCAATAAGGCTGCTAAGGCCCAATAATTTACCGTATAAATAAGTGACTTAATTAACAGGTAAGTAGAGTGGTTTTTAGAGAGATAATCACTTAATTAAAAATGATTTTGACTTTATCATCGGAGCACCTTGTAAGTACACACCACCTGTCCGACATAATCAAGAAGTCGTGAAGGAAAGAGACCACTTGGGACACACCGAAGTATAAGGGGAGGAAGGACGTGAAGTGTTGAAAAAGCAGTTAAATTCATCTTGGTGAAAGCCCTATAAGAACATTTTGGCGCCCACCGTGGGACTCGAGATAATTTAACTAAAGTGAAAACAAGATGAGGAATTCAGATAGGAGGAATGGAGAATAATACAAAGCAGGCAGTATTAGTAGCCATGTTAATGAAGTTGTTGGAAGAATTTGAAGCTTTGAAGAGAAAAGATTGTAGAAAAATGAATATGCTAAGGGTCGAAAACCCATATATGAAGTAGAAACTTAAGGCATATGAAATAGTTCTAATCACAACCTCTTTGGAAATTGTTAGATCAAGCAGACGCATTCACTAGAGCACATATAATGAAGAAAGTTTTGGAACATCACATAGAAGGCAACAAGATACCTCAAGTACATTTTATGGGGCATTTATGAGGAAACACCCATTCTCGGAAACTATAATGTAAACCTTATTAATTGACAACTGGAAAAATCCAGTAATGGATAAATATGATGAGAGTACTGATACTGATGAACATGTGTAAATCTACACAACAAAAGTTAGTTTATATATGTGGAATGATGTTGTTCTTTGTCGAGTCTTCCCGACAACATTAAAAGGAGCTGCTTTGAGTTGGTTTACATGGCTACCACCGTTATCTATCAACTATTTTGATATGTTGGTCGAGAAGTTTGGCGCGCAGTTTGCTACAAGTCACCCACATCAATTTTCTTAGTTAATATACGGAAGGAGAAAGGGGGAATCATTAAGGTTCATGGAGTGTTTTGGGAAACCTTAGTTTAACAATGAACAGATTTATTTTTATACTGCTTATGTATTAAGACGTTTATATCAGTTGAGTGATTTTTTATTTTAAGCTGATTGATTCGCAAGCTACACTCACATTAATTTTTAGAGAGGAACAATGGAAAACAAAATCAGTGAACTTCAACTTTTAAAGCAAGTGATAAACGTTCAATTACAAGCTTGACAATTAACTGGGTAAACTTCCACAAATCAAACGGTTCCAATTGTATTCAACAGTTCATACACTTTTTAAAAGAACCAAAACAGATTTTCTAGAAATCAAGAACAGAACGAACAAGCCCAGAAAGAACAAATTTATTTTTAATTGAACAGATTCAATTTCTGACAGATTAACAGATAAAGCAGTAAAAGAGTGCAGGGATGAAGAGAAATTGAACACACAGCGATTATACTGGTTCACTCAAATTAGCTATATCCAGTCTCACCTAATTCAAGGTGAAATCCACTAAACACACGAATCAAAACACTTACACAGCCACAGTTCTTGAACCCTACAAGACACTTGGCACACTTTGTTGAAAAATACTATTCCAGCACACACAACTCTTCAAGAAACCCTATCAAGAAGAGTTTTACAAACACACTTTACAAGTAATTGAGATATGAAACGAATACACCTGATAGAGAATGTAGAAATTTGCCTTAGACCAGTAGAACAGATTGCTCACACAGTTACAACACCTCTAGCCAAGCCTTAGAACCAACCAAGAACAAGCACACTTTTGATTTGAAAAATCTTTCAAGAACTCGTGCTAATCCTCTGAAATCTCTTTTTGTCTCAATTGTAAAAAACAGTTTTCTCAACTATATGAACAACTTTTTAAATCCAGAACAAACTCTCTTTTTATAGGAAACATTTTATAACAAACTTTCAAAAAAAAGTTAAAGCTGTTACAAAAAGAACGGATTGAAAATAAAATGAACAGATTTATTTTCAAAGGCAGTGAGAGATTTTGTTATATGTAGGAGACTTAGTCAAACTTCCTAGTGCAAGGATAAAACTGTGAAAAACCTTTTAAGAGAAACATGGCACTAGACTAAAAAGAATCTATTCATTTACATAAGAACAGATTCATTTTCAAAACGATAACAAAAACTTTTAACAAGTGAAACACAGTCGTTTTGATGGAATGAAAACTTAGTTAAGATACTTGATGCATAAAACATGATTTTCAAAAAACACTTAATCAAGGCATCAGTTTAAGAAAAGAATTTATTCATTTAGAAAATAACATATACATATTCATTTTCTATGCAGTAAAGGATATTTTTGCAAAACATGTGAAAAACATTTCCATAAAACTTGTGTTTGCTCTTATCACATGGTCAGGGGTTAAGAGGTGGATTACCCAGCAAAAAAGCCTACTTTAAACAACCTCTAATCTATACCTAAGACATCCTTAAAGAAAATACAAACACTAAGGAAAATACACATTTGGCTTCATCAAACACTTTGTCTTGAAGGGGCAGCATCCATCTTCAACAAAGTATACACAATCTTAGCCTAGAAATGCCAATGCACCATATGATCATTGCTTTAAGACAAATACCATTTACCTGCAACTTTTATAAGAAGCCATTCATTAATCTAGATGAGTTCTGACAAAGAGATGCAAAGTTCATTCAAATGGAGGATCTGAGAGACTTCAAAAATTAAGTTAGGGCAGAAGTTGGAGTTGAAAAGAAACATAATGAAAGAGAAGGAGACCAACAATACAAGAGACAAGAGAAATATATCGTGGACAAATATTTACAAAATATACACCACTCAACATGAACAAAACCCGAATACTCCAAGAAGCACTCATGAGCGAATTAATACCTGTGCCGAGGAAGGTCAAAACACCAGAAAATGTTGATCACAACAGACATTGCAAATGTTATAGAAATCATGGCCATAGCACAGAAGAATGTGTTGCGTTAAAAGATCAAATAGAAGAATTAATCCAGGCCAGACAATTAAAGCATTTTGTTGGGATGGATGAAGGTATGGCGGGGTAAGAAAGAAGTTTGAAACCGAGAGAAATGAGATATGGTGATATAAGAGAAGAGAGATACAATAATAGAAGAGAGGAAATGCGTAATGAAAGGTTGGAGAGAAGAGAGGGAAACTAGAGGATTCGTCAAAGTCCTCAAAAAAGAAAAAGCTGAGAGAGGAGTGTTGGAAGGTCGATAAGAGGATTTATTAATACAATATCGGGAGGACTTGCTGGAGGAGAAGTATCATCATCTGCTAGAAAGAAACATCTTAGACTAGCTGAAATGGTGCACTTTGTGTTTTGAGAAGAAGTATGTTGTCCATAACTTTCATTGATAAGGATTTCCAAACTATAAATCCAAAACAGGATGATCCAATGGTGATTATGGCAGAGGTGGTTGAGTTTAATGTTATGAAAACTTTGATGGACTAGGAGAGTTCGTTGATATTCTGTATTGGGAATCCTTTTTGAAATTGGGATTGATAGATCAAGATATTCGGCCTCATCGAGAGCAAATTATAGGGTTCTCATGAGAAAGGGTGGGACTCGAAGCCAAGTCCCTTGAATGACCGAAGAAGATTTAATCATTACACTAGTCAAGTTTTGTTGTCATATTATGATTATTATTATACTTATTAGTATGATTAAAAATATTAATATAATTAATAATATAAAAATTATTAATATATTTAATATCATTCATATTATTAATTTCATTAATATTATTATTATTCAAATTACTAACATTATTTGTGTTATCTTCATAATAACATGATAACAATAATATTATTATTCATAATACTATTATTAATATTATTAGTGTTGAACCAAGTGGTGTTCAATGTTTTGAAGAATCCAAATCCTTTGAAGGATGATGAAGCCTCTGCTTTGCTTGATGCTGCTGTGCTGGTTTAAGCTTTGTTCTGGGGTACTTCAATGTTGTAATCAACCCTTAGATTAAATCTCAAAGCAATTAGCATCTCAATTTTATCAAAGCAAAATGTTTTTCAAACTAAGTTGAAACAACCGATTGTTTTGTCGAAACAACCGATTGT
>Ga0123342_1005103_pt1 | contig 19404 bp, 5 predicted proteins | sample Turbeawhitnodule_FD_89960 | JGI IMG/M metagenome (GOLD analysis project Ga0123342, IMG submission 89960) | Root nodule microbial communities of legume samples collected from Mexico - Turtle bean Mexico white nodule | ecosystem: Host-associated > Plants > Roots > Nodule | place: Mexico: Nepantla... | reverse complement strand
TTAACAACTGGCGACTTCACGAACCCCCCGACTTCCTTCCCTTCTGCCAGCCTGGCGCCTTGCTAACACGCCTATACTGTAGCAGGATGCCACGTCATCACTCCCGACTACCAGGGCGGTACAACTCTTATCCCAAGAGCTACACCCAGTCCCTAGAAACCACTGGGTATCTACTATGCAATCAAAATCCAGATTACAAACACACAACCAAAGAAGTGACCTTGAACACCTTAAGTCACACACTTCCTCTGGCACACAAACACCACAAAAATCAGAACACTCTTTGATTCTGCATTAACACACCAGTATTCAGAAATACAATAGATTCAGAAAGGATTACACCTGATGAAGATCAAATCAAAAGATTACAACAATCATATTCCACTTCTTTGAGAAAACCCAAAAGCTTGAATGCAAATCTTGAAAACTCAAATCTGTTTTCACACTTTCACAAATGTCTCAAAGCTGTTATCAAACTTTAAGAGAGTATAACAACCTCTTTTAAATACTCGAAAAGCTATTAAAAACATTTAAAGTAGGAGCCTAAACTGTGGATTAAAACCTAAACCTGCTTTTCCAAAAACACAATTTTGAGATGCCAAAACATTCTCAAAGTTGGATTTACCCATCTGAAAGCCTATCCAACTTTCACAAGGTAATGAACCTTCTTTTCAAGAGATTCACAATTTTCACAAACAAGAGAGTCACACTTGCAAGAAGAGTTTTTGTAAAGCATTTCTAGATTTTCAAAATCAGTTTTTGAATTCTCCAACTCTATTTCCAGTGCCTTGACTCTGTTTTCAAGCCAGTTATTCAGCCCTTTCAATCGCTTATTTAAGAGTGCCAAACGATTAGCTTCCTCATGTGTTTCTTTAAAAGCTTGAAGAAGTAGACTATAATTTTCAGCATTTAAAGAAGTACAAGAACTTACACTACTTGCATCATGCTCTTCCTTGGCCACCAAACACAGATTAACTTCTTCATCTTCACTTGATGAGGAACTAGATGAAGAGACATCATTTTCATCCCAAGCAATGTAGGCTCTTTTTGATTTTGCTTTCTTTTCCTTCTTGCCTAACTTCTTCTCTTTATTTGGGCATTCAGCCTTTATGTTCCCCAACTCTCCACAACCATAACAAGTATAATTTTTAGCATTAGAATCACTAGTTTTCTTGTTGCCATACCTTTCTTTATTGGAGTCTTTGTTGCGGTTCTTCTTCAAGAATTTGTTGAACTTTTTCGACAGCAAACTAAGAGTTTCTCCTTCACTCTCATCACTTGAAACTTGATTGTTCTTATGCTTGGATGTTTTCAAGGCAATGTTTCTTACATACTTATCTTTACTCTCTTGAATGTTGAGTCTATTCATCTCCAACTCATGCTCCCTAAGCTTTCCAAACAAGGAGGCTGTAGTCAAAGATGTCAAGTCCCTTGATTTTGAGATAACCGTGACTATAAGTTGCCAAGATCTATCAAGACATTTGAGAATCTTGATATTCAACTCTTCTTTGTCAAAAACCTTTCCAAGACTCATGAGATGATTGACAATGTGAGTGAACTGCTTTTGCACATCCGTAATTGATTCTCCTTTGAGCATTCTGAAAATATCATACTCTTGGATTAGAGTATGCTTCCTTGCCCTTTTTACATCGTTCGTTCCTTCATGAGTTACCTTTAGAGTACCCCACATTTCCTTAGAAGATTCGCATTGAGAGACCTTGAAAAACTCATCAGAATTTCAGTTAGAGGTGATAATATTTTTTGCAATACAATCAAATTTTGCTCTTTTGTTTTTTGCATCAGTCCATTGGGACCAAGGCTTTTCAATAGAAACACCATCCTTTTCAAACTTAGGAATAAAAGAGCCATTTTCAATTGCATCCCATATTACCTTATCAAGAGATTCAACAAAGATCTTCATATGTACATTCCAAAATTGGTAATTCAAACCTAGTCAAACAGCTTCAAACCTTTTTCAAAAACTTCTAAGTGATAAAAAATCGATTGAAACGACAAAACAACAGGTTGTTTTTCCACTTCTTCATAAAACAATATTTTTCAAAAAGGTTTTGATTCCAAACTATTTTAGATTCAAACAAAGAGTGGATTACACTTCATTCTACCCAAAACCCACCCACACACACAACAACTCCAGCCTTTCATCAAACACCATGGATTTGGAGACATCAAAGCTTCAAGATCATCCTTGATCAACAAGTAGTGTTGATGTGATGGATACATCTGCAAAAGGACATGATGACTAGAACAAATTCCTTGGAGGGCTTTTTGATAGGTCTTTACTAATGAATTTTTTCTAGTAATGTTGCATTAATACCGAGGGAAGGCGAGATAAGAAATAAAAGTTGGAATTAATTATGATATTTGGTAATGTGGTATTATTTATACTTACAAACATCCATAGTTTGTGTTAGAATTGAGGAAAACTGAAGTTTGTCTCCCATGGTCAAAAGTTAAGTAAACTTGAGATCCCTTATTAGCAGTTTGAGACTGCAGTTCTTAACTTTGGGTTGTTGACATTTTGTAACATTAACTATGAGACAACCGATAAGAGGTTGATCTCAACCTTTATGGAAAGGGGACACTGAGATAACAAAACTTTCCACCTTATATGATTTTGGATTTCATTGCAACTACAATAACACTGGTTAAATTGCTAGGAGATGAAGCACTATCATGGTGTACACATGAGACTTAGTTGGCTTTGAGAAGTATATAAGGAGTGTTGCATCCACTAGATTTGGGACCATGCTGCGAGGGCTTATTTGTTGCATTTTGTGGGATGCACAATATTTGTTGACAAAAGTGTGACATTAATTGGCATGTTGTACTTGCAATTGTTTAGAAATTTATGGTGTGTACTGGTTACTCATGAGGAGATACCAAACTGACCCACATGTATGACAACTTAAGGGATGTTTGCTTTGCTCAGACAAAGCAGTTGAGCGTTTCTGCAACACTTTTACAAGTAGATAGTATACATAACTTGTAAAAGTTATATTTGTTTTCATATGAATGTATGAATAATGTTGTTTTTAAATTGTAACATACATGTATATATGAACATTTTCCAGGGATGAGAAGAAGGGATATGAATCTCACTTATCAGGAGGTTCATCTAAGGACACAATGATATGTCACTAGACGACATATATGCATTGTTGTCGTGGTGCAGGTGCAGTTGGACAATGTGATCCATGTTAGGGTTATTTGGAGTCCTTATAAATACCATCATCCCAGTAGGTCATTTGAGTTGATATCCATGTTCTGCGAATACCTATGTCTGGGTACGTGCACATCACCATTTTCCAAAAGTGTGTCATGCACTAATATGGGAGCGACCAGGCGATTCCTCAATCTCCGATGTCATTTGAAGGTGGTGTTGGCGTGGTTATAGATGACAAGTGGTTGCACTTTGTTAGCCATCTTGTTACGAGTGTGACACTAGCTACACATGCATATGTGTATCCAGTAAGATGCATGCAGTGGTTCAAATTTTTTCACACCCATACAACTCTGTGGGCCAGGGGAAGATTGACTAACTGTATTACCATATCGTCACCCTCTAGTCTAGATCACAGAGACAAAAAAACATGTGTTTTAGTAGGATCATGCTTGTCTGATAAGTTATTATGTTATTGTATATCTATTCTTTATTTACCATGGTTATTTATTTTAATATATTCACTAACAAATTTCTTTTGGATGATTGCAAGGTATATTCAAGAGGATCACTAACGTATTGTAGAGAATAATTGATTGTGTACATGTTTCTCAAGGCACTTTAGCATGAAAGAGAACCTAGAACACACTTCATTTAGCCTGTAAAGTGTCGGATGAGGGGGTCATTCATATTAGGCATCCACATGTTGTATGCGGGAGGCGAGATAGGCCCAATAGTTAACTTTAAGGAAAAATTGTACGCGAACATAAAATCATTTTAATGATGTTTTTTGTTTAAATTAAAAATTGTGTTATGTTCTTACTTTATGTAACTTGTTATCGTTTGTCAAAATTGTTTGTTTTGGCTTCGTATTAATGTATTATAATAGCAGTAGGCTGTAAATTGCAACATGTTTTCAACTAAAATTTTCTCAAATCAATAATCAAGTCAATCGTTTTCAAGACTGACATATGTGGGTGTAACTCCTAACAATTGTGCAAATACTTGCATCCGACTATAACATGAAATGATTACCATAACTTAACCTTTGAGTAACAGTGTGTAGACTAAAAAAGGTCTATAACTGGTATGGGATAATTATCATGCATTTTCACATGAGCAAGTTTTAAATGTATAATATAATCAATAATATTTGCAATTAGAGATGTAAAAGACTTGAAAATACTTCGTAATACAAAATGTGAATACTTGAACAAAATACTTGAACAAAATGTGAATCATACACATGTCCAATACATATGAGTTGACGTAGACTAACATCTATGGGAGATTTACTTCGTAATGGAAATGTTGTCATATTTTTCTTCATGATAAACACACTAATACAACATTGTATCTATTAGCAATCATATATCCCAAATCTAGTATAATCGTCCACTTGTTTACACTACATTTGTTAGGAAAGTAATAATAGGTAAAAGTTACAGATAGCTTAATAATTTCAAATTACTTATCGTTAATGCAATTTTTTTCATACTCGACGTAGTCATTCTGTATTGTCAGCTAGTTGCTAGTCCATTCTCTAGAATGAAAATCACGTACCTCCTCGTGTAATTCTTCTAAAACATACATTGCTTGGTACTTTATGAGACACTTGAGTAGAGGTTAGTTGTATCCTCTTTTGAACAACTCGTCTCTGGTTAAGATGAATCACGAGGCTGTCTTCCTCACAACTCTTTATTTACCTTCCTTGCACTCTCTAGTTCTAATGAATTTAAGAATGGGAGAGATCTAACTATCACCTTCTTCGACTGGATACAAATCGACTTATTTCGCACTAAGTACCTTAATGTGTTGTTGTAAGATATATCTATGTTATCATTTTTTCTTGGTACTAGCCAATTTTGTGAGAAAGTCGTCTCTCATGTTATCTCCCCTGTGTATGTAATAATTTTTTTAGATTCTTCAAAGTTTTCCATCATCTTAATCACCTTATGGTAGTAACTTAAAATTCTCAGTTATATGTCCCACAATTGATTGGGAATCAATTCTACATAAGATTTTGGTTGTGCCCATATCTCGGGAGAGAATTAGGTCAACAATGACTAACTCATACTCAACTTGATTATTCTCAAAACTTAGCGATTGTTCGAGAATCATTCCATTGGGGCTTTCAAGGGCAATTCGTGCTCAACTCCTTTGCTTGTTTGACGAACCATCTACACGTAGGTCCAAATTTTATATTGGGGTTCTACTTCAAGGCTTATTTTGCTTACGAAGTTGGCTAAACATTACAACTTAATCGGTCCCCTCGTTTCATATTTTAGACCATATTTTCAAATTTCTACAACCCATCCTATCATTCGCCCGACTGAGTCAGGTTTTGATAAGATTTTATGTACAAGGTAGTTAGTTTGAACTTACAGAATAATTTTTTGAAGTATGCTTGCAATCTTTGAGCACTTGTCACCAATGCTAGTGATGGAAACCGTCCAGCCATAACATCCACAAAATAAGGAGGATAAATACTTAGAACTTTATTCATAGACTTATTAGCATAAATGGGCCTAATTGAACTTTTTTCTATATTTCGTAGGCCTAATAAAGATGACATCTCTACGAGGAAGGAATTTATAGAGCATATCAGAGAAGACCTCAACACCATGAAAGAATACTAGAGCCTTGGTTAGAGGACTACAAGAAGACTGAAACTCAGCTGACATTAGCAAGACCTAGTCAATATCTTTTAGGTTCATGTTTTCATTTAAATAATTGTATAAATTAGTTTAGGATTTTTTTTTGGGTCGTGTATTGGGCTTTGATTTAATTTTAGGACTTGTATTTGGGCTAATAGTAGAGTAGGTGCGTATTGTAAAGTGACTCACCACCTGGCATGGGAAACATGGGTGTGGCATGGGAAACATGAATGTCCACATGGCTATTCCTTAATGGAGAGGATCCCCACCAATTAAGAGGTGACATTTGTCAACCTCTCATTTGAGATGATTCTTAGCATGGAGCATCTAATGTCACTTGCCACCTTGCCAATGGAGAGTTTTTAGGTTAAAATTCTTATTTTAGACATCCAAGTCTCCTATAAATAGGAATGAACATCTCTTTTTCATAAGTTCTTCCTAGGTTAGTCTCCTTCAAGACTTAGCTTAGACTATTTCCTACTGAGTTGGCCTCACCTCTCACTCTCACAAATTCCTAACTCCACTTCAATCCATGGAAATTCCTATTTAGTTTCTTTAATGCTTCCGCTCCTTAAATATCCTTCATCATCCATCCAAAATAGAAATTACAAAGATCACTACTAGAAGATGAGTGTTTTCCATCAGCTAGGGTAATCTTCTCGATCATCTATAGGTCTCAATATCTTGGAGCCTTCTATCGATGAAGTATATCAATTTTTGCTTTCCGTCAATTTCTTGGACTAGAATTACCTTTATGGATTTTTCGAATACTAGTAAGTACACCAAAATTGGTTCTTTAATGAAGTGTTTGTAAAGAATGGGAAGAGAAGATAATAATTTTTTGATATCTAAAAACACTTTTGTACATGTGTAATCGCATCTAAACCTCATTGTTTTCTTCATCAAGCGAATTATCAATTTTGTCCTCTCGACCAACATTGACATAAATTGTGAAAAGGACGTTAGTCTTCTCAAAAATTTGTGGACTTCTTTCACATTCTTTTTGCAAAGAATACTATTTTCATAAATCTTGACAAAAAGAACAGATTGATTCAGAGTAAAACAAAATTAATTTTCTGATTACACAAGCACTTCCAAAAACTTAAACAAATTGATTTTAGAATCAATGGATTTAATTTTCAACTTTACAAAAACAGATCATGTGCAATTCAATCAACTACAACAAAAGTAGTTATAAAGATTCTGAACACAAAATTCCAACTTCAAAACTTTAAAATCTGTATTGAAAAGAAACTGAAACCATAAATCAATTATTTAGAAGATCTTATTACTTGTTCTATCCTCTTAGTATTCACAGATTCAATGATCTTTAAACAAACAATAAACTTTCCAAAATCTTGATGAACAATATTCAAATCAGCCCAGATATGAAAAATAACATATTCAATTTAAAATCAACAGATTGATTTTATCGTAGTATATCAGATTTTCCAGAATTGCTTGTAGAGATTAAGAGAGAGAGAGAGAGACATAGTTTTATACTGGTTCACTCAAGAAGAGTTACATCCAGTTTCACCTTACCCCAAGGTGAATTCAACTAAAAAAAATCAATCTTTTACAAAACCTTCTTGGTTCTTGAACCCTCCAAGAACAAAGAACACAATGCTGAAAAACTTTATTTCAGCAGCACCCACACTTTAGGAAACCCTATCAAGAAGTGAAATTACAAACACCCTTGCAAAAGAAAGTTATAAGAATGAAAACACCTGAATTGAAGATGCAAGAAACCAAAACAAAACTGACATTCTGCAACACCACTGTGACAAAACCTGATATCTCTAACCAAGAGTCACCAACACAAGCACACTTGAGGTTTTTGAGAAAAACTTTCAAAACCAAAAAGGATTCCAAACTTTCACTGAAAGCAGTTTAAACTGTGTTCGAAAATGTGATTTCTGAGTCCCTTTTGATATGAAATACTCTTATCCTTTTATAGCTTTTAGATCAAAACGGTTTTCTAAAAGATAGTTAAAAATTGTTATAAAAATAACAAATTGAAGTCTAAATAAACATATTGTTTTTTGAAAATACAACTAGTAGTTACATAACCACTTTCAGATTAGTTTATAATGGTAACAAAGAGCTCAACTGATTTTGGTCCCAAAATAGAAATTTGAAAAGGCTTATAAGATTTGCACCAGTAAAAAAGAAGGAAATTTCTCCTTGCACCATATCAATTCCAACATGCACATGATCTATTATTAAAATGACAAAAATACCCTTCCTAAATGACGAAAATAACCTTACACAAAAGGATGGTATAAATAAAAATTACTTTCAAAACCTTTTATCCAGAAATATTCCTAATTTCGATATCCAGAACACATTTTTGAATTATGGATTTTTTTTCTCTAAAATGCATTTTTTAATTGCGTTCTGAATTTTTTTTGTCCAAAATTTATTTTTTTATTTTTTGAAATTTATTAACTATTTCGGATTTTTAAATCCAGAATAAGGATAATTTTGGAATTTTAAAAAATTGATAGGGTGTAGGTAAAATTTGATATGGTGTAGGAACCCAAAAAGAATCTATTGTTTTATAAAACAACAAATTTTTGTGTGTGCAGTAAACTAGTTTTGAAAAACTTAAAACAGATTTTGAGAAAACTTTGTAGGATACCCTTGTGCTTAAGCTCATCACAATGGTTATGAGGTATGAGGTAGATCACAGTGCAAAAGACATATTTAAACAACCTCTAATCTACAAGAAAACATGAATTACAATACAATAATCTTCAAAACGATTTGCTTCATCAAACACACTCTTTGCCAAGATGTGAAGAGTCTTCAGTCTTCAACAATCTTGTCTCTATCTTACGGGTGCATTCATATTTGGTTGTAGCTTGAGTACACATCCAAGAAGCTTTAGATGCTATGGACGATTGAACTGTTGAGCAGTCAGTCTATACTTGGCAATAGGTAAGGCATCTTTGGAACATTCCCTATTCAGATTTGTGTAATTTGTGTACATGTTTATCTTCTTGATGCCTTTCCTTACTAATACCACATTCGCTAAAATAGTGGTTTAGCAAACTTCTTGAATGAACCGACATTAAAAAGCTTACTCACCTCTTCATTTGCATCTTTTCTCCTCCCCTAATTTAATATTTTTCTGCAACACCAATCAGACTTCTTTATAAACAAAGATTTTTTGGTTGATGATGTCGAGATGTACAACATGTTCGCAACAGTCCATGCAAATAAATCGACATTTTTTCTAAGTGTCTTTGAGATCATTTTCTTTATTTTCTTCACTCAAGGATGCTCCAATATTGGTGCTTTGCTCGTTAGTGCCTAATTGTAGGGGTATAATGCCACTCGGGGGTCAAGATCGATCGTGTCTACCATTGTCTCATATTTTCTTATCCGATAGTCATTAGTTGTGACTACCATTGTTATCTTCGTACTTGCTTTGTAAAATTTTCGTATCGTTCTTTGATCAACATGTAATGTAACTATATCTCCTAATGGTTAAAGGGACTTCATTGCAAAATATAGGGTTGAAAGAATAGCTTCGAGACAATTTCATAATGGTTGACTAAGGAGGACATTGTACCGTATCCTTCTTGTCCACCCTTTCCCTCGAGAGTTGTATAATTTGACCATCATAGGGATGTATAACATATGATGAAATTTTCAAATTTTTGAACATTTTCTAGTACTATATGTCAACCAAGCTACCTTGGTCTACTAATGTTTTCATGACCAAAAGTTTTCAATATCCACGATGATTACCATGGGGTTGTTTTGTAAGGGGTAATAGCTTTGAAGTCTTCATTAGTAAAGGTGATCGAGGCCATCCATCTTTTCAGAGTCATTGATTGCACTACTTGTAGGTGTTTCTTTCATGTTGAAGTCAATCAACCTTCACTGACAAAACCACTTATGATGGTGTTGATCATTCGACAAAGGGGTGGTTGAGCATGTCGATGTGATTATTGGTTCTCATGCTGTATTTCCTCTCGTTCACGACTCTCCTTTCTTTTAGCTTGGTAATCCGTCCCACCACTATGTCTTTGCTCTCACCTTACAAAATTCTATCGGTGGCCAATTTGGATCAACTTCTCAATGTTATACTCCAATGCAATACATTCCTAAGTATTGTGCCAATGTTGCAATGATATCGAAATTGTTTGTTGGTGTTCGTGTTTGGGGGTATGTAAACCTTTCTTGGTGTAGTTATAAGCTCAACATTGAGGACTTCTTCCATAACACAAGATTTTTCAGTGTTCAATGGTCTGTAATGAAGGAACTTGGGGGCTCTCCGCTCTCGAGGTCGCATAACAAGAGGATGTTGTTCCAGTGTATCCTTATCAAGTTGATTTTCTCTGACACCACGATTTAAACTTGGGCTTTGTTTATGAAATCTTTCAATTATTCTAATTGCACAAACTTCACAACTCATGTTCACAATTCATCTGAGTCAGAGGCAGGGTTTTGGAATAAACTATCCACAAAGGGTCCTAGTCATAAAGCAATGACCATATGGTGTAGGACTACTTTAGGGTGGGTTCAGGTTCTTAGTCCATAACACTGGTGTAAAAAAGGTGAAAATTGAAGGTCATTTTAGCTTTAAAATAGTGACTTTCTGACAGCTATGGTAAAAACCGTCGTTTTATACTTCCCCATAACTTGTATATATAATACATGCATGAGGTATAAAACAAAGGCTATGGTAAAAGTCGTCGTTTTATACCTTCCCTAATCTCAATACACATGGTTCCCTAAAACGATGGCTATGGTAGAAGTCGTCATTGTACACCCTCCGGAAAGCTATAAAATGGCGGATTTTACCATAACAGCTGTTTTATATGGGAATTTTTTTTAGTTTATTTTGTTTAATGCTAATTCTCATCTAAATTGACCTGTTAAATTAAAACCCAGTCAGAAAAATACATAAATTCAGAGAATCAATTTATATATATTGATAAAAATGTATTACAAACACTAATAACATATTCATATCTACCTATCTATCTACCTAATTCCTATACTATTGATTAGTTATCCTAGAGTTATAGAAATTAAGGAAATATGTGTCCCAAACATTTCTCACATATTCTATGGCGGGCAGAGGGAGTGGGCTCTCATCCGTAAAGAACTGTATTACAAAATAAGGTTCACATTAAGTAGTGTTAAGATATATATATATATATATATATATATATATATATTAAATAATTATAAAAATAATTTAAATATAACTGGTCCCAATCACTTTTACTGCATAGTCCTACAATGGTAACCACCCATTGCATAATATAATAGCCACACTCATAGTCTCCCGGTTGTCTATTACACTATAATAAAATAGAAATTAAAAGTTAATATTGATAAAAAAAATGTAAAGAGAAAGACAAAAATTACAAACCTTTAGTGTCATCAACTTCAGATTTTGATTATTTGAATTGGATTGACCTTTGAGGATGTTATATCCACGCTATGAACTAATTAATACAAAAATCCCACATTAGTAGATGTTTAAGTGACATACGCAGTTAAGTTTATAGTGTAATTACACATTAATCATATTCTTTAGATGTGTGGATGGCTTCTTGAGTAAGGAAAAAAACCACACAACAGTCTTATCAACTGTGGATAAGACAAGTGCCAATGACCCATATATCATCCATGAAAAGAGTTAGTAAATGTTTAAAACTTACTCATTAATATAAGGGCATATATGATGAGGACCTAGAAGATGGTGTGCCCACATACCAAGCCCAACCTTCCAAGAAGATGACTCAGAGCATGACTAAAGACACAAGGCTAGGTCAGGATTTACCTCTAGCCAATGCTTCAATGCCTAGCCTTCCCAAGAGGATCACGAGGAGTAGAACATATGCCTTGGGAGTTGAGCATTAGCTAGTGTCTTTATTTTTAATCTCAGTAGAATAGGTTTCCTTTAGCATAATAGGGAGTGTGCTTATCACTTTAGCTTGAGCATAGCCTTTTAGGGTAACATTTTGACCTATCTTCTAGAAGAATAAGACTTAGAGTGCGACATTGATTTAGTCAACGCCTAAGGCTGCCCCTTTTTAGTGTTTCCCATCCTACCCTTGCTTTTTGTTTACCAAGGCACCATATCCTATAAATAGGGTGCCTTATTCCTTTTATTTTCATGTTGATTTTGAATATAAAAGAAAAACTCTGCACAAATTGTGTGAGGCTTGGTTCTCTAACTTTAGGTCTTATCTTGAGTGACTTGAGAGCTCTCAAGTGGCGACCCTTCTACACTCATCTTGGAGAAACCATACTCCAAGTGGCTTGTCTATTGCCAATTCCCACCATAAGCTTTATTTATTTCATCCATCCTACTATTCCTATACGCCACTTTCATTTGTGCTTCCTATATTTGGTTTTGCTTCATTTTCCAATTTGGTTTCCATCATGTTATTGTGTTTACTTTCATGTCTTTTAATTTCCGCACTATGCATCATTGTCACCTTATTATGTGATTTTCCTTTTTGCCTTTGGAAGTGAACATTCACACTTACTTAACCACTTGGTTAAGTTTGTGTCCAGTGGGGATCATCCCTAGGCCTCACCATATCATTGTTCAAAAATCTCAATCATAAGTAAAATGTCACCTCTAAAATGGAACAATCTAAAATCAACTCACATCAATAGATAAATTTGTTTTCCCTTTTTTTTCAGAGTGTTAGTGATGTATGAATGGGTTTCAGATTTCTTTGTTCTAATCAGATTAATATACAAGCGATCCAAGAATCCATAGACATCTTTATTCCCGTCATTGATAGAAACTCCAGACAAATACCTACAAGTTATTAGTTAAAGCATAATCAATAATAATTTAACATAAAGTAAATTAAAATATAGATAAAGATACTTACATCATAAAAAATGAATTATATTTATACTAAGCTCCTGATCGTTGCAAATTCTAACAAATCTAACATGTATATTTATAGTGGCATGTCAGTGTTTATTCCAAATGTCCCGACCAGTCCTCGGTCATCGACTCAGAGGCTGACCTTAGACATCGCACACCGATACTTGGTAATGGAAGGGAGCCACGTGAAGTAGGCCCCAGACACATACCCGGGAGTTGGTCAGTCTTTGAAGTTGCTATCCTAAGCCCGATGTTGGAGATTGATATCGGACCTCGCCCGTAGAGGGAGAAGATCGGACATCGGCCGTCAGGATGTAGTGGAAGTCCCCGTAAGGTGGGCCCTAGAATTTCGTTAAGATAACAGTTAAAGACAAGAGATATGTGGAAGCCTAAGTCACGAGGGATCCATGCACGTGGTGTGTATGACGCATGAAGGCGCAACACCATGGATAATCCTAGGAGGCGTAAGGGCCCATTAGAATTAGGGTTTCCAGGGAATTTGCATGCATGGCACGTGGATACTTAGGGCACCCACAAAACAGATGGTGTTGGATATTAGGTGCACAAGTCGGTACCTAAGCGGCCACTCTGTTATTCGTTGCACTCCAGTTAAGGGAAGTTGATGTGCCAGATACGCTAAGATTACACGATAATGGCACAAGGACATTCTCCAAGGAACTCTAGACAAGGGTAACAAAACAGAGGTAAACCCTAGTTTCAACCTATATAAAGGGTGTTAAGAACCCTAGCAAGGTACGCAGTTTCTAAGACTTAAGCTAATATACACTCTTGGTGTTTCTTTGCCCTAATACTGACTTGAGTGTTTGAGTACAAACGGCTGCTAGGGCGCCCCTTTGTCTTTGCAGGTGATAACTTTCTTGACGGAGAAGGAACAGTTCTCAGGCGAGGATAAATGGGCCAAAGTAGCTGTTAGAGTCAACCGGCGAGGCGAGTCAACCGGCGAGAACACCAAAAAACGTATCATCCCACAGAATGTCCATAGGGTTTAGACCAATCTCTTTAGCAGTTGCAACTAAGGAAGCTATAGGATCGTCAATGGGAACCTCATGCTTCTTTTTCGGACTAGGTTTTCGACGAGGTTTCTGCAAAATAAAAAAAAATTGTATTAAATTAGATATAATATATAAATATAAATTAATAAATTGAAACTAAATTATTACCTGAGGTTCTGGTATAATTCGAATGAGGTGTTTGGGTTAGGCTATCAATGTCTAAAATGGCGACTCGTAATTTTTCCACCAGTACCTTCACCACACGAGGGAAGAGAGGAAGGCTATGTAAGGTGATTGCTTATTATAGAATTTTCCAATACCTGAGGAAAGATGTCGCCCTCTACCAGTAGCTCACATTGGCTCATCTAGCCAATGACATTCCTCTCGATGTTGTAGGAGCTGCACAACTCCCCTTTGTGCTCTTGGGAGCGAGATTAACATGGGGCTCAAGCGACTCAACACAATGTTGTTGCGATAGAAACTCCTGTTGTAACTCTAGCCACACGCGTTCAGTCTTCTTTTTCATCTCCTCCATTAATTCTTAATGTATCTTACTCGTCAATTTTGCTTTGGTCTCCGAGGCGGTGGAGGAGGATGAATGTCGTGGTGCAGCTCGAAAATATTGTTTAATTTCAACCCCTTTTCCAATTGCACGTACACGACCTCAATGCTCATATCGTCCAATTGCTTCAACCAGGATATCATGACGACCTTCAAGTACAAAATTACCTTGGGAGTTTTCTTAACCAAGGAATTCTGCAAGAGACCAAAATCATATAAGTTTTAATATAATTAATGCTTTAAAATAAATGCAAAAGAGGATAAAAATAAGTTACAATTTTTTCTGAGACTATATGTGATTGCTTAGAACTATATGCACCTGACTTTTTTATTCGGGTCATCTTCCATTTTTCGTGGCGGGAAGGTGGTGATGGAGGTTCATTGACCCCTGTATCAATCTGATACCCAGTCCCCTATCTGGATTGCTCCTTTTCCATCATCAGTGATTGCTCAAGCTTTCAATACCCCGAACGAGACATTAAGTGCAGGGTAACATTCTTTTGTGTTGTGACTTGAGCTTTCTTCTGACGATCCTGTCATTAATGAAATAAAAAAAGCGAATCAAATAATATCAAGTTATTAATGTTATGATCCATAAATAAAATAGTTAAGTAACTTCATTCGCCAACCACTCTTCAGATACAAGGATTTGAATAAAAAGACGCTTGTCTCTTCATCAATATTAGTGTACTTTAAACAAGGATTTTGGCCTTTATAGATGCCAAAAACATAGTTCATCGTCAGTGTTGACTTCAACTTTAATATTTTAATGTCGATATTAGATATAATCTTTGATCTCAGCGATTCCACATTAGGGATGTCAAAATGTGTCTAATGATGACTTTTTATGACAAGTGCAACGCGTTGTCAAAAGAAATAATTTGTCCCTAAGAACGAATATCGATCCCACAAGGAGTAGTTGAATTATCAAGTACAATATTCGCTAAATATAAAAAAAAAACAATAAAAAGTGTGTTGAAAGTGGTTGTGTTGGCGATGATTAATAAGAAAACAGACAAAGAATTTCTTGCTTCAAGTTGGAAAAATAGGGACTAGGTTTCATCTTTCTCACTCTCATGTATTACGATTAGCATGTTAACATTATGCTCTTTGATTCAATTTGATTCTCATAAAAAAATGCATTTACATTGATTCCTCGCATATAAAATTATTAAGAATGTTTCCTAAATATCGATTCATCACATATTTTATAAAATCAACTTAGAATCAAGCTCAGACGTTAATAGCAATTAATATTTCAAGTCTATTCCTAACACTCAAATATGTTAAGTATTGTTGTTTAGATCAGAACCCTGGAAATACTCTCTAGTCAGATTTAAGATTCTAGATCAAAAGTTAGAAATAAAACAAAAATACCAATAATCAATAAAGAACATAATATTATTATCATATTTAAATATAACCTCGATACAGAAGAGTTCCAACAGATTACTCCCAATCCCAAAGGGTAGAATTAGCCACACATCTTTTGGCACCTCTTATTCTCTCAATTTATTACAAGTCACTCAATGGTGTTTTCCTCTCAATCTGACACACTAGGGTCGAGCCCCAAGCCCCCTATTTAACCTAATTTTCTAGGGTTAAGTGACTTCCTATGTCGCACTTTGGGCTTGTTGATTAAAACATAAAATGACCCAATGTTTCTGGCGCTTTCTCGCTCATGCGAGATATAGCTCGCTCAAGCGAGAAAGGCGTCAATTTTTTACACTGCCACTGGAGCATTCTCGCTCAATCATCTTCATTCTTCCCTAGAAACCTGAAATTAACATCAAATTTGGGAATAAAATGTTCTTATTCAAATAAAGATCATAAAATATGTAAAAATGTATAAATTCATAAATGAAGGATGTTTTTTATATGTAACCTCACAATTAATACTCATAAGTACTTATATTTTAATATGAAATATTACTGAAATTGGGCACTTATCACTCCTCCCAACTTAGCATCTTGTTTATCCTCAAGCAAAGTAAATGAATATATTTGAATTCAAATATCAAAACAGCTTAATTCATTAAACAACGGATTAAATTATAAACTTATGATGCTTCCAAATTCAAATATAGAAAAAAAATATAGATACAATCAACTCCGAGGATCAAATCAAAACAAATAAATGACAATTTATTAAGTAATTTCTTCTCATATGCTCACCGGTAACTGTTTCTTTTTATTTCCACTAAATCATAACAAATCACAGTTGTTTTTCATTTCATCTTCATATCACAAACATATTAAAAACATGAATCTTGAGGTTTTTTCCAGGTTTATAATGAGGTTGGGCTTCCAAAAAGTATTGGTTTTTCAGATAACAAAATGCACATTCTAAAGAAGAAGAACATACCTACAATCCAATTATAGCACATATTTATTATCTAATCACCATTTCTTTCTGACTTCACACTTTTCCTCATTTTCTTTCTACTATTCATGATTTTCAAGATGATGATTTTTCTTCCTTTGTTTTCATCAATAGGAATAGATTTTTCCTATTTTCCACTCTTTTTTTCTTTAACTTCCAACATTTAAAACCAACCATTCTCTTTTCTATATTTATTGCATCTATGTTCTCCTTCCTTAAAGAACCCAAGGGGTAGGAAAATATATCATTAAAGGTTTAGGGTGCAATAATAACAAAAAAATTTGGCTCAAAAGGGATATATAAAAAATGAGTTCTAATAAGATAAAGGTTGACTATTTGGTCCTGGGTTCCTAATTAACACAAATTCCTCAATCATCTTCATGCTCTTTTATGATGTAACAGAAAATAAAAATTAAGCAACCACAACTGTCAATTCATCAGTAAAACTCTCAAAACTGTTTAAAGTTCACACACTCACGTGGTTTAATTGGTCTCATTCCTTTTTATATTGTCATTCTCTGTTCAAATCAATCGTCCTGTTAAATTTTCATGTATCACAATCTCAACTACATTTGAATAGGGATTCAATCATATTTTCTTTTCTAACATGTGTCTAATTCATCTCACTATTTAATATTTAAACACAAATTCCTTTTTTCCACAATTCCAAATTTATATTCTAGTTCTTTTTCATTGGAAAAAAAAACTAGAAAACAAACAAATTAAAACTGAAATATATTAAAGAAAAATAATTCAAGACATAAAACTAACAAAATAGCAAATTTGTTCAAAATACAAAATAAGGAAATAAAACAAACTAACCAAATAAGAAAATAAACAGAAAAAAAAAACCAAAAAAATAAAACATAAATAGAAAAATAAAACAAAATTCAAATAACTAAAAAGAAAATAGAATTAGAAAGATAAAACCATATATTTACTCAATCCTCTCTTCCTAAGAAGTCATCCAGCTCTTTGTTAAAGTCTTCATCTATAGTCTTGCTTCATTTGTTGATTAGAGAAAACTCTCAATCTGGCACACTTAAGTCGAGCCTCAAGCCCCCTATTTAACCTAATTTTCTAGGGTTAGGTGGCTTCTTGCATCGCGGTTTGGGCTTGTTGATTAAAACATAAAATGGCCTGATGTTTCTGGCGCTTTCTCGCTCAAGCGAGATATAGCTCGCTCAAGCAAGAAAGGCGTTGATTTTTTACAAGCGAGAATGACTCTTTTGAGCGAGTTGCTCTGCTGTTGAGTTGGCCTTTTGTGCTTTGTGTGCGTTTCTGGGCCTTCCAGCTTTCTCCTTTTAACTTATATCATTCCTCTTTAGCCTAATCATCTCCATTCTTCACTAGAAACTTGAAATTAACACAAAATTTGGGAATACAATGTTCTTATTCAAATAAAGATCATAAATAATAGAACTTTTCCTTAGGCCAAAATACATAACCTGTAAACTGATCGAGAGGCATATAAGGGGAGTTACCTTTGAGAGAAAAATAAATTTTAAATTTTTTTAAAATAAAATAAAAAATAGAAAATTAAATTCTAATTAAATAAAACAAATACATTCAAAATAAGAATTAAAACAATAAAAAAAGAACCAACATGAAAAATAAACACAATAAAAACAAATCAAAACAATTAAAATATTCACAATATTTAGGAAACTATACTAAAAAAATCAAATTGTTTTCCGACAACAATGCCAAAAACGTGATGACTTTTTACGGCATGTGCACCACATTGTCAAAAGTAATAATTTGTCCCTAAGGACGGATACCGATACCACAAGAAACAGTTGAATTATCAAGTACAATATTCGCTAAATATAAAATAGAACAATAAAAAGTGTGTTGAAAGTGGTTGTGTTTGCGATGATTAATAAGAAAACAGGCAAATAATTGGTTGTTTCAAGTTGGAAAAATAGGGATTAGGTTTCATCTTTCTCACTCTCATGTATTTTGATTAGCATGTTAACATTGTGTCTTTGATTGAAATCGATGCTCGTAAAAAAATCATTTATATCGATTCTCGCATATAAAATTATTCAGAATGTTTCCTAAATATCGATTTCTCGCATATTTATAAAAACAACTTAGAATCAAGCTTAGACGTTAATAGAAATTAACATTTCAAGTTTATTCCTAACACTCAAATATGTTAAGTATTCTTGTTTAAGTCATAACCCTAAACATACTTTTCATTCAAATTTAAGATTTTAGATCAAGAGTTAGAAACAAAACAAAAATACCAATAATCAATGAAGAACAAAATATTATATCATATTTAAATATCACCTCGATACATAAGAATTTGAACAGATTACTCCCAATCCTAAAGGGTAGAATTAGCCACACATCTAGCACTTTCTATCTTCCAATTGTTTACAAGTCATTCAATGGTGTTCTCCTCTCAATCCAGCACACTTGAGTCGAGCCTCAAGCCCCTGATTTAACCTAAATTTCTAGGGTTAGGTGGCTTCCTACATCGCGGTTTGAGCTTGTTGATTAAAAGATAAAATGACCCAGTGTTTCTGGCGCTTTCTCGCTCGAGCGAGATATAGCTCGCTCAAGCAAGAAAGGCGTTGATTTTTTACACAGCCACTGAAGCATTCTTGATGGCATTCCTTTGAGCTCTTCTTTGCGTTTTGGTGATGAACTTGCGGAAGCTTGTGGAGGAGATGAAGCAAGGCCTTCCTAGGAAGTATGGGTGCCTTGAAGGTGCATGAGAGTGG
>Ga0123342_1005102_pt1 | contig 19405 bp, 4 predicted proteins | sample Turbeawhitnodule_FD_89960 | JGI IMG/M metagenome (GOLD analysis project Ga0123342, IMG submission 89960) | Root nodule microbial communities of legume samples collected from Mexico - Turtle bean Mexico white nodule | ecosystem: Host-associated > Plants > Roots > Nodule | place: Mexico: Nepantla... | reverse complement strand
TATTTATAAAATTAAAAACAATAAAAATAAAAAACTAAACAGTAAACACAAAATAATAAAAAATATAAAAACAGTAAAAAAAATAAGAAGAAGAAAATATAAATAAATTTTTAAAATTTAAAAGCAATAAACAAATAAAAATAAATAAATACATTTATAAAAATTAAAAATGATAAATACATAAAAAATAAACAAAACAGTAAATACCTAAAAAAAATTGTAAACAAAAAATATTAAAATTAAAAATAATAAACACCTAAAAAAACACATAACATAAAAAGACGTAATAATAAAAAAATTAAAATAATTAAACACCTAATAATATAAAAAAATAAAAACAGTAAATTCATAAAATAAAAAACTACACAGTAAACATAATAATAAAAACTGTACCGACCAGTCCTCGTTGACCACTAGTGATGTTGGGGCCACGTAAGCGGGGTACCACAACCGGCGTGGATCAGTATCTCGCGAGACACGTGCACTAAGGAACCAAAAGAGTGGTCAGACATCGGTCACCAGGATGTACCGACGTGCCACTAGGCAATGTGGAGAGGTCAGACATCGGGACTCGAACAACAGAGCTAGGCCATGAGAGGTGGATCCCAAACCACACACCAGTTATCAGTAAGGGAGAAGCCTAGGTCACGAGAGTCCATGCGTGTGGAGTGGATGACGCGATTAGGCGTAACACAAGTATAGGGCCACTGGAAAGGATACGACTTGTGAGCGTCACGTTCCAGCGGTGAGCTGCATGCATGGCACGTGAACAGCTAGGACGCTCCCAAAACGGGCGACCACAGAGATCAGGTGCACAAGGAGGCATCCAGGTGGTCATCCTGTCAGAGGTTGCACTCCAGTTAGGGAACCCCACGCGCTAGGTTATCCTAAGAGTGGGTAACTGTGGCACTGGGGCTCACCCCCGCAAGAAACCCATTTTGGGTAATGGAAATAGTGGAAACCCTAGTTTCAGTCTATGTAAAGGGAAGTCACAAACTTAGCAAGGTACGCTATTCATTTGTGCCGCTTAACACACACAGTTACAGTCTTATGTTAAACAATTTTGGTGTTTCCTAGTCCTAAGATTGACTTGAGCGTCACAGTGCAAACGACCTCTAGGACGCCCTTTGTCTTTGTGTTTTCAGGAGGAAAAGCACGTGCAAGCACCACAGGGATCTGGACGTGAGAGTGACGTAGACGCGCCGAAGACGTTTTAGGTCAACCGACATGAAAAAAACTGTAAAATCAATAAACACATAATAATAAAGAAAAATAAATACCTTCAGAAAAATCAAAAACCATAACCACATAATAATGAAAAATAACTACATTCATAACAATCTGCAAACAAAAACTGTAAACAAGAAAATAAACTAAACAATAAACACATACAAAACAATATAAATATATTTATTAAAAATAATAACAGTAAATATATAGAAAATAAATGTGAATATATTTTTAAAAATTAAAAACAGTAACAGCACATCATAAAAAAAAAACTGTAAATATATTTAGAAAAAAAATTAAAAACTTACTTGAAGGTGAAGAGCACAAGAAGAAGCACTGCAAAGAAGAAGAAGAAGCAATGTGATGAAGAGAATGTGGAAAAATAAAAATAAAAAATACATAATAGAATCCAACATTTTTCTCACACAAGGGAAAATCGATTCTCCTTCTACCTTCAAAAGCCACATAATCGATTCTCCCAAATTACTTCTATAGAAAATTGATTCTGCATCTTTTGGAAAAAATGTAAAATCGATTATGCACCATCCAACCATATGGAAAATCGATTCTACAGCATATACAAAGATAGGAAAATCGATTCTACAGCATGCACAGAGATAAGAAAATCAATTCTACAACATCTACAATGATAGAAAAATCGATTTTGGAAAAAGATGAAGACAAACCAGTGCGCAAACCAGTGAGTTTTATCTTGCTCAAACCAATTCTCTCTCGTTTTCTTGTTCTGGGCACAACACAACAATCAAACCTAATCTCATTTATAGTAAACACAACTTCAGTTTCACATTCACGGGTCTACCATTTTGGTCAAGATTCTTCTGCAAGGTAGCACTAGAGAGTCTAATGAAAAGAAAAGTCATTGGCTCAGAACTGCACCACAGGAAACTCATTCACATGTGCACAAAGGATAGGAAAGTAAAATGAAATGTGAATGGTTTTTGTCACGTGGAATCCTCTTAAATCTTCTCACTTTTGTGAGGAGGAGAAAAACTTCCCACTCCGCTCTCTCATCCGTGCCCACGCCTTCAAATAAACCGATCCAAACATGAATTCCACCCGTTCACCCCTCCCTCCTCTTGGTCACACCTAAAGTGTCTTAAGGTCATAAATTTCCATTTTGAATTTCGCCAACTAACCACTGCAATAGTATCCTTGTTAGTTAGTGTTTATTTTCATAATCTGGCGTCAAATCCTTATATATTATAATATATTATAATTGTATATAACAAAAGTATATTATATATAAAATAGTTTTTTAATTATTGTATGTGTAGTAGTTAACTTAATTGCATGATGGTAAAATGGTTCCATGGGTTCCAAACTTGAGTTGGTGTCTTTAACTTATGAGTTCGTTTTAGTCCGTTTTACCTGTCTCGTTAAACTAATATTTTTTAACATTAAAATTAAAATAAAAATTATTTTAAAAAATTATTATTTTTTGCATTATATTGTCTCTAGGATGCAAATATATAATATAGTATTATAATTTCAATAATTAACACTTATAAATTAATTTTTAATTATTATTTATAATAAAGTAATTTAATAAGATAATAATTATTTTTATTTATTTGATTATAAATATTAATTAATCAATTAAAAACTTAAAAAATATTTATATAATTAAATATATAAAAATTACAAAATTACAAAATTTTAAGAGAAATTTAAAAAACAAAATTAAAAAAGTTAGTAGGTTGACGTGTTAGCTCATCAACTTATTCTTTAGTGGACCGAGTCAATATTTCTAGTTCACTTAGTTATGGTGGGTTAACCCACCACATTTTTTACGTTAATAGTCGTTTGAATAAAAAAAAATGGTTAGACTAATCTTGTTTACCACCTCCTACTTGATTAGTTATTAAAAAGGAACATAACTCATCTAATAGGTCAATTATAATACTTATTAAAAAGCATGAATTAACTACTCATCAATAGTATTTGAAATCAAGTTAAAGAATAAATAAGATCCTCTAAGAATCAGTGGTAAATTAATAAATTGACCAAACTTATTAAGAAATTGAGTTATTTCTAGTCAATGGGGATCTCCAATACACATCCTTCTTGATGAGACTTGTCCACTCATACATTGAATTATATATTTATGGGTGATCCGATAGTAGGTAACCTGATAAGAGTAACAAACTCTTATTAGGATAGAGTCAGAATTGGACTTAAGTCTAGTTCAACTTTACAAAACCAACTTATAAAATAATGTTTAGATCCATTATGAAATATTCTTATATATAGATGTGAAATTTTCAAAAAAAAATCCAATCAAATGCATATAGTCACTCAACTTTAAATACTCGACTTAGAAGATCTAAACAATTATTTTTAAATTCCAAAGAACCATTCCTCTTTGTACTTATCTTCACTTTTAATTAACCTTCTTCAAAGGTATCTATAATAGCATCTATTCAAAGATATCTATAATAGCATCTATTATTTTGAGTGTTTAGAAATGACTATGTCAATAGTTTAATGAAATCTTTAATATTTTTTTTATATAATAAGCAATTCAACATAAATGCGCTTGAAAAAACTCGTAAGGTGTTATGCTTATATTTTGTGTGGTTTTGAGTTTGTGGTGATAAAGGACCATGTAAGCTTCATTCTTGGTAGATATAGATGTAATTGCTAGTTAGCATTGAACATGACGTTGCTTGTTACTTGAAGTTTGGGTTATGATGAGGATAAGGTATTATTAGTGTAGAATCCAAACAAAAATAGGTGATGGATACAGTTCAAAAAGTGGGAAGCAATTATGATTTTTCCTATATGTTTGTAGGGAAGGCAACTTGGAGAAAAAACAAGGAAATTTGAACCTTACCTCTCAACTTGCTCAAGTTGTTTTCTTTGCTTTTTACCTACTCACTTTTGCATTGCACTTCATCAAACAATTGGTTGATTTGAATTCTTTGTGTGATCAAAACAGGCTTATACAACTATAATGTATGCAACAATGATTTAATTAGCTCATGGAAACACTACAAATAACTAACCTTATCTCACTTTTTATAAGTTATTTTGAGCATGGATGAGGTTTTGCAAACTTCATATACTTTTGATATCCTTACAAACTATGCAGCAGCAATAGATGATGTAACATCTCAAATTGCTAAAAAAAAAAAAAACATATGAAACTAGATAGATACAAAAGATACTTTAACTATACATGAGGGGAAGTTTATCTAATATAATGCCAACATCATTTTCAAGAGTACCTTCCTTAGAACCCTACCTAATATGTCTTTGTTAAACTCTTTGTCAATAGAATTTGGATCTGCCTATAGGCTAACTCATTCTTCCATTTTATTGGTTTTTATAGTTTTTTTAACTTTTATAAAAAAATGTAAATTATACAAAAACTCATAGTTGTTGATCAGTGATAGAATATTTGTATATTATATAAAGATTTATATTCAAACGATTCTCTTTATCATAGCTCTATAAAAAAATTATACAACATCTCTTCAGATTAAACATCCCTCTTCACATATAATACCTACTTCATTTTGTTTTCTATGTTAATCTTTACTTTCAGATTCCTCTCCATAATTTGTTGCTGCTATGTATAGCACACCAAAATTTGGTAAACACCTATATAAAATCCAAATTGAAAATCATCACACCATATAATAGACCAATATGCATGTAAGAAATGAAATTACATCGGATAACATTTACTAAATATTATACTATTTAATATTTTTAAAATTTTATTACATAAATAAATATACACTAAATTTTATATTAATATGTGTTCTGATATGGATAATAGTCTCACATCGCTTAAAAGTTGAGGTCAAGAACAGTTTAAACATACATTTATTCATAACATTTTGATACGCTTTTTAAGGATAAAACTGTGATAGAGCTCTATACTCTAAAGCGGACATTAATATTTTGTTATTGACTCTAATAATGTTATTTCAAGAGACCAACAATCGGAATAATATCTCAAATGTGACGATTGATATTAATGATATTTTCTCAATGACTTAAGGTCAAAATAATATAAAATTTATTTTTATTAAAAGATCAAATTAGAAGCTAGTGATAGTTGTGTAGAAGTGAATTTCAACCTAACTTATTTTTAAAAAATGAATTTATAAGATAAAAATTATTCTTATAAATTTACCTATCTTTAACACATATAAAATTTTCAAGAATAGATACGAAACAAAATGTCATACTAGGATAGGTAAAATTTTATTTTTTTCAAAAGGTTTTGTTAATTATATAATTTATTTTCAAGGGGCAAATGTTGATGAAAGTTCCCTTCCAACAGAAGAGCATTAAAAGATTAGGTTTGGTTTAGATGAGGATGAACAGTAACCTTAATTAACTATGGCTACGTCACTAGCATAGCTTCCTGCTCCAAGATATTTTGTTTATCGTTTAGTATCATTACCTTGTACATGAAGATGATCGTGATTATGGTGTATAATTAACCACATGATTTGGATCAAAATCATTATTAATCAATGTTAAAGCTCATCGTTATCGTGCCGTCGCAAGTAAGAAATATGATGATCTCATGGGCCGGTGATTGGGCCCACTTCTGCTAACCATACTTAATTATCCTTTGAAAATAAAATATTAGTTGCAATAATTAACGTGGAAAGTCTGCGTTTACTTTTGTCCTCTTTTGCATCTTGTTTATTCCAAGATACAAGAGACAATTTTGGATTCTATAGTTGGTGGGATTCACAGTCCATACAATTAAAGACCATTTTTTCTTTTATTAAAAACTTTTTATAATTAGGGGAAATATATCAAGAGAAGGAAACAAATATTATAAATACAAAATATTAAAAAGTGACATATAAAAAGAAAAATATTAAATAAATAAATAAGGTAGAGCTACAGTAAATATTAATATTCTTAAATTAGTTTGTAACATTGATGTCTTTTAACAATATTTTTTTTCTTTTTTTCTTTTAAAATATTGGACTTATAATATCTAGTTCTTGTTCTATAAGAGAGCGCATGCTCAATGATGAACGAGTTTGATATTTTCAGACTTTGTAGTTAATCATTCGTATTATTATATTTACCCAAAAAAGTTATTTAAATTTTCTACGAAACTTCTTAGTTGTTTTTATAGCAGATGGAGTGAGAAGAAGAAAACGATGGGACTTAAATTCATTTTTGCTAGAATACAATATGTTATTTAAGAAAATTTTACTATATATTAATGAGAATTTCAAAATTTTAATTAGAAAAAAAAAGAGAAAAGGGGTTAATTTTACTATATATTAATGAGATATTTTATTTTAGAATTACAATTTTATGTGCGGTGTTTAAATTTATCTCACTCGAGAAGGAAAAAATACGCGAAAATATAAGATAAAAATATCAAAATAAATAAATAAAAGTGTTTAGTGTAAAAAACTAAAAATAGTATATTAGTCTTATATTTGTTTTTTTTTTCTCTTGTTACTTCATCAAACACGTCCCTTTTAAGTTGAATCTTTTTTTTTTCTTTATCTTATTTTATATTCTAGATAACTATAACTTCCCAGATTGATATTAAAATAAAGATTAAATTATTAATTTGATCTTTAAAATATCTTATGTGCTGATAATTTAGCTCTTAAAAAAACGTCCTATTTATTTTATTATTTTTTCAATGTGTAAAATGCTCTCTAATATATGGTTAAGCTCTGTTGAACTACTTTATTATCAAAATATACTTTTTACGAGAAAAAATATTTTATTATTAAGCTATAATATTTAGGATTAATTATGGCTAAATTAACCTTACTTCACGCATTTAGTCTTTATTTAAATTAGATGACAGAAAACAAGTAAAAAAATGAAATAAAGAAAAAGAAAATAGAAATGAATGAAAAAACTATTTAAATTAAATAAAAACAGTGAATAATAATAATAAAATAGTTAAATTTATTTTTTATTAGGAATTTAATTTAATATTTTATTTTTAATTATTTATTATAAAAATAGAAAATATAAACATTAATAAAATATCTACTGCATATTTAATTATATAAAAAATATTTCATTATGCAGAAAAATACCACATAATTGATTACAGGTGTTTCTCTTATATGGAAAACGTAACTCCTCTCTTTTTCTCTTAAATCAATCACACTTTTCATATCTTTGAACATAAATAAATAATCACATCTTACTCTTTTCTGCAACTTTCTCTACCTATCTATTAAGGAAGAAGTTGTTAATTCACTGAATTCCTGCTATGTCATAACTAACAAGTTGCCAATTTACCAAAAATCAAATAAATGTGCTTATTAGAAAATCATTAGACGGTCAAAGTTATGGGAACAAGAAATCCTAGTGTTTGCCCCCAGAAGGTGGTGTGCCCTTGCTTCATAGATTGATTGATGTTAGTCAACATTATCTGCTTTCATTATTAGGGTAGGGACCCAGGTCTCTTCATACTTCCAACTTCTATCACAAGCCAACTGCATATTTAAGATCTTCATCTTTTTCTTCTTGCTTTCTCTTTTTACATCTCTTAAAATTAACCATATCCAAACAATAATATTGATACATACACACTGCAATACTGCAAAATGGTGCTGGATATTTAATATAACAAGAAAAAAAAAGTGCATAGCATGATGGCATACGAACTACAAATGAAGTAATAATAGTATAAATCCATCCTTGGAGCTGAAAAACATAGCTCATAACGGATGGAACAACCGAGAAGGAAATCACAAAACCGTCTCCTTCTCTCGTGAATACCAACTACCTTTGCTACATTCAATACTAAATAATTATAGTGCAGAAAGAGTGAAGTAAAAACCTTAAAAGAAGGTTGAAAAACAGAACACAGTGAGGATGCTGAAAGGCCCGGAAATACAATGAGCCTTAGTACAGCAGAGATATCCTGAGAATGAATATTGTATTGGTTCACAGGTTGTGGTAAAAATATCAGCAACCAGTGAGAAGAAGTAAGTGAGAAATCATCAAAGTGTCCTATGCTGTATAATGGATAACTTGGAGAAGAAAATTAAGTTGAATCAATCAATCCTGATCCTTCCATAAGTAACCTGGTCCCATGTTATGTTCATGTCTCTGAGCATCATTGATCTCCTGCTGATTGGAATTTGAAAAAGGAACGTGAGATTGGTAAAGAAGATTATTGGTGGAATCCAAATCATCCCACACAGGGCTACCAGGTCCCCAAGCTGCAGGAATAGCATTGAACCATGCAGACATTTCTCCCCAAACAAGCTCCTGAGAAACCCCTTCACCTCCTTCTGCAGCAGCAGCATGAACCTCATCAGTGGCGTCACTCGATCCAATTCCCGAGTCATTCTCATTAGACTCTTCTCTTGGCATGTCACGACCTACAGGAACAGGTTCAAGTTCAGGCTGGTTTTGAGCAGGTGAAGAAGGTTCTTCTTCAACTTGTTTGTTTTTGTCCTTGTTGAGGAACAGTTCGGGGAAATTGAGCCTGGCATTTTCTCCTCGGAGTTTGAAGGCTTCGCGGTCGTAGGCCATGGCGGCGTCCTCCGCCGTGTCGAATGTACCTAGCCAGAGACGCGTTCTGTTTCGAGGAAGACGAATTTCAGCGACCCATTTTCCCCAATGGCGTTGCCTCACTCCTCTGTAGAGCTTGGTGGCGTTTAGGGGCTGCGTTGGAGGCCTAAACAACGGCCTTCCATCTGGCCCCAAGTGGGTTAACATTCCTCTGGGACTTAGATGCAGAGCGTCGCTCCAATACTGAAGAAGTTGCTGCGGATGCTGTTGATGATGGTGGTAGTGTGGAAGAGAAGAATCTCTGGCCATGATTGGTGGAAAGGGAAGGTTTTGTTGTTGGGAATCGAATGATATCATCTGTTGTTGCTGGTTTTGGAAAGAGGGGTGAGGGAAAGGTGAATTTGTGGCGCCGAATTGGTGAGGGAATTGCATTGGGTGTTGGGAACCGTTGAAGGCGAAAGGGAACACGATTCTCGAAGAGGATGAAGGAGGGGTAGAGAGAGGAGAAGGTTGAAAAGGGGCAGAAGAAGAAGAAGAGGAGGAAGATTGGTTTGTGTTATGGCGATCGGGGCTGCGGATTTTCTTCAGAGGTCTATTGTGTGAAATGGAAGTATCATCAAAAACTGGCTTCCATTGACGCCTCTGAGTGGTTGAACCCATGCCCTTTCCCTTTTCAACCTCCCAATCTTTGCCTTCACTTCCCTTCTGGGAACAATTGTTAATTTCATCTCCCATATCGAATTTCCCAGTGTTCGCTGCAGCCATGAGTGTTTATAAATACACAACACTGCTCGCTCTCTCAAAACTAAAGCTTGTTTTGAGGAAGTTAATACGAGATGGGCGCTGTCAGAAAAGAAAGATTCGAATCAGACTGATCAAAGTTCAGGTGTTAGAAAAGAAAGACCGAGTTTCAGAATCTGGGTTTGTTCTGTTCTAACACTGATAAAATAAAAAACAGAATCGGATGCGAAAGTTATTTCCTTTAGAGCTACCCATATGCAATCTGGAGTGTGTAAAGAACAAAATCAAAGAAGAGAGAGCGAGCAGGGATGAACGGTGTGTAGATGAGTTTTTTATGTGGCAATTTGGGAGATGAGAAAGAGAAAGTGGGATGTTGAAAGCAGGGGAGATTGTGTTGTGAGGGAAAAAAGAGTGTTGGGAGAGAGGTTTATATGAGAGGCAGAAAGAGGTTTAAATTGAACTTTTATTTTAAGAAAAAATGATAGTAGATGGGTTGGCTAGAGTGGAGCCCACACGCTTGTGTCTTTGCTTCAACACCAATCTCTTTCTTTAGTTTCATTCTCGACCACCTTCGGTCACCTTTCACTCACGCACTCTCAGATTAATGTATGTAAGTTCAGCTTTCCACATGTTGCAACAAACCACCTTCGAACCCAAACAGTTACATAACTGTGCTGTTGTCCATGTGTTCGGATTCGATTGGTGGATCATCATTGCTGAGATATTTCTTCTATACAAATTCCATTCCTAATCTACTTTTATTATATCTATTTTTTCACTACAAAGATGAAAAATAAAATAAATTTGTGAGACAAGATTCATGACTTGATTAAAAAAGCTCTTGCAGATTGTTCTGTTGTGAAGGTGATGATGATTCATGCACTTAGAGGAAAAAGATAAAAAAGCTAAAAGATATTTTGGGCAGGAGATATTTATGCTTTCAAATAAAGTATACTATGTGCTGAAGTATTTTTCAATTTCAGCAGCCCAAGGCTCGTCTAGCACACCAACAAAAAACTTATTCTGGACTCATGGTTTGTTCCAAGACCAAATATAGAATAACTAATAGCTCTTACCCAATTCTATTAAACTAATTCATGCCTTGTTTTAAAATAGAATAATATATTATCACACTACCAATTTTTTTTTTATAAAAAGCTTTCATATTAGGCATCACTATGCTACCTGACATCTCAACTAGGCTGACACCTCAAGTAACAACAATCATTTGTCATCACATGAAAAAAATATTATTAAAAAAAAATACAAAAATATGGGGGACTAGACAAAAACTCATATGTTAACAAAAACGATACATAGTAGACTATACCTATTAATAAAGAATTCTAAGAACAGACTACATGGAAGTCTATTATACTAATGAAAGGATTCTCTATGAATAAATCATAAATTAGCCAACTTATCAGCACACGCATTCCCTTCACGAAAAATATGAATAATCCTAAATTTGATTTTTCCACAGTAATTAAGACAAGTATTCAATCAATTACGAAGCATCCAAGGAGCATTTGTCCTAGCAGTAAACGCAGCACAAACCAAGACAAAGTCACATTCCAGCCAAACATTAGTAAGACCCAACTTTTGAGCTTCCTCCAAAGCACAAACCAGTTTTTCATATCTCACTTTTTTTTAACCTTAAGCGTTAAGATAATATCATTATAGTTAATCACCATCACTAATATATTGTTTGTTTTAAAACTTGAAAATATCTCAATCAAATTTTACTATAAATCATTAGAATTTCATTTCGAGACGACTGATTTTAAATTCATTGAGATAACATTATTAGAATCATCACAAACTTAGAACTCCTCGAACTTCGATTCGTAAAATCTCCATTCAATTTTTTCACAAAATGATTATAATGTTCCGACCTCCTTAAATCTATTGAGATATTATTCTTAGGATCATCACATCTGAAATAGTGTCCATTTTGAATCTTAGAACTTCATCACAATTTTATTCCTAAAAATCATCTCAAAAAATTAAGAGAAAAATATATATTTACATGTTTCTTTTGCTTCAACTTCTAAAAGTGTCGGGATAATAGTAAGTTATATCAAGAGATGAGTTCGTAAGTTATCTCAAGGGATGTGTTACAATGACAGTCTCTTCTTATATAGTGTTTAGCACGTGAAAGTGGGGTGTTAGAAATTTCATTTAGCTTGGTTTATATATATATATATATATATATATATATATATATAATATTTTGTTTGTCGAAAAATTGGGTCGGATAAAGGTCTAAATTATTTTTATTAGGTCGGATCGTGCTTGATTACTTTGGAACATGTGCAGGCAGTGGTCAGTTTTGTGTTGTGCCTTATAACAAAAATGATCAACCATGAACTTTTGTTACACTCATTGAAGCCTGTGATCGAGGTTGCTCTAACCTTGAACAACCGTGGGCGGTTATACATCATAGTGTTATGTTTCTAATGTGAAACAAAAATATTATTTACGTGCTCCATTCATCTTTGTAAAGAACAAAAAGTAAACATCTTCTTTTTCTCATAAATCAAAACTATGTAGATGACAATGCAAGAAAAGAAATATTATACATATACGAAAAGCTTGCTAGATTTTGAAACTAGTTCCTTTTTAAAGTTTAATTAAGTCACAGATTCAGCTTGCTTCAACTACGTTTATTACCATTAATTATCTCCATCCATTTTTGTCCCTTTTTTCTAATTATATTTGTTTTTTACAAATTTAAAGTATTGTTCATTAGTTTTTTTTCTACCCCCACTCATATTTAACAATTATGACTGCAGTAACTTCTCACAAGAACTAAAATAAATATTTTAATCCAAATACAATAATAATTTGTATTTATTAAATACTCTTTAATGTGTATATTAATCTTAAACATTAGTAGATGTAAAAAGCGATAATTTACTAATGGAATTGGTACGATGATGGAAATTATCGTAACGATTCTTTTGACCTGTGACGAATTTCTTAATTTGTAAAAAATATTTCACATATTTTTAAAACAATTGTTTTTAATTTGTACATAAATTAATTTTAATTTATATAGATTTTTTTTTATATTTTAGAATAATGCATAGTAATACTTAATCATTATGCTAACCAAATTGTTAATATTAAAAATGCTTAAAATGGATTGCACAATTATACAATTTAAATTTGGAATGAGGTAGATTTAACATTCAAACTTTTCTTTCATCAAACTTTATTGAATAGATACAAACCTCAAAGGATACCAAGAACATGGTGAGTAATGCATATTTGTATTTTAGTTAAACATAAATGAATTTTTTTCAAAAACAACAATGTTATTATTTTTTTAAAAATATTAAGTTATGTGAAATGTCGGTCCGATAATTTCATAAATCCAATAATTTTTTATTATAATAAACTTTAAATAATTCTAATACTATATTGAAAAGTTAATTTTAAACTACATTCAATTTTAAAAAACTAACTTATAAAATATTATAATTTTTTTATAACTTATTTATTAATGTTATATATTTATCTCTAACATCTTCAACCTAAAATGATTTTAGTTATTTTTTTAAAAAAATGGAGATACATTTTATGTGAAGGGAAATACAAATATGGTCATAGTTATTACGTGAAATTCTTATAGGTAAAACTCCTCACCATCACCGTTATTGGAAATCTCTCCACAACGAGAATGCTCATGAACACCTCTTAATTTCACTACATTTTTTATATTGTAAAGTATATGGGTTCACTCTAAACATGTTCAGACAATCTTCAAAAAGAAATTAAGAATGTGTGTACTGAGAAGGTAAGAAAAAGGAGAAAGCAAAACCTATATTTAACTCTTTATTCTTATCCTTCATTGCCATTAGAAATTTTCACATTTTTGTACAATTTTTAATGTGATTTTTCTATAAAATGCACAAGAAATGAGTTCTTTTACAAACTATTTATAAAAAAATATCATAAAATATGAAGAATTTTAATGATCAACCTGTTTTACTAACATTTTTTATTATTACTCTGGTAATAACATCACAAAGTTAAGCTATTAAAGAGTAATACTAATTTAAAATCCTTAAACTATTGAGTGTGAAGTCATGACCAATTAAATTAGACTAATTATACGTCATGTTTTAGTAAGTGAGCTTAATTATTATGTTTCATTTATAATTTCTATTTTAGAGATTTTTGTATTTGTAATAAAATTTTAACAAACAAAATGAAAACCTAATTAATTACTTGAATCACGTTAAATTTTATGTTGTTTATTTTTTACAGTTGATTCGTGATTATGTGTGTTGTTTGTGCGTGCAATTTTTTCTATCATAAACTATCATGTACTATCATGTTTTAAAACCAAAATTGGTTTAGAAGCAATTGGTACTAACCCGCGTGCGTTTTGTGTGAAAAAGAATTGAATTAAAGTGAGGTGTTCTTGACATGCAGCTATAGGGTGAGATGAATATGTTGCATAAATTTAGTGAAGAGAGTAACGTTGCGTTGCATGTGGGTAAAGAAAACCAAAGGTGAGTGAAGCAGAGGAAATTTGTGTGAGGTACAGGATCCACGTATTGCTCCCCTCACTTTCACTTTCACTTTCACTTTCGGTGGAACATTGCAAAGGATTCAAACATTGAAACCACTCCTTCATATGCTTGTCGTTACAAAGTCAACACCATAACATTATTTTTTTTCATAGGTCGGTGAGATCGGCACGTGTCGGTGGTCCATTATAATCTTCCATCATTTTGTTCTCCTACTATAATACTATTTCTCACCTGTTTTCATTCTTTTAATATTATTATTACTATTATTATTCTTTTTCTTTTCGCTCAATCTCATATCACACCAAAATATCAAACCCAACACCTTTTCCTAACATACATCACAAACGATGAGATGAATATTTTAATAATGTTTTATTTATTTAGCTTCTAACATTGTTTTATTTATTAGAATAATGTTTTATTAAGGTCAAACTAATCAGTTGCTTCTTAAATTATTTCAGAATAATTAAAAATAAATTTATGAGTACCCGTCATTAGCCAACCGAACTCAATTTAAAACAAAAACTTCAAAGCTTACATTTCTTCTAAAATAAATTTCATTAACAGTTAAGCAATTTAGGTATCCAACTTTGGAAGCAAATGTGTTGCATTAGCTACATGATTTCATTATTTTTCAACTAAAATGTTGAAATAGATTTGACTTTATCTCAAATCTTCCATTGTTTTCTACACAGATTCATAATTTCATATATACAAAAGTTCAATCACATAACTGCTAGTTTTTTTTTTCAGATTTAAATGAAAACTAAGGAAATTTTGAAAAGGCAACGTATCAGAGATTCCAATATATGAAACAAAGGTTGATGGAAATATCAACATCATGCAGCAATATAAGAAAATTTCTTTGGATTTTAACACGTGGCTCCATTTCCTGTGGGATGAATTCAAGAAAATATCTATGTGGAAACATGAAAGATGCCTTTTCCATCCTTTTTTATATCAGTACCACTGAAGGAATAATGAGAACATTTTTTGGGGTCTTCTTCTTTGACCAGTAACACAGAATAATTCAAAATTCACCCACTTCTCTGTCTTGGTACGATGAATGTTTTGAGAATTTAGGCACTTTTGTTTTTATATGTTTAACACTCGCAAATGGGAAATGTGAAGTGTCTTCTCATACATTATACTCATACATTATAGTATCAAATATTATAGTTACTCAAAATTTTGAATTTGTAATATATTATCAGTATATATACTTTTAAAATATATTGTAAAAATAAATAACTTAACAGTTTTAATTTTAATCATATGGATTCCACCTGAACAAAATCTACTTAAAGATATTGTTCGCATCTTCATTAAAATAAAATATAATGATTAACGGATTAAAAATGTTTATTGATAAACTTTAATTGAAATACATAAAGGAAGACTGATTTATTGCTTTTCAACAATAATTTTGTTTGTTGTTTAAAACTTTAAATATGAATTAGTTAGGTAGCCAAAGCAAGACTACAACTTATTTCGATATATAATTAATAAGTTTCAGAAGCTTCCAAAATATGAGACACGTGATATGGGTTTAATTCAACAAACAATCATAAATAAATAAAAATATGAAAAAAAATAAAATACTTTTTCTGTTAATTAATTTATAAATAAAAAATTCATTTAAACTTTTTAAATTCTTATTTCTATATATAAGTTAATTTTATTTTATGAAGAAATTTCTTTATTTTTTTTCTTTATCAACTTTTCCAAATACTCTCTCCTTCATATCTTATTTAATATATATATATATATATATATATATATATATATATATATTTTATTTTATTTTTATTTATTTATTTATTTTTATTTTTTTTTCATATTATGAATCATTTATGGTAAGAAGTTTTTGGGACTCCAGTATGATTGAAAATTTTACATCGACTAAAAATAAAAAATATTTCATAACATATAAAATATATAAATTTTATGGATCAATTTTATAAGATTGAGTTAAATTTAAAATTTATTTTTTAATATATATCAGAAATCTATCCTAATAAAAATATATTCAACTTATATTATGTAACTTGTTATTCATAAATAATATGTGATAAGAACACCAAGTTTATGTATGTTAGATTAAAAATATCTTTTATATATTGTTAGTTATCTTGTTATAAATATCTGGGTAAAGATGGAATATTATAATGAGTTTCTATAAGGGTAGCTGGAGAAACAGCAGAGTGGACTTTTGTTTGAGGTATTGGAAGTTGCATCCTACTTCGTTGAAGCATTTGAATGTTGGAGAAAGTCATCGCCACTAGTGCCATTACATACAATACAAAAATCATGTTGAAGCCAAGTCAACTCGTTTATGGATTGGAAGTGCTCCAAACATGGCGCATATAGAAAATATAAAAATAAATGAAAAAATAATATTAAGTTTAGTTGATTATGTTATATAATTAAAAAGTACAATATTCTACATTAATTTATCACAAATATTTAAAAGTATCCATCTACTGCACATTTCGGCGCCTTTCTTTTTGCTATGTTATTGTTTATCATGTAATATAAGTATTGAATGGCTGGCACTAACAGACAGAAACACATAGAAAATGGGCCATTTTGGAGCACCATTCTTCTCTCTATAAAATTATAGTCAAGACCTTGCCATTGACAAATTAAAGATTATCTCATTTTGACTAATGCAACTCCAGCATGGGTGGAGCTTGGAGGGAATGGATAATATTAATAAACTAATTGCTCTCATTAATTACTTATAATGAGTAAAGTAAGGGAGTTCTCAATGGCATATAAGATATATATTTATTATTAAAAATAATGTGGATTAGAAATAAGAAATGTTCCTGATAGGGAGATTGACCTAGAGAACTATTGAAGACTTTGTTTTCTTCCTTCCTTCGGGCAGGTTGTTGAGGCTTCGTTGTGATCCTTCTGGTCTTCGCACTACTCCTTCGACTTTCCGTCTCGGGTGAATGTCAAATGGGGGAGGTACCTGCAGGAAGCACTCTGACGCTCAAGTTAGTAAAGAGGGTATTCGACACTCTAGTGTGTACAATAATAATGACGTACCTTTCTTCTTGGAATGTGCGCTATTTATTGGGCCCAATTAGTTGAATGAATCACACTTATGGTTGTATTACTTAATTCTTAATGGTAGTTTAGCTTCACTGACTTTGGTTTGAGCGTTAATGGTTAAATGTGTCAGTCGGCCAAACCGTCCGTGGGTCTCGGTCAGCTCAGTCAGAGAGACCGAGTCTCGGTCATCTCGGTCTCGTCCCATATCAGTACAAAAATATTTCATTATATATATATCGGTCATCTCGGTCTCGTCCCATATCAGTACAAAAATATTTCATTATATATATAAGTGAGTATAATTTGATTTTATAAAATTAAATTATGTTTAAAATTTTATTTTTAATATAATGTGAAAATCATTTAAAGTCTATTATTATAAGAGTTGAGATAAATTTAAAATTTATTTTCTAATAATTAATTTGAATAACTAACATTAGTGTAAAATACTATTACTACAAAATACTATTAATTGACTATTATAATTTTGGAAGTTTGTCTATGTTGAGATGATAACCAATATAATTGGAAGAAGCATAGCATATACGTGCGTGTATATCAAAAGCATTGACACAATAATCATTGCTGCCCCATTAATTTAGGTATAATAGTCCCAATATCTATTGCTTTCCACTCTCAAGGGATATATTGGCACTCATAATTAGACACCCTCTAATGGTGGTCCACTGAATAATTACAAGGATTTTAAATAGAAAGATTAGTAATTTTAAAACAAAAATAAAATAAAAAAGTTCAAATTTTCATTAGGTTAGAATATATAATACTATAATCATATATGGATAAGTAAAGGTACAATTCCTCTGGTCTACTCAATGATTTCATATTCGAATCCTATATAAAACTACATAAATACTTGAAAGAACTTTGCACCCACTCTGTCTTTATCCAGTTCTAACATGATTACCTCAAGTAGAGATACCTATGATTTATATACAAAAAAAAATATTTTAATTGTAGTAAAACTTATTCTTAAATAGTGAAATCAACTTCAATACTTAATGGAAAAGCTTCCTATCCAAAAAATACTACTAAATAGACAATGATTCGTTCTTCAAGTCAACATTTTCATAAGTTTTCTTATTTGTTGACAAAATATAATTAGCACCATAAATGTCAAGGCTATAAAATATGTCATCTTTAAGACTATAAGATATGTTCGGGACATTAGAAGCTAATACAAGAAATGCTGTACTATAATAATAAAACAACACTAAAAAACGTACACCAAAAGCAAAGAAAAAAATCACATAATATCAATCACACAGCCTAACACTCCCTATTACCAAAAAAAAAAAATGTGATACAATCCTAGTTTGTATTGTTATGAGTATTTTGGGGTGTAAAATTTGGTGGGATTGGGTGGCTAAAATGAGTGAAAGAAATTGTGAAATATTGGTGTATGGAGAATGATAATGAAGTTTAAGAGAGGTTATGTCAACTCCTAATAGGTTTCATCTCTCTCACTCTCATGTATTTTGATTAACATGTTAATATTAAGTTCTTTGATTGAAATTGATGTCCGTATAAAATTCATTTATATCGATCTCTCGCATATAAAATTAGTAAGAATGTTTCCTAAATATTGATCTCTCGCATTCTTATAAAAACAACTTAGAGTCTCGTTCAGACGTTAATAACAATTAACATTTCAAGTCTATTTCTAGCACCTAAATATGTTAAGAATTATTGTTTAGGTCAGAACCCTAAAAATACCTTTTAGTCAAATTTAAGATTCTAGATCCAAGAGTGAGAAACAAAAAAATAATACCAATAATCAACCAAGAACAAAATATTATATCATATTTAAATATCACCTCAATACATAAGAGCTCGAACAGATTACTTCCAATCCCAAAGGAATGATAGAATTAGCCACTCATACTTCTAGCACCTTTCATTCTCCCAATTGGTTACAAATCACTCAATGGTGTTTTCCTCTCAATTTGACACACTAGGGTTGAGTATCTAGCCCCTTATTTAACCTAATTTTCTAGGGTTAGGTGACTTCCTGCGTCGCACTGAAAAGAACTTCTTGATAAAACATAAAAGTAGCCCAATTTGTCTGACGCATTCTCGCTTGAGCGAGGAATTCCTGATAAGTGCCAATGTGTAGTTTTTATGATTGAGAAAATTGAACACTTTGGAATTTAATTGTTTCTTTATGTTAGAAAATTACCCTAATTTGAGAATTATTGAATCCGATTATATATTTTGAATCAAGAAACAAATGAAGAAATTTAATCCCAATTTTTGTGTAAATTGAAGATGAATATGAAACATTGAAAGAAAGAAAGCAAAAACTTAAT
>Ga0123342_1005101_pt1 | contig 19408 bp, 12 predicted proteins | sample Turbeawhitnodule_FD_89960 | JGI IMG/M metagenome (GOLD analysis project Ga0123342, IMG submission 89960) | Root nodule microbial communities of legume samples collected from Mexico - Turtle bean Mexico white nodule | ecosystem: Host-associated > Plants > Roots > Nodule | place: Mexico: Nepantla... | reverse complement strand
GGTCGAAATACTGAATAGCTAGTACTGTGTTGCCCTAATTGCCTTGTGCTCACAGTGGGTGCGCAGCGAAAACAACTAGGGTTTGTGCTCTGTGTAACTTATGAGAATTAGGTCAAAAAACTCTCTTTTTCAAACGACCCAAGGCCCCTTTTTATATACCTTCTGCATTTAAAGCGCGTTGAAGCGCATTGAAGGCGTATAAAAAATGTGCCTTGAAACATTTGATACGTAAACTAAATTATCGCGTACCTTGGCAAACTTTCACTGAAACCTTTAATGAGCATGTGCGCATTGCCACGTGCCCTTCTGACTTGATCGTTATTCTGCGCAGAGGGTCCCATAGCGCCACAACCCAATCTTAGGGTTAATCCATTGTGTGGGCCCTCCTTCCTTCGAAGTGCTTTTGGCGCGTAGGTTGACTTTCTGGGTGCCAACTCATGCGTCCCAATCACTAGTCACTTGCCTTGGGGGTGTATCTACCTTTCTCTCGTACCACGCACGTGGTTCTCCCCTGGTCATGGCCCTCTCATGGGTCGTATCTGTACCAGGGTCTCCCAGCAGTGGCGTGAATACTTCACGAGTCAGGATATCCGCTACTAGTGCTAGAACTTATGGCCTTGAAGCCACCTTTTTCTTCTCCTTGCTACTGTTCTGGACTGTCGTGGCCCGAAGCCTCCTTGTGACGTCTTAGCTTGGCGACGCCCCTCTTTGGGCGATGCCTCTCTCGGGCGATGTCTTTCTTGGGCGATGCCTCTCTTAGGCGACACCTTGTCAAGGCGACGCCTTCTTTCGGCGACTGTTCTTCTTGGGCGATGTCTTTGCTCGACGATGCCTTTGCTTGGCGATGCCTTTGCTTGGCAATGTCAGACCACCTAATCTTCCATTATCTAACACGTTGATGACACACAAAGCGGCGACAACCGATTATGTATCCCGCAGAACGCCACTTCCATAAACGGCGACTATGTTGCCTTCTTGACCGTCCACCTTTCTCCTGTCCACGTCATCACACCCGATGACCTGATCGATACAGTAGCCAAGGAGTTGGGTGCTCGAAGTTTGTTGGTGAAGAATGACTCGTTGTTGGTTATTGACAGGTCACGGGTGAGTACCAGGCTAAGGATTCGCAGTAAGCCGCGTACCTCAGGTATGTTATGCCTTTGAAAGCATCTTTCTCCACGTTCGAGCTAGTGCATGTCCTTAGATAATAGAATACCCGAGCAAACTTATTGTCCAAACTAGAGAGCTCGGGGAAGGAAGGCCAACAGAGGTTAGTCATTCAGGAGACCCTGAAGTCGCCCAGGATCGCAAAAGGGGAGCTAGCCGAGATCCGTCGTGTGGAAATCTTGGGGTTAAGCTCAGGACAAGGGAGGAGGCACAGATCATTGACCCAGGAGACCTTGAAAGTTCCTAGGATAACCACCTATGGATTGTTAGGAGATGATCTCTGGAGGTCCTGCAAGTCAACACTGTGGAGGCATGGATAACTCCATATCAACGTTACTTTGCTGATGGTTTGCTTCCTGCAGAGCCTACGAAGGCAAAAATGGTTAAGAGGAATGCGAGAAAGTATACTCTCATAGATGGAAAGTTGTTCCGTCATGGTTATACCCACCAATCCTCACTTGTGTAAGTGGGCATCAATGTACCCGCATCATGGGGCAGCTCCATAAAGGCATTTGCGGGAGTCACGTCGGAGGAAGGGCTCTCTCTTTGAAGGTCGTCCGAGCTGGGTATTATAGGCTGACTATTAAGGAGGATTGTCTGAAGTATGCATAATGATGCGAGTAGTGTTAGAAGCATCCTGATTGGCATCACGCACCAGTCGAGGAGTTGCGGTCAATCTATAGCCCATGGCCTTTCCATACTTGGGGGATAACATCTTGGGTCCTTTCCCTTTGGCAATTCGTCACATGAAGTATCTCATAGTAGCCATTGAATACTTCACGAAGTGGATTGAAGTCGAACCAGTCGCACAAATAAATGCTTATAAGGTGCAACATTTTGTGTGGAAAAACATTATATGCCGTTTTGGGATCCCTAAACACTTGGTGTCCAACAATGGAACCCGGTTTGCAAGTCAGTAGTTGTGCAAGCTATGCACGAAGCTTGACATTAAACAAATATTTGCTTCGGTAGAACACCCTCAGATGAATGGTGAGGTTGGGTCTGCCAATAAAGTCTTTCTTAGAGGATTGAAGAGAAGACTGGATGATGGCGGAGCCCCAAGCCACACACAACCACATAATAAGTAGGATGAAGACCTAAAGGTTGTTTATTGATTTATTTGCAAATATGGGTTTAATTGAGCTTTTATTTTTTTTTTTAGGCCCAATCAAGAGGATAACTCTAGGTTGAAGGAATTTACAAACATATCCAAGAAGACCTCTAACTCATCAAAACATAAACTAGAGCTTTGGTTAGAAGAACACAAGAAGACTGAGTTTCTACTGACTAGTCAACATTATTTGTGGGTCAAACTTTAGCTTAAACAAATTGTATAAAGTTGTTTAGGATTTCATGGACCATGTATTGGGCCTAGTAGCATAAAATAATTGGACCAAATATTTGGGCCAAGTAGCACAAGTTTTTGGGCTTGTTTTTGGGCCAATAGTAAAATAGGCCTAGTTAGGGTTAAAAGTGACTAGTTGGGGGTAACAATTGAGCTTCTTTGAGTCCAATGTAACCCTAAAACGTCTAGGGTATATTGGAGGACGAAAATTACCTTTGCATGGAGCACATGGACGTTCACATGACAACCTAGGAGTGGAGAGGATTTAGCATGGAAGGTGTGAGCTCAACATGGAAAGAATGACTCCACATGGCACCTTCTCATTGGAGATTTTTATTTTGAATTTTCAAATTTTGGCTCCAAAATTTTCATCCCTCTCTCCTATAAATTGAGGTGCTTGGCTATCATTTTGTAAGATTAATGAATGAGTGAAATTGCTGCCAAAGTTGCTAGCCTTTCTCACTCCCTTGTCTTGCCTCTTTATGATAGACACTTTAATCTTCTTCTTCTCCTAGCTCAGGTGATATGGCCCAATCAATCACTCTCCCTACCTATCATGCACCTTAAAGGAAACCATATCTCTATATGAGTCATTCTTGTTCATCTCTTCCATTGAAGCTTTCGCCAATCCTCTCCAAAATTCAAGAAAAGAATTCGGTCATGAAGGCACATTTCCATCACTGGAAAAGGCCAAGGGAACCTGGTCGGAGGAAGTTCCTCGAATTTTGTGGGCTTATCACACTACTCCTCAGTCAACAACTAAGGAGACGCCCTTCAATTTGGTATATGGGTGAGACGCTATTATACTAGTAGAGATCCAAGAGAGCTCTCTTCGGTTTCAGAACTTCGTTATTGAATAGTCTAACGAAGGAAGGAAGGTGGACCTGGATCTGCTAGACGAAGTGCGCGAGCAAGCTCGCATTAATTCTGAGGCACTGAAGAAAAGGGTGGAGTTGAGGCAAAAGACCAAGTTGAAGCCTCGTCAATTCCGGGTTGCCAACTTAGTGATACGAAAGGCTCACCCCTATCAGTTGGAGAATAAGTTGTGTCCGAAGTGGACTGACCCATTCCGTATAGTTGAGGTGCTCGGGAATGGAGTTTACAGGCTCGAAACCCTCGAGGGGGGAGCTATACCTCGAATGTGGAATGGAGAAAATCTCAAATTTTATTTCAATTAAGACATTTTGTTATTGTTTTCTTTATGAGCGATGTAATGTTTAAGGGGATACTCTTTTTCCCTTACGAGTTTAACGAGGTCACCCAATGAAAAATTGTTCTTGAAAGATGGTGCATTAGATTTGTTTATTTGTTAGCACACAATAAGACGACCTTCCTCAGAAAGATTATTTGAGTAGGCGCCATGTGTGTATAACTGATTCTTTGATGCCAGATAAGGTGACCTCTCTTGGTGAGATTATCCGAGCAAGTGCTCTGTGAGCGAATTGTGTATCTATTGACAGATAAGACGACTTGTCTCGATAAGATTTTAAGTGGGTGCCCTATGTATCTATTGACAAATAAGACAACCTGTCTTTGTAAGATTCTAAGTAAACGCCCTGTGTATCTAGTGACAGGTAAGGCGACCTGTCTTGGTGAGATTATCCATGCAGGCACTCTGTGTCCGAGCATAAGGTAAGGCGACTTGTCTCGGTGAGATTATCCAAGTAGGCGCTTAATGTGTGAATTTTTTATCCATGATCAGATAAGAAGACCTTTCTCAGTAAGATGATCTGTGTAGGCGCCCTGTGTGTTAATTGGTTATCTGTTATCAGGTAAGCCGACCTTCCTCGGTAAGATGATCCGAGTAGGCGCCCTAACTGTAAATTGGTTATCTGTTATCAAGTAAGACGACGTTCCTCGGTAAGATGATCCGAGTAGGCGCCCTGCGTGTAAGTTGATTTTCTGTAGGCAGGTAAGGCGACCTCTCTTGGTGAGATTATCCAGGTAGGCGCTCTGTGTGAAAATCGGTCATCTATAGGCAAGTAAGATGACCTAGCTCGACGTCAGTACAACCACCCGAGTTCAGACTCTCTTCAGATGAACATTGTGACTAAGTTGTCTCAATGTATGGTAAATATTCAAGTAAGCACTCCGCACAGCAAAATCGGGTGAGATCGAGATATACAACTATATATGTCGAGAAGGAGCACTGACTTGTTGTAGTTGTGGGTGTATAGTTCATCAAAAGGTTAGTTCTTTGTTAGTCGAGGACTCCATAGTTTTTCATGCTTAGATTTTGCCTAAGTTGCATTCTTGTTATCTTTATTACTTTATGCTTAAGAGGTAGAATTGGTGCACGAGATTCTTTTCTGTTGTTAGCACCATGAGTAAAGGTGCCCGTAGGTAGAATATTTTTTTTTATATGTTTTTAGTTGAGATTATATTCTCGTAAGACTCTCCACTTAGCCAAGCTCAGCTTGAGCTTGGGGGGCTTATGTATTGGACAGGAATGCTCGAGACCTCAGTCCAGGTATTTGGGGAAGGTCAGCTTGTTGTTTGGGCCCAAGAGGTGGGTCATGAGCTTGACCCAGATGTTGGTCAGCCTAGAAAAGGTAGTTAAGATAAAGAGATATTTTATTTGTTATCATATTATTCTGAAGATGAAGAGCTATTTTATCTCTTGTGATAATATTCAACTTAGCTATTTATTAATTAATACATGTTAGTTACATATTAATTAATAGTTGTTGGTTGAAAAGATAAATTTGTTAAATAAGAGAAGCACAGTGAGTAAGGGTGAACACGTAAACAAAATATTTTCTTGTTGTTAGCACCTGAAGATAAGTGGTACCCCGTTAGCAGGTATTTTGCTGCTGTTATGTTATGCTTTCAGTAGAGATAAGATTCTCATGAGAGAAAATTGTTAAACGAGTAAGCTATAAAAGGGGCTTGAGACCGCAGATAAAGGGACGTTGTTTCTGAGACTGAAATTGAATACTTATTTGTTTTAGTAAACTCTTACTGACTTGATCATTGGAGTGTGATCAACAGGTTGAATTCCCTCTGTTTCCCCGAAATCAAGTTCTAGTGTAACAAGATGTAGAACAGATTTCAAAGGAGACAAACCGAAACTAGAACTTATCACCATAATCAATTGGTGAAAAGATTAACCGATGAGAACAACTATAAGTAAATTTTTTGAGGTCAATAGAATAGAATAATCATCATATCTCTTTACTATAACAAAATGTCATAATTTTTCATATATATATATATATATATATTCAAATTTAGAATTTCTAAAAAAATAATTTTAATTCAATCATAATCTAAAATCATTCAAACGGACTATTAGTGTTTCATTAGAAAGACTACGATAAAACGTGGACCTTTTTTTACCCTCTATCTGGAAAACTCAAAAATCAAGCTGGCAAAACAATGAAAAAAACATATAAAATTGTTCCTTCCTTTTTTATCTTTTCACTTGTACACAACAAAAAAATATCCTTACCTTTTTTTTTGTTCATTTTCCTTTAAAACAAATAATTTAATTTTTTTTTGTACTGGACTAGAGTGTTGGGCTCGATGGTCAGGTGATCGGACATCGGTGCCTGCGTGGAGGAGATCAGCTCGATGGTCTGGTCAAGTTAATGGGCCACATAAGTGGACCCCAAGAATGCGTGTGTTAAAACCCGTATATACGTAAGGCCTGATCAGCGAAAATACATGTTGTGTGTATAGTACATTTGGGTCTAGCACAAGTAAATACACACTAAAGATGCCTAGGCCCAAGAGTACTAGGGTTTTTAGGGGTAAGCTGCATGCATGATACGTAAAGGTTAGAGCGCCTACAGTGACAAATGGGCCCCATAATGCTGGTACATGAGTTGGTACCTTGACGACCAAACTGTTAAGATTACGCACTCCAAGGAGGAAGATTTTGTGCGGTTGTTACACTAAAATTGTGTGACATCGTAACAGAGTGTCTTCCCATCAAACCTACTTTCACTCGAGATAAGATTCTCGTGAGGGAATGGTTGTTACAATGAGGTAGCCTAAAGTAGTCTATAAAAGAGATTCGTAATCCTTGGTAAAGGTACACCGTTTCTAAGACTGAAACTATTCACTTACTCATTGTTTCTTAGCCTTGTACTGACTTGATCGTCGGAGTGCAATCAACAGGTAGGACCCCCTTCTGTTTCAAACGGAACCGCGTTCTAACATCCTAGGGAAAGAGCAAATTCCAACAGAGACAGACAGAGTCATAACCTGTTCCCAAAGTCAACCGACGATCAAATCAACTGTCAAGAACAATTTTATTTCACTTTTTCTTGTGAACCTAACATAACTTATCTCTGCAAGAAGTTGTTGGACCTCTTATCACTGGTTACAATATAATAATTTTTTAGAGAAAACATTGATTAAAAATAAAATATTTCAAATATTTAAATTTAAGGACCAGTAATAAATAGTAATATGCTTCGAAAATAGAAATTTATTTTTAAAAATGAAAAATCCTTTTTTTTTTGAAAAAAAAATATCAAAACGAGATTTAAGTAATATTTTTTTGAAAAAATGTTTTTCATTGAACCATTTTTTAAACTAGTTTCTAATCCATCCATCAATTTTCATACCAATTTTATTTGTTCATAAACTAGATTAAATGGATTTATTAATTTTTTGATTGAACTAGCAAGCCTTGTTATTATAGTTTCAAACTTAAAATCCCCGCAACGAATATATGTACTACCATTAGCAATAAGATTAAATTTTGCTGCCTTATTTTTATTTTACCATTTAATGCCCCATCTTTAGAACTTTAAAATAATAAAATTTTACCAACATAGCAGAAAAATAATTATATACACAGTTAATTAATCATGGATTAAATATATTTTTCAATACTATAATATAAAATTGATTTTTTTAGTTCAGACTTTACTTTCTATATACTTATTTAAAAAATTATTGAAATTAAAAATGAAAATCAATTTTGCACTATCGAAATATCGAAAAGGATATTTAATCCATCAATTATTTGGAGACGTAAATTACGAAACGTTAATCTTTTTCTTTGTTTAGTAAATTTAATGAAATGATTAATTAACATATTCATTTATTTCAGTTCTTAAACTTTAAAAAGTAATTTAGTTCAGGTCACATATAAAATATACTCATTCCAAAATTTTCAGTTCTGTCTTATGATTATTTTCTTTAGTGTAGAACAACTTTAGTTCAGAATAAAGGGTTAGAGCACCTTATGATATTTATTATTTTTAAGCAATATAATATTTGTTCTGTACTAAAACAACAAATATATAAGTTTATTTTATGAGTTGGTATAGATTTTTAAGTTTTTATAAAATAAAATAAAAAATAAGTTCACAATTGCATGCCTTTATAGTTGAAGTGACTATTTTTTTTATAGAAAAAATATATTATAAAAGATACAATTGTAATTAGCTTTGATCATGTAAGAGATTTAAGAGTTTGGAAAGAAAGGAGAACCAAAAAAAAAGGACGAGAAAGGAGGAACATAGAACGTCAAAAATAAAACAGAGTGATAAAAAGAAATAATTTTTTAATTTTTTTAATTTATAGATAAAAATTAGTTTTAACTTACAGAAAAATATTTATTGTTCACTTTTATATCTTAAAAAGTCTTGAATACATATTATAAATTTCAGTAATTCATTTATAAAATTGAGTATTTTACCTGAATTTTTATTAAAAACAATTATATTAAGTGTTTAAATATGTTTTTATTTATTTACGTCTTTGACGGAATGAGGTGTTATTCTTACTTTTACTTTTTAATTTTAAATTTACTAATTAATTGTTTCATTCTATCACCTTGCTCTTTCCTTTTTCTTGAAGGAGGAGACGAGTTTAAAAAGATGAAAAAAAATATGATTTGATTGACAAGTTAAACACATATCAACGGTAGCAAAATCAAACGATAAAATACTTAAATAAAAATAAAAATGATTATAAATATCAAATAATTTTTTAATAAAAGTTAAATTAAAATTAAAATATTTAAATTTATAAATTAATTGAAATAGAATTAAATCTATATTATATAATAAAACATTGACGGGGATGTTGAATAAATGATATTGGTGAAAGAAAATGTTAAATGAAGTTTAAAGTGATATGCGGCACCGACATCTTTGATTATGGATGGAGAATTTTTTACCAAACCTAACATTACCATCACCAACTTCTGGACTTGTGGGACCATATTTCACTCACTTCATATCTAAACTTTCTTTCATGTCTTAACACTTTACATTATCCTAAATTTTATCAAACTTTTCTTTAAATAATTAACTCACTATTATTATATCACATTTATTTATTTATTTATTTATTACTCATTTCTATTCAACTTTCTTTCTCTATATATCTCTAACACACAATTTAAATATAAATTTTTAATTTTTCTTCTTTCATGATTTGTAGCGGTCTTTAATGTAAATTTAGAATTCACATAGTACTTAAACTTTATCTTTTATTAAAAATAATATAAAATTAGAAAATATTATTGTTCTCGCCGGTTGACTCGCTTCGTCGGTTGACTCGAACGGCAGCCTTTGGCCCTCCTATCTTTGCCTAAGAATCGTACTTCCTCGATCAAAGAATCTCTCACCTGCAATCCGACGCTCAAGTCAGTATAAGGGAAAAGAAACACCAAGTGTATAAAGTAGTTTCAGTCTTAGAAACTGTGTACCTTGCTAGGGTTCTTAGCACCCTTTATATAGGTTGAAACTAGGGTTTACATCTGTTTCAGTTACCCTTGTCTAGGGTTCCTTGGGGAACGTCCTTGCATCGTTATTTACATAATCTTAGCGTATCTGGCACATAGAACTTCCCTTAACTGGAGTGCAACGACTAACAGAGTGACCGCTTGGGTACCAACTTGTGCACCTAATCTCTGGCGCCATTTGTTTCTGCAGGTGCCCTAAGTATTCACGTGCCATGCATGCAGCTTCCCCTGGAAACCCTAACCCTAATGGGCCTTAGTGTCTCCAAGGATTATTTACTCGTGTCGCGCCTGTATGTGCTATACATACCACGTGCATGAATCTCTCGTGACTTAGGCTTCCCTCTTATCTGATGTTTAACAGATAACTTAGTATAATTCTAGGACCCACCTTACGTGGCCCAATATAACTGTTCAGACCGTCATGTCCGATCTCTCTCCCTCTTCTGGCGAGGTCTGATGTCGATCTACAACGTTGATGTCTATGGTACTGTTCCTGCCGGTTGACTGGACGGCAGCCTTTGGCCCTTCTATCTCAGCCTGAGAATCGTACTTCCTTAATCAAAGAATCTCTCACCTGCAAAGACAAAAGGGTGCCTTGAGGACCGTTTGCACTCCGACGCTCAAGTCAGTAAAAGGGCAAAGAAACACCAAGTGTATAAAGTAGTTTCAGTCTTAGAAACTGTGTACCTTGCTAGGGTTCTTGGCACCCTTTATATAGGTTGAAACTAGGGTTTATCTTTGTGTTGTTACCCTTGTCTAGGGTTCCTTGGGGAACGTCCTTGCGCCGCTATTTACATAATCTTAGCGTATCTGGCACATAGAACTTCCCTTAACTGGAGTGCAACAAATAACAGAGTGGTCGTCTGGGTACCAACTTGTGCACCTAATCTCTGGCGCCATCTATTTCTGCGAGTGCCCTAAGTATTCACGTGCCATGCATGCAGCTTTCCTTGGAAACCCTAACCCTAATAGGCCTCAGCGCCTCTAAGGATCATTCTCTCGTGTCGTGCCTGTATGCGCTATACACACCATGTGCATGGATCCCTCGTGACTTAGGCTTCCCTCATATCTGATGTTTTAACTGATAATTAGGATAATTCTAGGGCCCACCTTATGTGGCCCAATGTAACTGTTCAAACCGTCGACGTCCGACCTCTACCTCTGTTGGCGAGGTTTGATCTCTCCTTCTAACATCGAGGTCTATAGTACCGATGTTCAAAGACTGACCAATACCCAGATAGGTGTGTCTGGGGCCCACCTAACGTGGCCCCCTTCCACTAACAGGCACCAGTGTGCGATGTCTGAGGTCAGTCACTGGAGTTGATGACCGAGGACTGGTCGGGACAGGTACCGATGTCCAAAGACTGACCAATACCATGATAGGTGCGTCTAGGGCCCACCTTACGTGGCCTACTTCCACTATCAGGCACCAATGTGCGATGTCTGAGGTTAGTCACTAGAGTGGATGACCGAGGACTGGTCAGGACACAAGCCCCCTAGTCTCGAGTTGCAACTTGTTTCAGCGAAGAGACTAAGTGATTACCCTGGGCAACCTACGTGGCACTAGGTAACTGGATGTGAACAGTACACCGAAGTGACGTCTCACCATACTTTCTAGATCAGTGTACACGTGGCAAGATCAACGGCTATCACTTGTTGGCGCTTGCGCTTCTTCGTATACTGTTCAAACCTTTAAACCCTTACGCGCTCTTCACTGTTTCATTACTTTCACTTAAGCGAATCATTTCTCAAGCATTTCTTCAAAACGCTCTCTCTTCTTCTTCCAAAACTCAGAACTTCAAACCTTGCTTGATCAAAGCTATGAACTTTACTTGTTGCTTGCTCTTGCTTTATGATTCCGCTGCCCATAACATGCCATAACTGTTCTGGGACTGTTTATGTTTTCTACATTTTAGGTTTTCTGCACTTTACATTTCCTCTGTTTTTCGTTTCATATCTCTGTTTTTCTATGTTTTTTTGGGTCGCACCCCCAACTTCTTCTGAACCTTCGTTTTCTTCCTTTCTCTTATCTCTTTTTAGCTTCCTTTTTTAGATGGCCAGAACAAAAACAACACCGAACCCTCCACCTTCCGTTAACTACCAGGCCCTCTATCGATGGGCCCCCGAAGCCCTTCTGGCTGAGACCTCCTACTTCACCTCCAACCAAGACGTCATAACATACAAGGAGGCTGAAGCTGATGAGAAGTGTCGTGTCTTTGGGAGGGATCACAATGCGTATGTATCGGTTCTACCCTGTGAGAAGGGAGAACCAGTGTGTGTTGACGATCGTGCGAACCCAGCTGGAGGCCCTTTCTTCTTTATGTATTCCACCATTTTCAAGCGGGTCAAGCTTCGCTTGCCACTTACGGGTTCAAACGCGTGTTGCTCACGGAGGTCAACGTGGCCCCTACCCAACTGCATCCCAACAGCTGGGCCTTCGTAAGGGCCTTCAACATTCTGTGCAACCACCTTGGCCACACACCCTCCGTGGATGTCTTCCTGTATTTCTTCGAGGCGAAGAATCCTAGCAAGAGGCTATGGTTGAGCTTCAACGGAGTGGCGAGGAGAGTTCTCCTCACTCTATTTCAGCAATCCTATAAGGGCTTCAAGAAGAAGTTCTTCAAGGTGAGCTACAGCGTCCACGACCCCACCCTTCTAGACGGATTTCCCCTCTATTGGGTGAAGAAGCCTGGACTAAAAAAGCCTAGGAGCCTTAAGGATTTGACCCCACCAGATCGTGAGATATGCTAACTCCTTTCGGGTTTGGGAGCGGTGTTTGACACTGCCAAGCTGATCAAGCTTGAATTCTCCGCCAAAGCTCTTAAGGGCTATATTGGTACTGTTCATATATATGCTTCATCTTTGTCTTTACCTTTACTTGTTCATTATTGTCAATTGCATGTTGTGTGGAGTTAGCTTCTTACGCTTTGTTGTTTCTATGCAAACATGACTCTTAACGCGGAGAGGAAGAAAAAGTTGGTCGATCTGCTCGACAAGCGCAGGGCTGCTATTGTCGATGTGGGCACTTCAACCCCTACAACCCTTCCTTCCCCTGCTACCTACGCGCTAAACTCATCAGCACCAGCTCCTGTTGACAAACTAAAGGGGGTGGTGGTGGAGACAAGCTCAAAGGACGAGGACACCGGCTCGGGCCTTGTATTCAAGAGGCACAGGGTGATGACACCGTGGCGCCTTCGCACTCTGCATCTGGCAGACTTACTCCAACCTTTAGGGACAACCCTCCAAGTGCTTCCTCCCCTCGCGACCTTATTGTGCATGAAGGAGGGGGGCGAGCGCTCCTGAAGATCGTCAGGCTCTGCTCGCTGTTGAGCTTCCCCCCATCATCCAACAAGCCCTTAGACGCTTCCAAGACATAGAAGTGGTGGAGAGCCTTGGTGGGAACCTTCTCCAAGACCGCGTGGCTCAAGGCCTTGGGGATTTCCTCATTGTGTCCAACCTTGCTCTGAGTAAGGCGGAAGACGTACAAGACTCGCAGGTTGAGACAACGAAGCTGAGGGAAGAGCTAGCTCTCCAAGCCAAGGCCCTCTCCAATCGTGAAACGACCATGTATCAGGAGCTGGCGAATCTTCATAAATTAGAGAAGGAGGTCAAGAGGCTTCTCTTTGAAAAGTCCCAGGAAGCCCTTGAATCTGAATCGAAGATCTTGCTTCTCTACAACAAGGTGGTCGAACTGGAGGAGAAGGTAGAGGAGATGCAGGCCAAAATGGCCAAGTTGGAGGAGAGGGTCACCCAACGCAAAGTCCAACTGGGGCAAGTGGAGGGGGAGCTGGCTGAGAAGGTTGAACTCTTCAAGAAGACAGAAGAGGAACTCAACAATGACGTCGTTGATGCTTATGGCGAGGGGTTCCAAGATGCCATGGCTCAGTTTGCCTGGGTGCATCCTGAGGTGGATCTTTCCCCTTTCGCAGAGTCGAAGTGTGTTGTTGATAGGCAACTCGTGCCCAAGGAGTAACTTCTTTCTGTAATTTTTAACTTCTTGACGAACAGTTTTCACCTTGTGTATATGTATATATATTTATGAGCATTTGCTCTTTCTTTGGTCTTTTTGTCTTAGTTGCCTTTTCTTGCATTAACTTCGACTAACAGCGTCTTCGACATAGATTCACCTCTTAGGTAGCGCGCTTAACTCCATATGCTTTAACTTCCTTTGACCTTTGTTGTCTTCAAGGCATGTGCGCAAACTCTCGGCCTAATCTTTGTCGTACGAGGATAAGGAAAACTCCTGCTGCTGCTTTGATTTTTCTCTTGCAAGATACGAGAAAGGTCTCCTTGCCGATCTTATCCCTACCCTCTTCAGGTCGACGGGAATGCCCTGCTGGTAACACTGGTGAACCACACCGCTCTCGACCTTGGCTTACAAACAAGGGAGAAGTGTATCCTTTCGATCTCGACCCTGCGTTACGAGGGTAAGGGTGAATTTAACTGGCGGACCATACTGTTCGACCCTGACGTTCCCGCAGAAGAAGGACGCTCACTCAGGAACCATACTATTCTCAGTCTTGGCGTTTCTAACCCAGGAGAATGGTCTGTAACTAACCTCGTCCTTGCCCATGGGATAGGGGAGGATGTAACTGTTGAACCATATTGTCTGACCTTGGTGTTCCCACACAAGAGGGAGACTCACTAAGGAACCATACTATTCCCAATCTTGGTGTTTCTAACCCAAGTGAACCGTTCTTGTCTGACCTCGTCCTTGCTGTACGAAGTCAAGGGACAGGTTCTTAATAACTGACCGCTACCTTGCTATATGAAGTCAAGGGACAAGTCTGAATCACTGACCACAACCTTGCTATAAAAAGTCAAGGGACAAGTCTTTAACGGTTGAACCATACTATTCTCAGCCTTGGTGAACTTATGCAAGAGGGATGCTCACCGAGGAACCATACTATTTCCGACCATGGTGTATCACTTCAAGGGAGAGGTTCATTAACTGCTGAACCATACTATTCTCAGCCTTGGTGAACTAACACAAGAGGGAGGCTCACCGAGAAACCATACTATTCTGACCTTGGTGTATCACTTCAAGGGAGAGGTTCATTAACTGCACTGCACAAGTTATTTCTTAACTGAATAACTGAAATTTTATTGGGTGACCTCGTTAAAAAAACCCTTATAAGGGGAAAAGAGTGTCCCCTTAAACCGTGTACAATGCAAAACATCTTAACTAAAATAAAACTTAAGGTTGATCGTGTTCCAAGTACGAGGGATCGCACAACGTCTCGAGCCTGTATGCTCCATTCCCAAGGGCCTCTTTCACTCTGAAAGGACCAGTCCACTTGAGGGATAACTTGTTTTCTAGCTGGTACGGGTGGGCCTTTCGCATCATCAGGTTGACGACTTGGAACTGCCGAGGTCTCAGCTTGGAGCTGTACTTGTACTCCACCCTCCTCTTCAAGGCTTCAGCCTTAATCCTTGCTTCCTCCCTTACTTCGTCTAATAGGTCCAGGTTCACCTTTCTCTCTTCATTGGACTCTTCGACCACAAAGTTCTAGAAACGTGGCGAGTTCTCCTGGATTTCTACTAGAATCATTGCGTCCGAACCGTACACCAAGCTAAAGGGTGTTTCTTTGGTTGTGGGCTAGGGAGTAGTGTGGTAAGCCCACACAATTCTAGGAACTTCTTTTTCTCAGGTCCCTTTAGCTTTGTCTAGCCTTCTCTTCAGACCTCTGAGCAGAACTCAGTTGGCAGACTCGACTTTCCCGTTTGTCTAGGGTTGTTCAATCGATGCGAACACATGCTTTACTCCCAGCTCTGTACATAACTTGTCCAATTGCTGGCTTGCAAACTGGGTACCATTTTCCAACACCAACCTCTTTGGGATTCCAAAGCAGCGGCACACTATGTTCTTCCACACAAAGTGTTGGATCTTATGAGTTGTGATCTGTGCTACTGGCTCAACCTCTATCCATCTTGTGAAGTACTCTATGGCAACCACGAGGTACTTCATCTGCTGCACTGCCAAAGGGAAGGTCCCAGAATGTCGATCCCCCACGTATGAAATGGCCATGGGCTGTAGATCGACCTAAGCTCTTCTGGAGGCGCCTTGTGCCAGTCGGCATGTTGCTGGCACTGTTTGCACCGCTGTGCATACCTCGTGCAATCTTCCCTCATGCTTGGCCAGTAATATCCTGCACGAATGGCCTTCGACGAGAGGGATTGGCCGCCGATGTGGGTACCGCATATCCCCTCATGCAATTCTTCCATAATGCGCAAGCATTGCTCATCAGTTACACATACCAGCATAGGGTGGGTGAACCCATGCCTAAACAACTTTCCATCAATCAAGGTGTACTTGCTTGAATGTTTCTTTATTTTCTAGCCTTTGTGGGCTCTAGCGGGAGTATCCCATCAGTCAAATAGTGTTGGTAGGGTGTCATCCAAGTTTCTCCTGTTTCAACTTGGTAAACCTGCGACGACATCTCCCAACAACCGAGTACATGCTTATTCTGGGTGTTTTCAACGTCTCCTGCGTTAAAGACCGATGACTCCTCCTCACTCCCTCCAATGTGCTCATTTGCTAGACCTCTGCCATATTGTCTGCGATAGTTCGAGGTGTCCTCAGGGTCTCTTGAATTACTGTCCTCTGTCTGCCCCCCTTGCTCGAACTGGTGAGCTTTACAAGCAAGTTTGCTCGGGCATTCTGTTCTTTGGGCACGTGGACTAACTCGAACACCTCAAATGTCTCCTTCAGAACCTGGATGTACTTTAGGTATGCGGCCATCTGAGGGTATTTAGCTTGGTATTCCCCCGTGACCTGACCTGTGACTAAACTCTTCGCCAACAAACCTTTCGCTCCCATCTCCTTAGCCAGCAGCATTCCAGCGATCAGGGCCTCATACTCTGCTTGGTTGTTACTGGCCTTGAAAGCGAACCGTAGGCCTGCTCAATTAGCAACCCATCTGGTCCTTCCAAGATGACACCAACCCCACTACCTTGTTGGTTGGAGGAACCATCTACAGAGAGCACCCATCTAAAACCTGCTCCTTCTTGGTGTGTGGCTGCCGAGGAGAGCTCTACTACGAAGTCAGCATAAACCTGGCCTTTAATGGGGCCTCTAGGCTCATACTGCACATCGAATTTTGATAGCTCATCGCACCATCATGCCTACCATATCTGGCTTCTGTAAGACCTTGCGAATTGGAAGGTCCGTCATTACTATTACGGTAAAGCTCTGGAAGTAGTGGCAAAGTCTTTGCGCTAAGAACACTACTGCTAGAGCCACTTTCTCTAAGGCCTGGTATCTCACCTCTGAACCCTGCAACACTTTGCTAACAAAGTAAATTGGCTTATGCACCTGGTCCTGCTTTTGCAGCAGAACCGAACTGATCGCCTTCTCTTTAACTGCAAAGTATAGGCGGAGGGGAGTACCTAGTTCTGGCTTGCACAACACTGGTGGACTGGCCAGGTACTCCTTCAATTTTAAAAACGCCTTTTCGCACTCTCTGGTCCATATGAACCTACTGTTTCTCTTCAGGCACTGGAAATAAGGATGCCCCTTATCTCCTCCTACTGCTACGAATCTGGACAGAGCAACCATGCGCCCTGCCAACTGCTGCACCTCCTTAACCGAGATCGGGCTCCTCATTGCTATTACCGTAGCGCACTTCTCAGGATTCGCCTCTATCCCATGTTCAGTGAGTAGGAACCCCAATAACTTGCCTGTTTCAACCCCGAATACGCACTTCTCTGGGTTCAGCTTCAACCTGTACTTGGCTATTGTGGTGAATAACTCCTCCAGGTCTACTACGTGTTGTTCCCTATGCTGGGAGGTGACCACCATGTCGTCTACATACGCTTGGACATTTAGCCCTAGCATGGGCGCTAACACTCTGTCTATCAGCCTTTGGTACGTCGCCCCTGCATTTTTCAGCCAAAAGGGCATCACCTTATAACAGTAACAAGACAGCTCTGTCATGAACGCCTTCTTGCACTCGTCCCTGGGGTGCATCATGATCTAGTTGTAACCAAAAAAGGCATCCAGGAAGCTGAGCAGTCCACAGCCGGACACACTGTCTACCAAAGCATCAATACTGGGCAACGGGTAGGAGTTCTTCGGACAGGCCTTGTTGAGGTCTGTGAAGTCAACGCACATCCTCCACTTCCCGCTGGCCTTCTTCACTAGCACCACATTGGCCAGCCATTCAGGGTACTGAATTTCCCTGATGTGACCAGCCTTCAACAGTTTCTCTGTCTCTTCACGGACGACCTGACGCCTCTCCTCGTTGAACTTTCGTCTTCTCTAGCAAACAGGTCGGACCTGGGTCCATGGTGAAACGGTGGCACAGGAAGTCAGGATTTAAGCCAGTCATGTCAGAGGCAAACCACACAAAAGCATCAAGGTGTCGTGCTATGACCTCGGCAATCTAATCCTGTGTCCCTTGGCCCAAATATTTTCCAAGCTTGAACATCTTCCCACCAATCTCTCGCTCTAGCACATTTTTGGTGGGTTCGGGTCGTCTCTCCCGGGCCATCTTTGTGCGGGTAACCCCTTCTTCCCTTGGAGGTTGAGTGGTAACAGCGAACACTCATCTCGTCATCTTGAGGCTATTCTCGTAACATTTCTTAGCCTTTTTTTTTATCAAACTTGATGGTGATCACCGTACCCTCGAGGGAAGGCAACATCATCTTCATATGCATCGTAGAGGCAATCGCTCCAATCCTGTTCAAAGCAGGTCTACCTAACAGTATATTGTAGGCTGATGGGGCATTAACAACGAGATACCTGATGTTGGCAGTGCGTGAAGTTGTGCCATCTGTGAAGGTCGTCCTCAGCTCTATATGCCCACGTACCTCCACTTGGTCTCCAGCGAAACCGTACAAGCAACTGGTATAAGGTCTCAACTGGTCTAGAGGCAACTGCAACTTGTTAAAGGTCGACCAGAACATCACATCGACCGAACTTCCTTGGTCTACGAGGATGCGATGCACCCTTCTCCCTGCTGTAACTACCAAAATTACTACCGGGTCATTGTCATGTGGTATGACATCCTGGCGATCAGCCTTGGTGAAGACGAGGTCGACATCGGGAGTCTGATCTGTCTCCTGTACCTCCATTGCCATTACCTCTTGCGTGTACTTCTTCCGTTGGGAGGCGGTGCATCCTCCTCCTGAAAACCCTCCAGAGATGGTGTTGATTTCACCATGAATGGGCACCTCGTGCCCCTGATCTACCCCTGCGGTTTCCAACGCCTGATCGTCTTGCGGCTCCTGGAGGTAGTCCTTTAAGAAGCCGCTTTTCACTAGCTCATCCAGTTGGTGCGCCAGGGCCAAGCAATTGCGTATGTAGTGGCCATACGCTTGGTGGAATTCGCACCAAGCGTCCTTGTTGGGCCCCATCTTCCTGTCGGTCTTTGGAGGTACCTTCAGTTTTGCCGCTATGTTAGGAATAGCAATCAACTCCTTGAGCTCTACACGAAAATTATGTTTTGGGGGCGGGTCCCTTCGCAAGCACGTTCCTATCTAGGGCATTTCGTAGGGTTTCCCCGCACCCTTCTTCTCTGTGGTCGCCTCGTGCACCCTAATGGGCTTAAGTCGACCTGCTGATCGAGGTCAAACATAACCGACGAGACCACATTTCTTTGTGACTCGATCGTCCGCAACGATGTGCGCCAAAGCTCAACGCCTGATCTCGTTGAACGTCTTTGGGTAGAACCTTAGCAGCGATTCACTGAAAGGTCCTGGAAGTATTCCCTTGACGAAGGCGTGCACCGTCATGGCCTCATCTGTGGGTTTCAACCTCACTACCTGGACCCCAAATCTGTTCAAGAACTCCTTTAAGGACTCTTCCTAGAAGCAAGGCAAAGTAAACATTGTGGCGGATGCACTTTCTAGAAGATATACTTTGCTAAAACTTTTAAGTTCTCAATATCTTGGCTTTGATCACATTAAGGAACTTTATCATGATGACCTTGATTTTTCTCTCATCTATCAAGAGTGTCTTAAGGGAGGACATAAAGATTTTTTTATACAAGATGGCTTTCTTTTTAAAGGAAAACGTCTTTGTGTCCCTCAAAGCTCTATTAGATTATCTCTTGTTAGAGAACCTCATGAGGGGGGTTTAATGGGTCACTTTGGGGTTGCTAAAACTTTGGATGTGTTGCATGAACATTTCTTTTGGCCTCATATGCATAAACATGTTCATAGTTTGTGTGATAAATGCATAGCTT
>Ga0123342_1005100_pt1 | contig 19414 bp, 11 predicted proteins | sample Turbeawhitnodule_FD_89960 | JGI IMG/M metagenome (GOLD analysis project Ga0123342, IMG submission 89960) | Root nodule microbial communities of legume samples collected from Mexico - Turtle bean Mexico white nodule | ecosystem: Host-associated > Plants > Roots > Nodule | place: Mexico: Nepantla... | reverse complement strand
TCCATGCGTAACGCTCTCGCTGGGAATCTCAGTCCCAGTTTAACTGCGTGTAACACGAAACCCCGATGACCATGCACCCGATGACTGATCGGTGCTCTATTGCTTCTCGCGTTCTCCCCCTGGGTGTTTATCTTGGAATTGATCTGTCGGTGGCCACTCGGTTACTGACCACCGATCTCCATACCGGGTGATCTCCTCCCTGATTTCTCTGCAACCTGATCCACGTGTCACCCTGCGGGTGGCCCACGTGGTTATCTTCTGCTGACGTCATCGACTACCGATGACCGACCGGATCATTTCGAAACATGGAAAATTGTTATCAAAATAATATTATTTAAGCATATATAAATTTACTATTATATTAAAAATAATTTTAGAAAATATGATTTATTTATTTGTACATTTTAGTTGTTTGTAATTAAAACATTATTTTTGAAACTGTATACAGAATGCCTTCGGAAAAATATGCAGATTATGTAAATTTGTCAGAAAATAATTGTCTTTTCATTAATTTTTTATATTAATAATTGTACAAATTTTTAGATGAAAAATTAATGTAAACAAGTTAGATATAAATAAATAATTTTAATATTCATAATTTTATAAAATATAATTAGAAAATAATTTTTTATTAAATGTAAATAATATTATTAATTGTAAAATAATTTTGTATAATAATAATTAATTCGATATTTAAAAAAAATGTAATTATTGATATGATTCATTCATTTTACGTTATCCTGAAATGGAAAATATGGCAACAACCTGAAGTTAACTAAAAATGCACAACCTAGTCTGGACTTGAACGAAACATGGCATTAACCTGAAATGGTCATTCATTGAACTATACATTACATAAACTCATTATATTACAATCTCAAAAGAGAGACATGTTCATGTCATGCGAATTTGAAGAAAATTGCAACATAATAATGTTAATTACAATAAAACACACCCTTAACAACAGTTGAATCCATTTTGTCGAGACCTTCAAATGTTGCTCTAGACTACATATCTTATTCCTTTGTCTCATAATAATTGCTTCTCTTTCATTGTCAACATCTTCAATACACCATTTGAAGAAATTATAGCCCAACACTGTGCCATTCCTACTCTATTTTGAACAAAATCAGAAAAACAAAAGAATCAATAACTTTCACATAACATGCATATCTTTGCAGAAAACATAGTTTAATAAATCTCACTTTGTACTTAGGACAACCCAAAAATATCTTCCCAACATTTTTTTCAATTGTTGTAGCAAAATTTCCACAATCGCAAATTGGTGCAACAAAGGCACTCGTGCTTCTACCACCATGACCAGAATTATAGCACTTCTGCACACCTCAACCATTACAGCTACATGATGATGAAGAGGGATACAAAAACATTGAAGTGTGATGACTATTTTACGACAAGTGTACCATGTCAAAAGTAATAAATTATCCCTAAGGACAAATATGAAACCTACAAGGAACAATTCTAAAATATCAAGTATAATATTCACTAAATATAAGAAAATGTGTAAAAGTTTGTTGGAAAGTTGTTTGCATTTTGAATTTGCAAGAAATTAAATAAAGCAAAGTAAAATATTTGTACGAGTCAATTGGGAAAATTTGGATTGGGGTTCATCCTTCTCACTCGTTTGTATTTTTCAAAAGCATATAATATTTCATCTTGATTGACATTGATGCACATATAAAAATCATTCATATCGATTCTTTGCATACAAAATTATTAAAAGAGTCTCCTAAATATTGATTCCTTGCATATTTATAAAAACTCCTTATCATTACAAACATATGTTATAAAGCAATTAAAATTTCAAATCTATTCCTAGCATTAAAATATGTTAAGCATTATCATTTAGGTAAGATACTTAGAAGTACTTTTAGTCAAATCTAAGGACAATAATCATGAATAATTCAAACTTTGAGAATAAAATGACAATACCAATCATCAATCAAGAACATAATATTATAGATAAATATCACCTCAATACATAAGAGTTTGAATAGATTACTCTCAATCCCAAAAAGAAGAATTAGCCACTCATGTTGGCCATTACATAGAAAGCAAGAAAAAAAGATCCAAAATGTTTCTCCTTGACGATTACCTCCTTTAGGGTTTTTTATCTCTCTATTCCCCCAATGATGTTTAGGATTATGCCTCACATATTCTATTTAACCTAATTGGGTTTAGGCTAAGTGACATCTTGCTTAAACAAGTTATTCCTTGCTTAAGCAAGTTTGACGAGAAAAAGCTCAATTAGAGGTTGAAATATGTAAAAGGGTTGAAATACCTAAATTAGAGGTTATCAATTAAAATCCATAAGTGTATATCTTTTTATATGAAATATTACTGAATTATGACACTCATCAACTCCCGCCAACCTAGAATCTTGTTTGTCCTCAAGTAAAGTAAATGAATATGAATAAATCATAATTGAGTTCAAATAGCCAAACAACTTTATTTTCCAAACAACAGATTAAATTAGAAACTTATGGTGCTTCCAACTTCAAATATAAAAAGATATAGATACAATCAACTTACAGGATAACACTGAAACAATGAAATGAAAATTCATCAAGGAATGTCTTCTCATATTCTCACAGGTAAGTATTTCGCTTTATTTCCACTGACTCCTAAGAAAACACAATTGCTTTTAATTTCAGCTTCCTATCACAATCATATTAGAAACATGAATCTTAAGGTCTTTTATAGGGTTATAATGAGATTAGGCTTCCAAAAAAAAATATTGGTTTTTCATATAACAAAATGCACATTTAAAAGAAGAAGAACATACCTACAATCAAAATACAATACATATGTACTATGTACATATAAACTTTTTTTTAATCAATGATAATAGAAATAGATTATTCCTATTTCCAACCACTTGAATTATTTAAAATTTAAAACAACTAAAACGAACCATTCCCTTTTCTATATATAAATTGCATTTATGGTCTTCTTCCTTAAACATGTTAATAGGTAGGAAAATATGTCAGTTAAGGTTCAAGGTGCAATAATAATAACAAAATTTCCTTGCTCAAAAAAGGTTATCACAAAAAAATATACCCAATTTGCATAAAGGTTGGTATTTGGCTTTGGGTTCCTAATTAACACAAATGTCTTAATCATTTTTATGCTCTTTTATGATGTAACATAAAATAAAAATTAAGAAACTACAATTGTCAATTCATCAGTAAAACTCTCAAACTGTTTTAAGATTCACACACTCACTTGGTTTAATCAGTCTAATTCCTTATTGCTTGTCATTCTCTGTTCCAATTAATCATCATGTTAAATTTCCATGTATCACAATCTCAACCACATTTGAATATGGATTCAACACATTTTCTTTTCTAACTTGTGTCAATATCATTTCGTTGTTCCAATCTTTTAACACAAAGTCTGATTAATAGTTTTTTCCATAATTCAAATTAATATTCCATTTATAATAAAAAATAAAAGTAGAAAACAACTTAACAATAAAATAAATATAAGGAAATTAAACAACTAAAAATCAAATTTTAATAAGGAAATTAAACAACAGAAAAATATAATCAATTTAAACAACTGAAAGGAAATAAGTAGAAATATAAAACCATGTTTTGTTCTGCTTTATGTTCAATCATGATACAAACCAAACCAACAAGAAGATGACCAAGGATGCAAATGACCATTCATACTATGATAAGTCATCTCAACATTCAAGTGAAGACCTCACCAGAGGGAGAAATGGACAAAGACCAGGGCATCTAATGTTCTTCCTACTAGTCTTCTTAAGAGTAAAAATAAGTTGTAAATAAATTGGGCTCACTTGAGGGGTCCAAATAGAAAGATAGGATAGAATAGGTTCCTTTAGCATAAATAAGAGTGCTCATAACGAAATGGGCTTGATCCAAGCCCACTTTTTGAACACAAGGCACCTAGAATTATGGTTTTTGACCTAGTTTCTAGAAGAATGAATCTTAGGTGCAGTTTCGACTTAAGTCAAAGACCTAGCCGCCCCTTTTTCTCCTTTCCCATCCTACCCTCACTCCTTTCTCACCAAGGCACCTTCACCTATAAATATGATGCCTTACTCCATGTATTTTCAAGTTGAAATTAATAGAAGAAAAGTTACTTTGCACAAATTGTGTGGGGTGTTAGTGAGGCTTGATTCTTCTTAACATTTAGGTCTTATCTTGTGAGTGATTGAAAGCTCTCAAGTGGCGGCTAGCAAAACTTATCTTGGAGGCCAAAACACACTCCAAGTGGCATGATCCATTTCTCAAATTCACACCACATAAGCTTTCTTCTTCCATTCTTTTCCTTCATTTCCATTTTTGCCATTTACTCTTATATTCCTATAATTGTTCTCCATTCGATTTTGTTCTTGTGTTCTTGTGTTGATCTTCCTTATATTATTCGGTTATGATGTTTCCATTTGGTTTTCCTTTCGTGTTCTTTAATTCCGCACCAATTAGCATCATATTCACCTTATAATTGTATTTTCCTTTTGCTCTTGTGAAGTGAACATTCACACTTACTTAATCACTTAGTTAAGTTCGTGTCCAGTGGGAATCTTCTTAGAGTTCTCACCTTTTACTAGCTAAAAATCTCAATCTAAGTAAAGTGTCGCACCATAAAATGAACAATCCTAAAATCAACTCACATCAAATCATCTCTTATTAGTAACTCATCCAACTCTGTGTTAAACTCCTCATCTACAATTGTAGATGGTCATGCTTCTTCTGCTAGACCTGCGCCTTAGAAAAATAATACTTGTCCACAAGCTATGCTATATAAGCTCCAATTTGATATGGAGGCATACAGGGATTGGGTTGCCCAAAGAATGTAATTTTTTAAACCCTTAACTCACTCAAGCGAGATACGCCTAGGGGAGGTTGACGTGTCATGTGTATAAGTGAAATCTCGCCTAAGCAAGATATGTATCGCTTGGGCGAGATCACTCCAGAGAGCACCCCCTTTTACAAATACTTAACTCACCCACGTAAGCTATATCCCGCCCAGGTGAACTATATCTTGCCCAGGCGAGTTTCTTTGCACCAAAAATTTATAAGTTTATGCAAAAACATGCATTTTATCAACTAATATAAAAAAATATATTAAAATAAACAAATCAACAGTAAATGAATAACATTTGTACTCAGTTTCCTCCCAATAAGCACTTGTTTAACGTCATATACCTTGACGCCTATTTCTTTAAGGTTCATTTAAAAGAATCACGATGTTGAGTTCTTCCTTCTCATTACCCAAATATGGCTTCACCCTTTGACCATTTACTACCCAACTTCTATATGATATTAGGTCATCTAACTCTTTTGCTCCATAAGGCTTAACTTCCTTAACAATATAAGCCTGACCACTTAGATTTTAGCTTTTCAGGAAAAAGTCTCAATCTAGAATTAAACCAAGAGCACAAATTGGCCAATATGAAAATTTCTTTCCAAAATCTTCTTGTGATGATAGTTTTTTGTGCGTTCCTTATAAAGCTTTGAGAAACTATATCCATTTAATCTCATCTCCTCAAGTTCCTGAATTTGGAGTTTTCTCTTCTCCCCAACAACTTTAGCATCTAAATTTAATATCTTCAATGCCCAACATGCCTTGTGTTCCAATTCCAGTTGAAGATGACATGTTTTCCCATAGATCAACTGAAATGGAGAAAAAGCAATATGGGTTTTATATGCAGTCTGATAAGCCCAAAAAGCTTCATCAAGCTTGATTAACCAATCTTTTCTAGATGAAGCCATTGTTTTCTCTGAAATTCTCTTTATTTCTCTATTAGAAACTTTTGATTGCTCATTTGTTTGTGGATGATAGGATGAAGCTACTTTATTACTAACCCCATAATGTTCTAAAACTTTTTTCAACTGGGTATTACAAAACTGAGAGCCACCATCGCTAATCAATACTCTAGGAGTACCAAACCTACAAAAAATATTCCTTTTGAGGAATTTAATTACTATGGTCTTAGCATTTACTTTTTGTGATGGAATTGCTTCTACTCATCTAGATACATACTCAACTGTCAAAAATATATACTCATTTGAAAAAGAAGATGTCAATGGTCTTGTGAAATCAATTCCCCAATAATCAAAGACTTCAATTTCTTGAATGTTTTGTAATAACATCTCGAGTCTTCTAGAGATGCTTCCTGTTCTTTGAAATTAGTCATAAACTCATGTGTGTATTTAAATAATGAAGGCCAAAAGAAACTTGGTTGGAGAATTTTTGCAGTTGTCTTTCCCCCATTAAAATTTCCTCCATATGACGAATTATGGCCTTTCCGTATAATTTTCTTAGCTTCATCTTCTGCAACACATCTTCTCAGCAAATTATCTTCACCAATCTTGAACAAATGAGGATCATCCCATACATAATGATTAGCATTTGTAAAAAAATATCTTCTTTGATGTCAATCAAAATTCTTCAAAATTTCTCCAAAAGCTATTAAATTAGCCATATCTGTCAACCATGGCCTCTCTTCAATTACTAACAACTTCTCATATGAAAATTGAGCAAGAACTTCAGGTTCCAATGCAATCACCTCATTATTTGCTAGTCTTGATAAATGATCAGTTACATTGTTCTCACATCCCTTCTTATCTTTGATATCTAAATCAAATTCCTGTAACAAAAGTATCCATTGTATAAGCCTTGGTTTATAATATAATTTAGTCAATAAATATTTAATTGCATCATGATTAGTAAAAACAATAACTTTAGAGCCTATCAAATAAGATTGCAAATTTTCAAATGCATACACTATAGCAAGTAATTCCTTTTTTATTGTAGTGTAATTAGTTTGAGTTTCATTTAAAACTTTACTTGCATAATGTATGACTTGAAAAATTCTCTCTTTAGCATCACATATTATTTCAAAATTGAATTTCAAATTAGGAGCAGTTACTATAGGTGCAAAGATGAATTTTTCTTTCAAAATTTTAAAGGCAATTAAACAATCATCATCAAAATTAAAAGAAGTATCCTAATTGAGGAGGTTGCACAAAGACTTTGCAATTTTGGAAAAGTCTTTACTAAATCTTCTGTAAAATCCAACATGCCCTAAGAAGCTTCTGATTCCTTTAATATGGATTGGTGGAGGTAGCTTCTCAATGACTTCAACTTTCGCTTTTTTACCTTAATTCCTTTTTAAGAAATTTTATGGCCTAAGAAAATTCCTTATTTGACCATAAAATGATATTTCTCCAAATTCAGCACAAGATTGGTCTCCACACGTCGCTTCAGTACGATGTCAAGATTTGTTAGACAAGAGTCAAACGAAGACTCAAACACGGAAAGGTCATTTGTGAATACTTCAATGCATTTCTCGATCATATATGCAAAAATAGCAAACATACACCTTTGGAAAGTTGTTTGGAGCATTACATAACCAAAATGACATTTTTCGGCAAGCGAATACTCCGAATGGGCAAGTAAATGTTGTCTTCTCTTGATCTTTTGGATTCACCACAATTTGATTATAACCTGAATAACCATCCAAAAAATAATGGTATGCTTTATCTTCCAATCTTTCCAACAATTGATCCACAAAGAGTAATGCATAATGATCTTTCAATGTAGCTTGGTTCAGTTTTCTATAATCAAAAGACATTCTCCAACCTATGTCAGTTCTTGTAGGAATTAACTTATTTTGCTCATTATGAATAACTGTCATACCTCCTTTCCTAGGCACCACCTCTACAGAACTAACCCAAGCACTGCCTGAAATGGGATAAATCATCTCTGCCTCCAAAAGCTTTTGCACTTCCTTTCTAACAACTTCCTTTATGGTAGGATTGAGGTGTCTTAGAGGTTGAGCTACAAGTTTAAAATCTTGCTACATATGGATTTTATTCATACAATATGTTGGGCTTATACCTTTCAAGTTTGTGAAAAACCATCCTATTGCTTCTTTATTCACTTTCATCACTTTTATTACCTGTTGCTTTTCTTTTTGCTGATAAAAGATTGCTTATGATAACTGGTTTCTCCCCATTATCTACAAGAAAAACACACTTCAGATGAAATGACAATTGTTTCAATTTTATTTTTCTAGGAGGATTGACTTTAATCAACTCTGGCTCTTCAAAAACCTCATAATAAACCTCTTTTGCCTTCTTCAAGTCTTGTAAGAAATTATTGACTTCTTTTTTTCCCATGCCTCTAGATCTTCAATGTTATTAAGGACTACTTTTATCAATGGGTCAGCATATCCTAGCAAAAAAAATACAGCTAATCGATTATGACATGCTTAAGGCATAGAGGATAATCGATTATCCTAGTAAAAAACACATTTAATCGATTATGTTACGTGGATAATCAATTATCCATTACTTTTAGGCATGAAATCTGTTAGGTAAGCTTTGTTATTCTACACACACTACTGTAAAAAAAGGTCTTAGACAACAATTTTTAGAGTTCTTAGGCGACGATTTTAGAACCGTAGGTTATGAGCATGTCGTCTTCTCAATAATATTTCAGACAACCATTCAAATTCAAGAACTAAAATATATTCACATAAATATTTGTAATTTTTAATGAGTACATCCATCTAAGCATTCTTATCTATTTTTCTAATTTCCTACGAGAAGCTTGTAATATAAAATAACACTTGCAATCTATCGACCCCTCGGTATGTTATATCCACTATATGAGCTAATTAATAAAAAAAACTTGTTAGTAGACGTTTTAGTATTGTACACAGGTAAGTTGATAATGTAATTACCTATCAAACTATTTGTTTGAAATATAGGGGTGGCTTCTTGTGCAATGAACAAAACCACACAGTAGTGCTATAATTTACAGATACCACAAGTAACTGCTAGTGAACCCTGCATCATCCATAAAAATATAGTTAGTAAAACTTTAAAGGATGAAATACTAATAATTGATGACTTATATTAACTAAACTTACTCATTAATATAAAGGGAAAAAAGATATTTGTTCCCCCTGTATGAAGACAGTTGGTGATGTATGATTGGGTTTCAACTTTGAGTTCCTGTTTGATTAATTAATTGAGGATCCAAGAATCCATAAACATCTTGTTTCCTCTCATCAATAAAAACTCCAGAGAAATACCTACAAGTAATTAGTTAAAGCATAATCAATAATTTAATATAATAATGTAAATTGAGATATAGATGAAAGAGACGTACATCATAAAAAACTGAATGATGGTTATATTCAGCTTCTGGTTGCCAACTGCAAACTCTAAGACATCAGTCATGTATATGTATAAAGGAATGTCACTGTTTCTTCCATAAGTAGTGTCATCCCATGGAACCTCCATTGGATTTGTACCTATAGCCGGAGCAATCTCTACTAAAGAAGCTATAAGATTGTCAATGGATATGGAATGCTTCTTATTTTGCGAACTTGGTTTCCGACGCGGTTACTACAAAATAAAGAACATTTATATTAAATTAAATATAATATATAATATATAAATTAATAATTACAAATTATTTTCTTTTCGTGGGTTCCGGAATGAGTAGAATGAGGTGTTTGGGCCATACTATGAATGTCTGAAATGCCTCAATCATAATAGTTACCTCATTTGTAAGCAGAGGAACGAGAGTTTCAGCAACTCGTACTTTCTCCATCGTCACCTTCACAACATCAGGGGGGGAGAGCCACATTTTGTAAGGTAGTGGACCTTAAAAGAGTTTTTCTATGGCCACCACTCGAGGAGTTAAACCGTTCTTTACAAGTACCTCACATTGCCTTATCTGGCCAATGTCAACCCCTGATCCTGTAGGAGCTACACAACGTCAATACAATGTCTGACTTCTAACTTCGACCAATATGGAGGAGCAAAAAAGATTGACTTTTTTTTCTATATGTTTGTCACAAGTGACTTCTTTTGACTTTCCGAAGGTGTGGTCTATGTTAATGGAGTTGGTGGACTGTCAATGGAGTTGGTGAACTATCGGTCTCTTGATGTCCGCTAAAGGATTTTTTCAACCTTCGGTAAGGATGATGACTTCTACAAAATCTTCGATGACAAATATATATTGTCTTCCTTCCATGTTTCAATTGTTGAGAATCAGAGTCTTCTTCGCATATTGGACATGATTTATGACCCTCGACATTATACCCTGATAAGTTCCTATATACCAGAAAGTCATTAATGGTGCAAAATATTATGGCATGCATCTTGAAAGTTTCATTAGCAAACCCGTCAATGACTTCAACACCCTGATCCTAAAACTACTTTAAATCTTCAATTAGGGGACTTGGATAAACATCTATGTCATTTTCTGGTTGTTTTGGACCGGATATCATCATAGAGAACAACATGTTTTTTCGCTTTATGCACAATCCAGGAGGTAAGTTGTAAATGACTAGGAAAACAAGCCATTAATTGTGATTTGTACTCAAATTACCAAACGGATTCATTCTATCTATAAATAAACCAAGTCAAATATTTCTTGACTCTTTACAAAACTCGGGAAACTCGTCATCAAATTTTTTCCATTTAATAGAATTGTCTGGATACCTGTACATGCCATCATATTTTTCTTATTTGCATGCCATATGAGATTTTTAACATCATTTGGGTTTGCAAACAAATGCTTCATCCTCGAAAGATACCACACAACCTTCAATGGGGGTCCATGCTTTTCCATATTTTCAATATTATCATCATCCTTTTGTTTTAACTTGTAACGTGATGCCCACACCTCAAACAATTTTTCAAGAATTCAAACTCCTTTATGTATAATATACAATCATTAGGACATGCATGTATCTTTTTATACTCTATACCCACCACACAAAGGATCTTATTGGCCTCATAATTATGATTAGGTAGAGTATTTCTCTTTGGAAACATTTCATTCAACAACTGAAGCAATTTCATGAAGCTTTTACAGTCCATCCATTTATTATCTTCAAACTCATCAATCTTAACACCGTCGACAATAGTAAAGTTAGTTGATCTAGGATACAATGGAGTCTTTGCATCGCGTGACATACTTTCATATGCATGTGCTTTCGCAAAACACTCAGCTCCAACATCACAAATCATGTCCTCTAATCGATCATCATGGACTCTATCATCCATGGTGGAATGAACATATTCTTGGGATATATACACACTTGGTGAAAGTAATAATTTACCATGTCATGTCCAAGTTATATAAGATCTTAGAAACCTGTCAAATAGAAGGTGCTCTCTGATTTTGTCAACATCCAATCTCCTTCTCTTCAAACAATTGACACACATACACCTAAACTTTATTCCATCACCACTACTGTTGGCATTACGTTGTGCAAATTGCATAAATGTTTCTACTCCTCTTTCGTACTCACCACTTAGCGGAATAAATTAATCCAATCTCGATCCATATGTGTGTTCTATAATGGTCTCTCAATGAAAGTTTACTAAATTTTGATCTCTCAATCCAAAATCTAACAATTTGCCGAGAGTCGAACATCATCATACTCAATATAAACACATATTAAAGAATTATAAATAAACATACAATTCAAGAAATTAACAATTATAATTATACATGTAATTCAGTAAATAAACAATTATAATTATTCATGCAATATTAATTATAAATCCTAAAATTACTTATACAATTTTAGCCCACTAATTATAAACCCTAATGTTAATTTATTAAATTTTAATAATCTTAATTATATAACTAAAATAATACTAATTATAAATCCTAAAGTTACTTATAATTTTTATTACTCTAATTATAAACCCTAATATTAATTATTAAATTTAATAATCTAAATTATATAACTAAAATAATATTTATTATAAACTCTAATTCTAATTACAAGATTTTATTAATAGTAATTCTATTACTAAAATAATATTAACTAAACAATATTAATTATAAATCTAAAAATTATACTATAAAATTATTTAAAAACTTAGCATACATTAAATAATTAAAATATAATTAATAAAAATTCAAAATAAACCATAGTAAGTGCAGTGACAACGACACAATGATGATTCCTACAACAGTGACAACAATGACAATGACAGCGACAACGACGAAGCAACACAAACCACACACAACAATGAAGCAAAAAAAAACACAAAACCTGGGGGCAGGCACAACACACCATTAGCAACCAAAAACAAAAAAAAAAAACAAGCATTCATTAACAAAGGAGACGAATCAGTGAGCAAAAAGAGTAGAGAAAGCTTTCAAAATCACAAAGAACCGTGAATGCTCAAGGAAAAAGGGTCTTGGGTGGTTCATTAGAAAGTCATACGCATGAGTTGTTCACTAAAATTTGTTCATTAAAATCAGCGTCTATGGTAGTATCGCTTCAAATAGGTGTTGGTTCCCCCTATAATCAACACCTATTCACTCTTAAATAAACGACGATCCTTCCCACAACCATCACCTATATGTTTGCAATAATAAAAAAAAATCACCACATTTTAATGGACGACTGACGTTTAGCTATCAAGTGACGTTATAAAGTTGTCATTAAATAACGTTTTTGCATTAGTGACATAATTGATTATGTGGCTTTGTAAACACACCAAACAACTTTAGACCTTACCTTAACGTGTATGAAGATACATTAGAGAAGGTTTCTACACTCACCACACCACCAGCCACTCACTCAAAACCTCACACACATACATACACACAATTTAAACAACTATTGGAATCTCACAGAACAAGCTAACAAGATTAACAAGATGTACAAGAAGGAAAGAGTGTGAATGTGAATATGAAGCCACCATATTTATTGAAGTGTTTCAAATTTCAGCTACCACATTTACATTGATGCTCAGAAACATTATTCAAACTCAATCAACATGCCTATGCCAAGTTCAGGAATTTGTTCTGCAATGGAATCTCTTTTGTACTTGCACTGATGAATACAATGAGATGAAAACAATGAGAAAGTTCACGTGTTGTGTTTTTAGAGCAAAAATGGAATCACACATGTGCCTATGTGTCTTTCCTCAAGTTTCTTTGCTCATATGCAAGGAAACCATCTAAAAGGATTTGCACCTTTCTACGCCCACACATCAGTGCATGGAAGCAAACGTGAACATCCCACAAATCCATCTCTAATCACATTAAATAGGTAGAAGCAAACACAACAAACAAGTATTTAACAAGCAATAATATACAAGGTTAGTTTTAAACAAAGTGATAAGGATCATCATAAGAAACAACATTCTTACTAACAAAAGTATTATTTATTTTCTATTTTTTGGGCATATAAATTGTAACAATTATTTTCTTTAATATCTTTTGTAAATTCTGTGTTTAATTAGTATTTTTATATTTTTAGTATTTACATTAGTTTCCTTTATAAAAATATAGTATGGTTATTTTAAAACAATCAAATAAATTTGTATTGAAAAGAAAAAAATAAGTAATATTGAGAGAAATTAGCAAAGCCATATATTTTTATTAAACTTAATCTTTATGAAGTGATTATTTAATTATAGGAAATATTTTAGATTAAGACTTGATTTAGTCTCTCTAGTAACTCTATACAAAGAAAAGTAAGTTTGGAACTCTAACTAGTATCAACTTTTGGATGATAAAAACACAACAATAACTCATTCTTTTTGCTATACTATAATTATTACATGTTGTTCTTTAATTATTTTTTTTTCTTCGGACTCTTTGCTCTTAATATTTATCTTCATTCATCTCAATTCAAAAATGACAAATTCATAAATGAAAATTAAAACAAAATTTTATTTGAAAGACACTATTGAATCAAGTATAAAAAAAATGAGTTAGTGTGCTAAATCAATAAAAGAATGTTACTATTTTCTAAAATTAATCAACAAAATAAAAATAATCAAAGAATAAAGAAAAGCTCAAACATGATAAATTAATTAAGTTTTTTTTTTTAATTTCATCTCTTTTATCACCATTTAAGCATCATTTTCTTGTGCCTATAGTGTGCGGGTATGCCAGGGAAGCAAGGAATCCCAGTAACATGAATCCAGTCAGTTCCATGAAAGAACTTGGAAGGTGAAAACCAGTGTATAGCTTTTGAATTTAGATTCCAAATCCCAGACCAATGCACACGTTTGGATTTGTTTGAACCGGGGCCAGTGTTGTGATACTCGGCATAAAAGCAAGTATCCATACCAGAAGGGCCTTCTAATCCTTGCCATGGCAAATACCCATCAGCATGAATCAAGTCATCAATGTAAGTGTCCATGATAATGGTCCTAGAGTAATTCTTCCAAGGACGAGCTAGGTAAGCTTTATTTTCAAATCTTATTGAGTAAAACTCAGGGTCAGACACAATGGAGCCCCCTTGGATTACTATTCCAGATGGTTGTTGTTTCTCTTTTCTACCTTGTGCAGTCACAATGCATTGTTGATTTTTCAATGGCTTTCGGACCACAAAAGTGCAATTTTGAAAAACAGCAAGTGCATTTCCAAACACAAAGTCGATGGTACCTGAAATGGTGCAGTCCCTATAGAATTGACGCATGGTGTGCACATAAAGTGTGTCTTGATACCCATCCATTGAGCAATTGTAGAAGATAGACTTGTCTGCTTGAACTCTCAATGCCACTGCCTGATGCTTTTGAGGTCCAGCAAAATTCTCAAATCCCATGTTGATGGCCACAAAGTAATCTCCTTGAATAGCTGCATGGATAAGGTAATCAATTAGTTTATTCAAACATCAAAAGTTCCTTAAATTTTACAAATTGTTTTATAATTTAACTCATAAAAGATTTTGTTTCACTAAATTTTATGATGTCCTGTTTATTAATTAGTTTATTTCTGACCAATTTAAAAGTGTTCAAAAGTAGACATTATATGGCCTTAAAATGTTAAGAAGGAAAAAGACAATTCAAAGAGTGAATTTAACTTTATGAAAAAGTAACATATGACCTTTGTATGAACTCATTTATTTTCATAAGCGAGTTAACATGAAAGCAAACATACCAATTGTGGAAGTTTTATAAGTGTTGATTCCATCAATGAAGTTTTTGTTGCCCGTTATTCGTGTTTTTTTCCCACCATCACCAATGAAAACCACGTGAGTCATATCCTTTGTAACTTGAACATACTCTTGGTAGATGCCCTCTTTGATGTAGATAACAAATGGCCTTTTATTTTTCTCAGGAACTTGCTTCAGTGCCTCATTGATGTTTTTGAAATCTCCATTACCATCTTTGGCTACCGTCACATTAGGCTTGTGATTAACTAGACTTGCATTTTCATTGAGTAGTCTGTGATGATCATTCCATGAGGGTGACTCTGAACCTTGAAGGTGGCGATGCCCGAGTAAGTTTGTGACATTCGAATTTGTAATAGTATCAGCCAATTCTGTTACAATGGCAAGAACATTGCTACTCATTTCCATGCCTATCATTAATAAATCCTTCATCTTTTTACCAGCTTCACTAGTGGTGTTCTCAAACCCATCCAAGCAAGTGTCTTGGTATGTAATTGCACCACTAAGCCAAACTTTCAAATTCATGAGGATTTTCTCAACATTTATCAACTCAAACTCGCTTATTCCATTAAGTGACCTTGTTAACTCCCTAATTGAAAGATTCATGAGTTGTTTGCAGGTGTCAAGTGCCATCTTGGCTCTAGGCTCCTTCTCAACGTCATGCAATAGATTAGTTTCTTTGAGTTTATTACCAATATTTGTAATGGTGATATTGAAAGCAATTTTAATAAGTTCTTTTGGATCTGTGGAGTTTCCAGCCCCCACTATTAGGCTTTCCTCACATTCTTTCTTATAATTCGTGGGATGACAAAGGTTATGGACAACTTTTACAGTGGAGGAAACATGGTTCTTTTTGTTATTAAAATTCTCTTTTTCACCATCATCAATAAGGTTGATACCAAATATGACAATTCCAATTATAGCCATTAAGAATAAGGTTGATACACCAATGATGATTCTCTTTCCTTTACTATCATTTCTCTCCGACATTTCATGTAGCTCCTATAATAGATGGATTTAGTGTAAAATTAGTGAATATGACAAAAATAAAAATAATCATGACATTTCATGATCATGCTTTTGAATTCTAAACATTTGATCCTTAAAAATGGTCCTTGTATTGTCATTTAGTGGTAGCATGACTTCCAACTAATTATCTAACATTAACAAAAATTATGAAGTGATAAATCGTGTTATAACTATTTTCATGTAATGTCATCATTAATAAATTTAAAATTCCTAAAGATATAAATAAACAATTTTGTTTTCTTTTAAAAGATACCAAATCTGATAAAGTCACACTTGCATGAAATAATGTGAAAAAAACCTTACATAGAGAAATAGAGGGAAATGAAAGATCTCCAGGTAAAAACTGCTAGTTGCCAAAGTCTTTGGAAGAATGTGTTTTCAAATGTTGATGTACATAGTGGAGAATTATTTATATACGCAAAAAATAGTATTTAACACCTAATTAAATTGAATCATTCTAATGCAATTAGTGTTTTTGTCAAAATGTCAAATAATTGCCTTTCCTAAAATAAGAGAAATAAATCTAAAACACAATCTAAGTTCTATATATAGTTGGTATTAGTGCAATTAGTCTTTTATTAAAATGTCAAATAATTATATTTCCTAAAATAAGAGAAACATATATAGAACAAAGATACTATATTGTTGTATATGTAGTTGGTTGCACACATCACACATCATAATCACAAGGTAATAATTGAAATTTTACTATTTTTTGTTTAACTATTACATATTCACAACAAAAAGTTTAAATAAATAGATTTTATTTGTATTTCAAATAATTAATAGTTTCATATAATTATATTATCTCCAAAATTTAGGAGAAAAAAAAGTGTATTGGGGATGTTTGATTGTAAATCAACATTTTTCCACAATTTAAAATAGATTTCACATCTATAATATTGTTTAACATGTCTTGGCAAGGAATTGTCCTAAATTTATTGAATATAATTTGTATTAATATAAGTATTATACACAAAAAATAAATATAATTTTTATTTAACCAATTAGTTTAAAGATTTTTATTTTATTTTAAACATTCACTTACAACTCATTCAATTATTCTTACAACAATCTTCATTTTACCAATTTTTTCTGTATGCACTTAAAAGTGTTCAAAGAAAAACTTGTTACTGTTTAATATAGATAAATTAAGTAGGTTAATTTAGAATTATTTATTTTTTAGTGTATAATAGTCAAAATAACTTAATTAATGATGTCTAGCTTGATGGACAACGAGGATCACAAGTCTTATAATTTTTCTAAATTAAAAATTATAAAATGCTAGATACGAAACAAAGACATTAAAATGGTATTTATTTTAACACCTTTTTAAAATAAATTATTGATTATCTTTATACGATACTTTATAATTTCTATAAAATTTTAGATTTATTTTCTTTCTTTATTTTTATTAAATATTATGAGTTTTTATATTTTATATTAAAATATTTATCCCGACTTAGAAAAAAAAAGATACTTAAAAATCTTATTGGTGATTTAACCACGATTTAATAACAAAGATAATTATATTCCTATCATACTATAATCAATTATTTGTTAATGTAACTACTACTATAAAATTATTAAATAAAAAATAATTTTATAAAAAAAATAATAATTAATTATTATATTGACTAGATTAAATATTTACACTATATTAAATGACATCTCATAATACCACATGTTTACTATCTACACATATGCACACCATGGTAATATCACTCTAGTTATTACTTGCAACATATCCATGAAATATTAAATAATTAATCATACCTTTTAAATTTCACCATTTTAACTAAATTTCACCATTTTATAGTTAAGAGAATATATCACATAATATATCATTAACATCCAAATTGAATCAATGTACCACAATATTTTAGTTCTTCAAGTTTATATAAACAAAAGTGTCATTTGATTTATAGCTATGTTATTTGAGCGAGAATATACAAGTTGTGACTTATCATTTAGGTTTCATCTTAATGCTTATACTATATATCAGAGGAAGCAAAAAACTTGATTCACATTCTTCCTCACTTAAACAACCAAGGATCATTGAAAAGTGAGTAACATCAAATTTTCATTGCTCAAACACCCTAATATATCTTGAGCGTCCTAATTTATGGTATATTTTTATTAATTTACTTATATTTCTTAATCAATTTGCTTAAGTATAGAAATTTAAAGATTTTTTAATTATAAAAGATTAGTGTCAAAATTATAAGTTATAATTTCTTACCTTCTTTATTATTCTTGCCATGCATAACAATTTATTTTATTTTAAATATAATTTTTATTTATATAATATCTTATAGTTTTACCCCAAAGGTTTTAAGGATATAACAATAATGAATCACAATAAAACACATGTTAGTAACATTAAACCTGGTTTCACCCAAAATTTTATTTGTAGTATTTTACTAATTTACTTATAATTCTCCTTCAATTTTCCTTCAATTTTCTTAATTGTTACAAATTACAATGTAAACTTTTTTCAATTATAAAATTTGAAAATATTTTACACTATATTCAATTTTCTTATATTGTTTGTAATTCATGATATGCAAAAAAAAATTATTTTATTTTATATATATATATATAATACAAAATGTCAATGACCAATTCTACAAATCATATTGCAGAAAAACCAATTCTACATTAAAATCTGCATAAAAAAGTTAATCATTGGTGCACGGCTTAGCTGGTTACATTAGAAAAAATGCCTACTTCCAGCTTTGCAAGATGCAATTCCATATTCTAGTCCAGCATACTTACTTCTTCCAATTTGTTTTCCTTTTTCCCTACACACCATTCTATGTTCACACCATTCTATGTTCAGAATGCTGAAAATGTTTCTACCCTGTATCAAAACTTGCATAGAAATAATCCTGTGATGGTTTAGCTGGTATAACCATTATTGCTACTACCACCGTGATCACAACAATAGCAAAACCAGAGAGCATAACCCTTCCACTACACACTTGCCCTGCTTAGCCACACCAAAGCCATTACCCTTCACTTCTTCTATGTTGTCCAGCTAGCTGAAGAAGTGGTAAGATTTGTCACCAAAATTCAAAATATTCTTTCTTGTAGTCATGGTTGTTTGCCTTTCAATTATTTAGGAGTGCTTATCTTTGTTGGTGCTCCAAAGTATCGATTTCTTTAACCTTTGGCTGATAAAGTCAAATTGAAGCTAGCATCTTGGAAAGGTAAATCTCTTAGCATGATGGGTCGGATCCAACTGGTCAATACAGTGATTACTGAATTTCTAGCTTATAGTTTTAATATGTATATAAATGGTCAGTTTCACTTATTAAGCAAGTTGAGCAGTGGTGCCGGAATTTTATTTGGACTGGTGATATTATGAAAAAAGGTATCGCTACTGTTAATTGGGCGAAAATTTGTTCACCTCTTGAGGATGGAGGCTTGAAT
>Ga0123342_1005099_pt1 | contig 19415 bp, 9 predicted proteins | sample Turbeawhitnodule_FD_89960 | JGI IMG/M metagenome (GOLD analysis project Ga0123342, IMG submission 89960) | Root nodule microbial communities of legume samples collected from Mexico - Turtle bean Mexico white nodule | ecosystem: Host-associated > Plants > Roots > Nodule | place: Mexico: Nepantla... | reverse complement strand
TGTGGATATGTAAATTGTATTTCTATAAATCCTAATCATGTATTAGGAATGTTTTTGAAAAACTCCAAGTTTGTATAGAAACTGGTAGAACTTTTATTGTAATAGTTATATGTATTTTCCGGGTGTTACATTAATAACATTAGAAGTATCTTTTATCAGGATGAATATATGATTACAACTTTATTAAGATTCATTTAACAATTATTTAATTAAAGATAAGAACATTTTTTTTTATTTTTTTTATATATATATATAAAATAAATATTTTAAATTTCCGTAATAAATCTAATATATATAACTGGTTTTAAATTTCACTATAATAAATTTTTTTTAAGATCGAGATAGATTTAAAATTACAATTTTTTAATAGAATATCAAAATCATTTAAAGACAATTCAAATAAAAATTTATTAAACTTATGATACCATTTAATACCTATTTTCTAATAATTGTTTTTGTTTTGCTATTATACACTTTCTTGAACATTTATATAAAAATTCGAGTTAAATCAAATTTTATTCTCATTAATAGATGGTAAAAATAATTAAGTAAAAACTAAAAGTATGTAATAACATAATTAATTAGATAATAAAATGGTAGAAAGGTTTGAACAAAATGTTATACAATTTTAGATTAGTTAAATAAGTGGCATGAGAATTCTTTAAAACCAAAAGAAAAAGATCTAAAAGAACATTTATGTATACACGTTCCTTGAAAGAGAGAATAAGAAATGTGAGAAGAGAAGAGACATATGAAATTAAAGAAATTACGAGGTAGATTATTCAGGTCGTTCAAGTGTTACGTGACATCTATGTCAAGCACAAATAAAAAATAATTGTATAACACATAACCATGTTCATCACCTGTAAAATTCTATGCATGGATGATTAAAAACGAATGTATGACTTTGTCAACAATTTTCTTCGTAATATGCATGCACTTACGTGTATTTGTGCCTCTTCATGCGTAGAATAAATTCTAGAAATGCTAATTGATATTTGTGATCAGTGGTATTAGAAAAATAAAATGAATAAAAATAACAGAATATAATGAGGTGTTTGATATTTACAAGTCTTTATATTTCATTATTTTTAAAGATTATTGTATCGATATGGTCGATCGACATCATGACGTGTCTCGGTCTTCTTGTTTCAGATGATCGAGACACACGCTGACGTGTTCCAGTCTACTTGGTCGAACTGACCGACACGTATAACCATTAACGTTCAAATGAAGGTTAGGTTAGTGAAACTAAACTATCATTAAAAATTAGGCAATGCTACCCTAAGTGTGATCCATTCCACTAATCAGGTCCAATGTAAGTCCATTAAAATAATATAAATAGCACACATTCCAAGGAACAAGGTACGTCATTTATTACTGTGCACTTACCCGAGTGTCGATCACACGCTTTATTGACTTGAGCGTCGGAGTGTCTTCTGCAGGTACCTCCCCCATTTAGCATTCACCCGGGACCGAGAGCCGAAGGAGAAGCACGGAGGCGAGAAGGATCCCAGTAAAACCCTAACAAGCTGTCCGACTTCAATAGTTCTTTAGATTCCATCTCCCTAACCGGAACCATTATCACTTCACGTCTATCCAGAAAAAGGATAATGTAGATTATAGGAAGAATAATTGGAGAAAAACGTATGAAAATAATATGTGAAGAGATGAAAATTAAATTTAAAAGTAAAATGAAAAAATAAAATAAAATATATTTATATAATAACCATAGCTTATCGCATTTGATTTATATGAGCGATGATGTATGGCACCATGGAACCTGCGGCGTTTATAAAAATTATAAACAAATTTTCAACATTTTTGAAAATTCAATGTATTTGACTTCAGTTTCTGCAGCTGATTGACGTACCTGTTCTCACCAGTTGTTTTTAGTTTTTTTTAACCAAAATAAATAATCAGCTAAAAATCACTAATTCATAAAAATACAAATACTCATATAATCAAACAAATAACTATCCTTCTACAATATATTTCATTCAACAGTGTTTTTTTTTAATATTTTTAGGTTATTACATATTTTTTATGAAACATGAATAACATAAATAAGAAAATTTTGTAAGGTGATGTAACATAATTTATAGGTAAAGTAACACAAAAATCAATGAATTAATTTGTTGAAAGAAACAAGTAGATGGAAAACAAAAGTTCACTGAATTAGTCATCCGACTAATTAATTGATCCTTTCTCTCTGCAAAATTAGGTTTAAAAATTATAAATACTGGTTAAAAAAGTCTAAAGCCAGTGAAGAATTAGTATTTTATTTTTTTAACATTTTAAAGCTACTATAAAATAATGACTAAAATTTTAGAAACTGAAAGTCTCAATTATAAATTTTAAATTTAAAAATGTATTGAAAAATTCAGAGAATTAAACTTTAATTGGAACTTGAAAGTGACACGAAGCTCTTGCGCTGGTCCTGGGACTTAATAATGATATTTGGTCAATGAAAACACATTTGAATTGTGAAACGTGTGTGAAACATATTTTTTATATTAGAAATATTTAATAATTATTATTTTTAAAGCAAATCAAAGCTTTTTTAAGGTGTATTCAATACTTTATCATCGAGTGCTTAAGAGTATTACAATGAAAAAGCTCCATTAAAAAAATAATGTATATTTAAATATTTTAATTTTGGGTATAATGATGCCTAAAAGTTTTTATAAAAATAAATATTTTCATTTTAAAAATTAGAAAAAAAAATTAAATTCATAAAATACTAGTGCAAAGACGATTAAAAATATTCCATAACACTTAATGTTAAATAAATAAAAAATTGGTTTTTTTAATAACATTTTTTTTATATGTGATGAGATGACATATAATTTTTGTTGTTACTGAATATGAATATGAGGTCTTTATGGTTTAGGGTTTGAAGTGTGAGTTGAGATGTGAAATTACATGTCAAATTAATATAATAGTATGAAAGTTTTATAAAATAAATTTGATATAAATGCAAATAATTAAGAAAATTATAAATTATTTTATTACATGAGCAATAAAAATAACAATCTAATGAGAAAATTCATAAAAAATAAAGAACAAGTTAAAAAATATTTAATTTTTATTTAAAAAAATAAGTACTGAAGGAAAAAATATAAAATTAAATTAATTTAGAGATAACCTAGGCGGAAAACTCAATTTGTACCAGTGAGTCACCATTTCTACTTTTCTTCGGGCTCAAGCATTAAGAAACTTTTATTTCACACCAGAACCTGATTAAGGCGTTTCTGCTGTCAATCCCGGTTAACAAAATATTCATCATTCACTAATTTTAAAGTAAATTAAAGCATTCAAAATAGTGTATTTAGTTGCCAATAAAAATCTTAATTCAACGAGAAAGTTCATACAATATATGATTATATAAATAATAATAAGTACAAATATTAATAAATACTTAAAAAGCAGATTAATTTGCGATAAGTTGAGTGGAAAAATCAATTTTCATATACTGGAATCCCCTCTTTTTCGGTTTTCTTATGGCTCAGAAATCATTATATTTGTCAATGAGAGTATATTTGGACTGAGTATGGTTTGTGAAATCTTTATTTCACACAAGATCTTGTCATCGTGTACGTGTTATAAGACTTGCCTATAATATTTCTCATTTTATTAAAAAAACAAAAAATCCGCACCCAAACACGAAACCAAATGCTTAGGTGAAGAAAATCAGCGACTCTGGAAAGTCAAATCCCCACATTCATATTCCAAACACGGTCCTCGTTTTCTTCGCACGCAACTCAACTCTCTCTATATATCCCTTCTCCTCTCCTTGCAAGCGCACGCATATTCACACTGCAAACTCATTCTCATCAGGAAACACAAGTTCCGTAATCACGAGAAACAAATACACACTTTCGGAGAAGTACCATAACTACACTGCGAAAACTCCTCCGTTTGCTGCGAAAATGAGAACAATTTGCCGGGAGCCAAAAACGCAGTCGTTCACCTTTTCCCGCCACACTTCGGCACCAACTTCATCTCTATCTACAACACCTTCCACCAGCACGAAGGAAAGCATGGTTTCCACGAGCATAGAGGAAGCCGAAGCTCTGATACTGAAATGGGACCCTGAAACCTCCGCGTACGGAAGCGTAACCTCTCTCTTCTACAACGACAAAGCTGAGGCCATGCACTACATCCACTGCGTTAACCAGCTTCAGAAAACCATGCACGCCTTGCTTGAACACAACCCCTCCTCACGAAAACTCGTCCTCGCACAAAACCTAATGCAAATGGCCATGAAGAGGCTCCAGAAAGAGTTCTACCAGATATTATCCATGAGCCGGGCCCACCTCGACCCTGAATCCGTCTCCGCCAGATCCTCCACCACCTCTAGAACCTCTTTCTGTTCCGACAGCTACGACGAAGGAACGGCGGAAGACGACGTTCGTGACACAGGTGATTGTATCTCCGAAGTCGAACGCGTTTCCTCTGAAACCGTGGCGGTGCTCAAATCCATTGCTGACTGCATGGTTTCCAACGGTTACGGCAAGGAATGTGTCACCGTTTACACGACGATGAGAAAATCGATCGTCGACGAAGGCATTTATCGCCTCAGCGTGGAGGAATTGAGCGCGTCGAGGGTGAATAAGATGGCCTGGGAAGTGCTGGAGCTGAAAATCAAGGCTTGGTTAGAGGCGGTTAAGATCGGCGTGAGGACGCTCTTCGCCGGAGAGAGGATTCTTTGCGATCAAGTATTCGGTGCGTCACATTCCGTCGCGGAAGCTTGCTTTGCCGAGATTTCGAGAAGCGGAGCCGCTTTGCTGTTCAGATTTCCCGAACTCGTTGCTAGAACAAAAAAGTCCCCACCGGAGAAGATCTTCCGAATGATTGATATGTACGCCGTGATCGCCGAGCTGTGGCCGGAAATTGAATCAATATTCTCGTTCGATTCAACATCCGCAGCTAAATCTCAAGCCTACGCTCTACTTTTCCGACTCTCCGAGTCCATACGAACGAGTTTCTTTGAATTCGAGACCACAATTCAGAAAGACTCTTCTAAATCGGGTGCAAAATTCGCCGGCGTCCATTCTCTGACAGTGCAAGTAATGAATCACTTGTCTACACTCGCGGATTACAGCAACGTGCTCTCTGAAATTTTCTTCGACGTGCCACCGCCATCTAGGTCGCCGTTGCCGGAATCTTACTTGTACAGTCCACAATCTGACAATTCTACGATAACGGAGACGGAGTTCTCGGTGCAGATGGCGAGGCTGATTCTAGTCCTTCTTTGCAAGATCGACGGTAAATCAAGACATTGCAAGGAGGTTTCGTTATCTTACCTGTTTCTGACGAACAATCTCAGGCACGTGGTGGCCAAGGTCCGAACCTCGAACTTGATTTACGTTCTCGGCGACGATTGGGTTTTGAATCACGAGGCGAGGATGAAGCGGTTGATGGAGAACTACGAGAGAGTGGCATGGGGCAAAGTTCTTTCATCTTTGCCGGAAAATCCAACAGCGGAAATGCCGCCGGCAGAGGCGAGGGTTATGTTCGGAAATTTCAATTTAGAATTCGAGAAAGCTTACCAGAGAGAGAACGTGTTTTCCATTCCGGAACAGGAATTCCGAGAAGAGATCAAAGCGTCACTGGCAAGAAAAATAAACCCCGTTTACCGCGAGATGCATGAAACACGCCGCAATACAGAGGGATCGGTGAGGGAAATGAGAGAGTATGTCATATTTACCCCTGAAGATATTGAGAATTACATGTTGAATCTTTTTAACGCGAGAAGATCAAGCTCCACAGCTGAAGAGAAACACTTCATTTTTTGTAAGAAATTTTTTTTGTAAGAAATTCAAATGAAAAGGTGTTGCATTACAATGCTCCAATCATTATATTTCGATCCTCTTATCCAATCATTCTTTACATAATTAATAGGGTTACAAAAAAAAGAACTTAAATATATATGGGAATTTCAAGTTACTCGAGTATCACCCGTGTAGTAAGTTTGTGAGTGTAACGTTGATATTATGAATTATTCTTTTTGTTGCATTTAGAGCTATAGAACTTAAGTATTACATTTTAATATATTACAAACACTTATATGTGCCACTAATACTGCTGAATTCAGCTTTGTTAAACATCTATCGACCAACACTTTTTTTTTAATACTACTCAGCTTACTTAAAATGCATAACTACATAACTTTTTTTTTTTTTTTCTACCGAATTGTTTATAAATTAAAATAATCCATTTACTCTTTTTTTTATATAAAATTTCCACCAATATAACACTTGTTTAATTCATGAACCTATTCTATAAACACTGTATTCAGAAATAACATGATATGTGCTTTATTAATCCCTCTCCCATTTTCGTTCATCTGGTGAATGTCAGAGTCTATTTCACAGAATCATAAACAGTTCTTATAGAAGGGTTGCCAAATCTCCTTGAATATTATTATTATTATTATTATTAAATTATTATTTATTCTAGAATTTTGATAATACTGTAGAATTCAAAGTCGAGAGGTTTCCAATGTTGAGAATAAACTAGTGGTATGAAATTTTTGCCCCCAAAACTGGAATTCTAAATGAGAACTGAAGGAAAAGAAAAAGCTTCACGAAACTACTGAGAAGGTGTTTTTAGTTCTAGTGCTCTTTTATCAAATTTAATTGTTTTTGGTTAATACTCTTCTATTTCTCCCCTCTATTTCTACATTGAGTAATGTTACTGCTGCGTTTTTATAATTTTTTTTTAAAAATATTAAATGAAAAGTAACACATTTCATGTCTTTAAAATATAAAATAGTATTTACCAGAAAAAAAAATCAGTGAGAAAATATTTGAAAATATTTATTTTATTATATCTTTGTTAATAATCAGCATAATCATATATGAGATGTGATTTTCAAGTAATGAACTAAAAGGATATTTCAATTGTGTACGGAAAAGGGCGAATTTTATCGAACATTATTTTGATAACAACTTGTTTGAACTACGACTTGGTTCGACATTTTCTTTGGAAGTTTCCATCTACATATTTTTCTGAACATACTATGATGCCGTTTTCACAATCACAATCACAACGTTAGTCAGCCATATCGGATTTCTAGACGTGTGCTACTAACAAAATCATTTCTTATTAAAATAATATCCTTTTATAGATTAATTATTAAAATAGATCAAATTTAAGAAAAAATTAAAACGAATAAATCATACCAGTAATATGATTTTACGGTGAAAAAATCGTCTTAATTAAGATGATAAAATTTCAACATATTTAAACTGATTTTAGTGTAATTAGATTTCAATAAAATCGTATCAATTTTAATATTAATTTAAATCTAATTACACTATAATATTTATCAATCTCAATCAATTTTAATTTTTTTTTATCCATTTCAATAATTAACCAAAAAAATTACCCTAATTTAGAAAGAAAAACAGCCAAAAGCTTACTAGTTCTTTTTTTAGTCCCAAATTTTTTGTGTATTTGTATTACATTATTGTTTAGCTTTAGGATCCAAAGCCATGACTTAAAAATTCAATATCAATCCCCGGCAGCTGATCATGCAAACTCCTTGGAATTTTTTTGTTGATGAAATTTTCATTAGTTGATCTTCAACTTAGGGTTGAGTTTCATTTCCACCTTCACTGTTTTTTTTAACAATTTGTACCTCTTTCAGTTACTTTGCTAGCATCCTCAAATACTACTATTTACTAATCTTATCTCTATTTCTAGTTAAGATAAATTTATTAAAATTATTTTTATCTTTAATTATTATTAGTCTTATTTTTATTATTAGTTAAAATAAATCTGATTATAAATTAGTTAATATTATTTTTATTTCTAATTAATATTAACTTAATTTCTATTGTTATTAGTTAAAATAAATATGATCACAATTCAATTAATTAACTTTATTTATAGTTAGTATTAACCTTATCTCTATTGATAATTAAAATAAATATGATGTAAATCAGTTAATATGCTACAACTGATTCTTTGAATATTTTTGTCATGAATTTTACATCATATTAGAATTTTTCGATTGAAGAGCTCTAATGCACACTTTTATTATCTTTCCTTAATACTAACATTATTTTCATTATTCTATGACTTTAACCAATTTTTCAACTCTAGATGAATCTCTCAATCCCTATAGTTCATATTTCGTACATTCAAATATTTCTTGTTTCTCCTCAACTTGATCCCACAAATTAGAACCCATGGTCTAGATCAATGACCATCACACTCAACACAAAGAATAAGCTGAGATTTTTTATGGTTCTTTGCCACAATTATTTTCGCTGTCATTCATGAAATCAAACATTCTAATTTTTCTATAAGATTTTGCATTATAAAGCACAACGTAAATTGATTCTCTCAAATTTACAAATTAATTTGGGGGTTTAGGGTTTCAACACATAAAAATGCAAATTGAAAAGTGAAAAGTGAATCAGAAATCAAAAACCAAAAATAAAACAAGGTAAAAATGGATCAATAAAAAATTCAATAACCAAACAATCTGAATCCAATTAATCATTTAAATTGATTATACAAATTAAATCAAAATATTATTCAATCTAATTTGTATTTAATCATCAATTTAAGATTCAATTGATTCCTAATTGAAATTCTAAAATCAGAAACACAATTTGCAATCACAAAGAGCAAACACTACAAAAAAAATCAATTTTAGCAACCACCAAATTCGGTCGCTAAATATATTCGCGACTGAAACGGTAACCAAATAAAAATGGGAGCGAAAATTCTAGTTACAAAACATTTAGCTACCAAATTATAAATTGGTCGCAAATTTGTGACCGAAATTTCGATTGCTATTCCGTTGCAGAAAATTTGGTCACTAGAATTCAGGAACCAAATTAGCGACCAAATTTTTATACAAAATTGGTGGCTAAATCAGTGGTTGAAATAAAAGGTGATAACGACCACTATTTTCGGTTGCTAATGGATTAAAATAATTAATTAAAAAAACTTGTGGTGACTAATTCGATGGCTAAATGGAGACCCATATAGTGACAAAATTGATTTCGGTGGCTAAATATTTGTTTAATTACAACAACCGATTTTGTTTCTGTTGCTAAACAACAACTTTGTACATATAGCCACCAAATCAGTTTTGGTGACTATTTTATATGTATTATTAATACCTATTTAAAATGGTATTTTGACCATTTTATAAAAAAAAATTAAACCTGCTTATAGATACTCAAAATTCAATCAAGCTAAATAGGATTGAACTTCAAATACATAGTTTAAGAAAGAGTTGTACACAAATTAAAAGTAAATCATATTACACAACGAAAACTATTGTAAACAAGTTAAAAGAGTCAAATCTATTATATAGTTCAACATGCAACTAATCTTCTCCTGAATTGTCATTTCTAACGTGGTCTCCTTTATGATGTCCACTGGTAGTAGGATCCGAAGAGTCTGATATGGGATTATTCATTTGAATGTGTTGTATCTGCTCATTTTGTTTGCGCATCAACTCAGCTTGTCTGTGCATGCGTTCACTTTGCTCTTCATGACTTTTCATCAATACCTCCATTTTTTTCTAAGTGTTTGCTCCATCTGTTTTGTCTATAATGTTTCATTACTTCAAAGCATACACAAATTTCATTACTCAAAACTAGTCAAATAAAAACAGAACTACAAAGATTCGATGATATTCTAAAGTACACAGATACAGGGATGGGAAAATCCAGTTCTTCTTGTAAGTCGAATAATAAATTAACAATGATTTCCAATAAGAATAACAAAAAAGAAACTAGATAGATGCAACTCACTCCATATCTATGAAGCTCGGACACTCCTCTTAAATGGTGTGTCCGTGTCGGACACCTGTATTGGACACCAACACTCGTATGACACTCATAAAACACGTATCGGTGAAGTGTCCAATTTGAAAAAATATTTGTTGGATTTATGACAATTCTAGCACTAGTCTAACACAATTTTAAGAACGAGAAATACATTAATTTTCTAAAAGCTCAAACTTATTGTATAAGTTTTTATTAAGATTATAAAAATAAGTTACAAATCATTTTGAATCAGTAATAAAAAATATCTTTTTGCTAAAAAAAAAAAACTAAAACATATTTAATGCACATAAATCTTTATTCTCAATTTATATAATTCATAATTATGTAATATATAGATATGTGTTCCCATGTCCTACATTTTAGAGAATATACGTATCTTCGTGTCCGTTTTGTGTCAATATTTGTGCTACATAGCTCTATATTCTAAGTTCAAATAATTTCAAAGATAAAATAACTAATGTTGCATATCCTTTCTTTTCCGTATTAAAAAAATTGTAGTGCCTGCGTGAGATAAGCACATCTACATGGCAAGGACTCCTTCCACCGCCACCTTGCTTCTCCGTGCCACCACCAACCACAAACCCTTAGTCTTCTTTGCCTTCGCGATTTCAAACTCACGAAGCTGAAAGCTAAGAATGACAACTTGAAATAGGGCAAGAGAGAAAAGGGGAAAAATGAAGGAGATCAAAATAAGAGAAGCGGGAGGGAAGAAACAACAGCAAAAATGAAGATTTTTTTTCTTTTAATTATAATTATAATTATATGCTTAAGATATAATTATCATAATATTTTTTTATATGAATAATTAATTGAAAAAAAATGTAAATTCGATCCCTAATTTTATTATTATTATTATCCCCAATTACAATCGGTACATTCAGACCAATAACCGCTCATATAATATATAAGGCACATAAATAAGACAATAATTGTTTGTTTAATATTATATTTAAGATACATAAATCATACCATAAATTGGTTATAAGTTACTAGCGGGTATATGTTACTGTTATAAAATCCATTAATATCTTATGATAATCATTCAATGCTTTTCTTAATGGTCTGAATCCAACAAAACCTATAAATCGGTTATGACTCTCTCAATAAGGAGACACTAAACTCTATTTTATAATCTTACTCTTAGTTCTGTGTTAAGAATTTATCATCATCTTTGTGCTCCTACTGACTTAAGTTTGTTGCAGGCACTTGGTGCTAACATTAACAACATAGGTAGACACAATAACTAATGAAAATCTGGGAACCACATCTTAAGAAGCAAATACTTCAAAATTAAAATTAAGTTCATATTAACATCAAATTCTAATGAATTTACTACAACAAACTTCCATTACAAGATCTTCTTCCTCTATTGTAGGAATAATTTTACTTGTTGTTTGAACCATAACCAATGATTCTAATCCCTGGCTTCTTGACTTGGGGGCTACTGAGCATATTGCATATTCTCTTTGTATAGTCAATATAGACAAATTTAACTCATCATTGTAAGCACTCTAATGGAAAAAAATTGATTGCTAAATATTCTGGTAGCATATACACTTCAAAGTTTCTTGTTTTGACTGATGTGTTATATCTACCAAATTTCAAATTCAATTTGATCTCTATTTTCAAATTAACTAATTCATGCATTGTCAATTTTTGTTCATGGATAATAAGTATTTGATATAGGACATCACTACCAAGAGGATAATTGGTATAATTAATGTTGAAGTTGGTCTGTATAAATTTAAGCCAACCTCTAGCCTTCCCAATAATGCATCTCTTGTTATATTGAATCCTCCAATTATGTCAATTCCTGTAATAAAGTGTTCATTGATATATGAAACTGTAGAGTAAGACATTTATCCAATGAAAGAATGTTAGCCATGAAACAATATTATACCACTTTGAAAATTTCCAAAGATATTGTTTGTGATGCTTGTCACAAGGCTAAACAAAAGAAATTAATTGTTTCCATTAGCAATTCTCAATCTCTTTCTTCTTTTTATCTTAATTCATGTTAATATTTGGGGTTCTTGCTGGAATACATGGCAATAAATATGTTCTTACTATTATTGATGATGTACTAGATTTCTTTGGGGTTTTCGAATGTCTTCTAAAGCCAAAACACAATCTCTTTTACAAGGATTTTTTAATTCTATTGAAAGACAATTTGATACAAAAGTCAAAACTATTCAATCAAATAATGGCGTGGAATTTATCATGAGTAATTTTTTTCAATCTACTGGTTATACATCAAACCACTTGTTGAAACACCAAAATAGAAAGACATTGTTGAAAGGTAGCATCAACATTTACTCAATGTGATTTGAGCTCTCCTATTTTAGTGTAACCTTCCCAAACTTTTTTGTTCTTATGCTTTACTTCATGTTGCTACCTTAATAAATCTTATTCTCACACCTTTTTCTGGAAAATATGTTCCCATACAAGAAACTCTATTTCAAATTATATGATGTTACTCTACTTCGGGTGTTTGGGTGTCTTTGTTACACATCTCTCTTAGTATGAAGAAGTGGAAGCTGGATCCTACTAGAGCTGTACCATGCATGATTTTAGTGTTCAAGTCTCACAAGGTATACAATCTTCATACATGAACCATTGAAGTCTCTCAAAATGTTATTTTTTTATAAGAAATGTTTTTCCTTCTCCACTATTAGCATTACTTATCCTACCACCCTTGATCACCCTTCCATCATTACTCACAAGTTTTTTCTTCACCTATTGATTCTCCTCCCCTTATCCCTTCCTCTCCTTAAACGAAACCTATTTCTTTTGAACATTCCCTTATAAAACCTGACTCTGAACCAAACCTCATAAATTAAATGGTTATCATATCAATTTCGCATCAACTACCATGATTAATCCTCCAAGTACCAAATATCATGTTTCTTTTGTGAGTTCTTATAATAAAGTTTCTTCATATTATCGTAAATTTATTCTTAATGTTTCTACTCAATTTAAGCCTTAGTCCAATAGTCCTATGTTGAGGATTGTAAACATGATTCATGGATTCAAGCTATGAATGATGAAATTTTTTCTTTAAAAAACCCACCTGCAAATAAAGCATAACACAAACAAACGGGAATACGCTGAAGGAAAAGCTAGAAAAGGGTGAAATAACGAGAACAGAGAAACATGGGGCCAAAGGAAAGTAGAAGAGAGGAAGGGAAAGACACAAAGGGGAAGAGAGAGCGAGAATGAAAAAAATTTGAAACCGGAAATATTTTTCTCCTAAAAAACACTGGACACCACACAAGAATAAAAAATTATGGGAAATAATGTTTTGACAACCCTTGGAGTTGTATACAACTCTTGATGTGATGAGTTTAGAAATAAATTACTATATTTGACCACATCAATAGTTGTCAAATGAAAGTGAGTTTCATCACGATATTAAGGGTTTTTGACCATGATGAGGTTATTTTTTTTTGCTTTTTATCAAAATGGTGTCCGTTTAAAAAAATTACAAATTTAGGCAAGTCGTGCCAATTCGGCACGACTTCATATGCACAAATCGTCCCAATTTGATACGACCCTACCATGTCATACTGAAATTGTGCCAACTTGACACGACTTTTGCCCTATCATACTGAAGTTGTGCCAATTTGGCACGACTTCTGCCATTTTGTCATTTATAGGTAACGACATTTGTGACCCCAATATACAGTATGTACAACATTTTAAAGGTTTATGAGGTCCAATTTAATCCAGTTGAAATCAGGATTATTGGTCTACTTACACGGGACCAAATTTCTTACATGACCCCATCATGTGTTGACATCAATCAGGAAGACCTAGCACTCAACACATTCGTAACAAAATGGATGATTCAATTCCAAATAAGCAAAAAAAATGTTAATATTGTAGAACGGAAGGTCACAATACAAGCAATTGTCCGCACAGACAAGCTTAATAATAAAATTCAATTCAAGTTTGATTATTAATTTCCTCATTTTCTTATGCACAAATCGTCCTAATTTGACACGATTCTGCCATGTCATACTGAAGTCGTGCTTTCTGCCACATCATAATTTTTTTAAATTTTATTGTTTATATATTGGATAGTAAATTATGTAATGTAATTCGGTACGACTTAGATAAATTTGTAATTGTTTTTAAATGGACCCCATTTTAGTAAAAAGAAAAACAAATAACCCCATCATGGTCAAAAACCCCGATATTAACGTACCAGACTTAATTGATGCAGGTGACATATGGGAGAACGAACTTAAGGACCATAAAGAAAATATGTTATACAACATTTTCTTAATTTACTTTCTAAAATAATGTTTTATATGTAAAGAAAAAATGAACAGGAAATTGAATAAATTAATTGAGGATAATTAGTCATTCAAAATTTGTTTAAAAATAATTTAATGATATTGAAAATTCCTAATATCCACAAGAAAATCATGAAATAGAAACCAATTTTAGATAAAAAAAAGAATAGTTAGTTGCTATAGTGACTAAATTAGAGACCATTTTAGAAACAAAAAAAAAATTGATTTATAAATTAGTTTTTATTATTGATAAATAGTTTTTAAATTGGTATCTAATTAGCTACCAAGGTTTACCAATTATTTAAACTCTAAATTTGGTAACATAAACTTTGGTTGCTAATTAGATACAAATTTAGAGACCATCTAATAATAATAGAAATTAATTTAGAAATCAAAAATATTTTTAGTCTTTAAAATGATATCTAATTTAGTCACTATAACAACTAATTTTTTGTTAGTTTTTAAATTAGTTTCCATTTCATGATTTTCTTGTAGTCATCATGTTACAATACTATTTCCAAAATAAGTTATTTAACCATGATTTATATTGATTTATTTTCACAAATTTATATTATTCGTCGAGATTAATTTGATGATATGTAATTCAATTAAAATATAACTTTTTGCTCTACTTATTTTGTTGATCAATTGACATATACGCACTGATAACAATGTTTTATACATATAGGTAATTGCTTATCTAATTTCTTTAAGTAGAGTTTTTACATGAGAAAGAGAAGAGTTACTTATTCAATTACAAGGAATATGTTTCTTTACTTTTGGAAGGCTATAAATTTGACCTATTCTAACGTGTGAGAGATCATATTGCTTAAGGATGTACTCCCTCCCTTCCATTTTATATGAAATTTAAGACTTTTTTTGGTTACACTTTTTTATTTTACTTTTTTTATTACTGTTACACATTTAAGCAAACCTTTCTATAAACACACCTAAAAATGCATAAATAATTAAGATATTAAGTTACTTTTTTTATTTAATTAATGTGCAGTTCACACTATACAAATCATTATTGAGCAGTATTCCTAAACTTATTTGGTTTATGTCTAACAATGAAATAATTTAGAATAGTGTGAATATTTATTTAAGTAATATTAAAATAAAATTACAATTATTGCATTGAAAAGAGGTAAATGACAGTCCATTATAAAAACTTAATGAACTTGAAATGGAAGGAGTAGTATGTTAATGGTGAAAAGTAGAATTGAGATAAAGTGCAATAAGTTTAGAGTGCATTTCCTTGTAGTAAAACATAGTGGGATAATTGATTGTAATTTACACACTTTAAATTGTCATAATAATTTAACACAGGTATTTAATGATCCATAATTAATCTATATTTATAGACAGGAAGAAAGTAACTATTGTGGTCATAGTGCTTTATCTGCTGGCCTAGCAACAGATTGCCATCCAGTGCAGTGATGAAGAATATGTTTTAGATCGTCTGTAGGGGCTTCCACTGTCCATGAGGGATAGTGTTCACTGGGGTGAAACATTTTGCAGCCTCCGTTCTCAGCCATTAACCCTGGTTCAGCACCATTTAAGAACAAGTCTCCCTCAGACCTAATGATGCCGCTTGTTCCCACTTCCTTGTCTGCTGCCTGCAGTGATGGCACCAAATTAGTATTAATTAACCAGCACAAATATATATATTTTTATATTATTTCATCAGACATCTTAAATAAGCAAATGCCATATAGCATAAAAAGTTGCAGAGTGCATATCCTCTGAATACAGATAGACTCTTCAGCACGACTATTTTCCATTCTCATAAATTAACCGAGGGAAAAGCAACCAAATGCCAGAATTTCCTCAACAACAGAATACACTAATACTGATTACATATATTAAAATCTTTCTCTGAAATACTTATTATTTTTCCTTTTATTTCAAATATGACAAAAAACTGTTAACCTTGAAGTGTTCTTGAAGCTGGGAGAGTTTTTTCAAATATCCTGGAATAAACTTATTAACAATGTTTTTCAGTTTAAGGGAGGATGCTGGAGTTGTGGAGATTCTATAGCCGTTAAAGTTCCTCTGTTTTAGGGAAGGGATAATAACTGTAATGATTTTCTGTTTTTCAGTTTAGTCCAATATACCATGATACTAGGACATGTATGTTGCTATTTTATATTCCTGTCGATTGAAAGGCTATTTTAAATAGTCACGTTCGCATTCTCAATCCAATGAAAATGCTCAACGGTTCACCAGTGTAAATTATATTTTGAATCTTAAAACTTTCTAGTTCTAACATGTTGTGTCAGAAAAAAATACTAGCGCATGAAGCAAGTTTTAAAATTATCTGATGCAAACCAACATAAAAGCAAGTGATCAATACATGAACTGGTTTTCACACTTCATAACCATTCTCACAAGATCAATTGAACATTGCACTGAAAATATGCGGTTTCCAATTGAATTGAAGAAAAAATGACCTTGGCACTAAAAAAAGAACTAGACAAACCTTCTCAGTAAGGTACTTAAACGCCACCTTCTTCTGTCCCGCTTCATAGATATTATGCTGCGAGAATATCTGGCATAAACATACAGCACAAATGACATCAATATCGTTTCAAAATTCACCCTAGGACCAATTCCAATTCAACAAAAAACCAACAAAAACAGATAAACAAAAGAAATCACCTGGGCTTCCACACCAGCACACGCAGCATATATGCCCCAGTTTCTGATATAATTATTGTAGAGATGAACTTTCGCAAACCTAACACGAGGGTGCCTCTGTCGCGTCCCATTGAAAAAACAATGGTGTATAGTGACCCTCATGCACCTATCGTCAATATGCGATGGATCAGCCCCAATAAGTATGGTTTTATCATGCTGAAGGAAGTGACACCTGCACACAATGGAATAGTACTTCTTCAATAAGTGAAACAATACCCTTCTTTTGTAATCAAAGTGCAAACTAACCAGTTTTCTTAAGTTACAAGTTAAGAAATTAAAAATGATTTTTTTCATTGGAAAGTGTAACAACAACAAACTCCTTCATAATTTAAATGACTAATTTTCGATACAACTCCAATAAGTAAAAGTTTCTACTTTTTTGATTCTTTAGCCAGTGTCCTTCACAAAAACAAAGCAGAAAATATACATAAGAAAACAAGACTTTTATGGTACCTTGAGATAGTAATGTCTGTGCTTTCTCGTGTGATGTCTATGAGCCCGTCATCATAATCAGCGAGCGTGCAACGATCAATCCATATGTGTTTGGAATTAGGTTTGATCTGAATGGCGTCAACATCATGCCCTCTGCCTCCTTCGAACTCCAGATTGCAGATTATGACGTGTTCGCATTCCTTCAGGCGCAACCCTTTTCCGGTGAGTTTAATCCTCTGGCCACGACCATCGATGGTCTTGTGAGACGACACGTTCAGGTACGAGGAGAGATGAATGGTGCCGGAAACCTCAAACACAATCCACAACGGTTCTTTTCCGCGACACGCCTCACGCAGCGACCCCGGTCCATCATCTGCAGAAATATAGCAATACTAAAGTTAAACCTCACCGATGAATGAATGATTAAAAGGGGATTGGGGAAAAAGGTGATGAATTGGTGAACCTGCGAGCGATGTGACGCGGTGAAGGGGACCATGTAAGCCACCGACGGCGAAGCGGCCGAAGCCCTCGGCTTGGGCGGCGAGGGCGCGGAGGGTTGTGTCGACGTGGGTGTAGGGGAGAGAGAGCATGCTGGAATTGGCTATGGGTGGTGGTGGGGTTGGGAATGGTGGAGGATGATCGTATTTATGGGGCGGAGGAACGGAGTTAGGGTGTTTGCGATGGCGGTGTCCATGGGCGTTACCCATTTTTGGGTGTGAAACGCTTGAAGCTACTGTCTTCAGTTCAGTTCTGTTGCAAAACTGAAAACTTTACTACTTTGGGTGTTTGTGGTTACAAAACATTTGTTAACAGTAACAAAACATCAACCTTACTGTTACTTCTTAAAAAGGGATGGAGTTATTATCGTTAGTTCAAGCACAGTGATTGTTACAGCTTCTTTATACAACTAGAAGGATTGGGAGAAATGAGGAGAATAATAAAATGGGAAAAGATGTGAATAATTGAGGAAAAAAATCTCTAAAGTTATGAACCAGAATATTGACTCTATTAGTTGTGTGGCTGCAGCTCAAACACGTATCAGCTGGACAGTCTTACTATCACTAGCAACACTGTTTTTTCCTGCACCTCCATATGTTCTTCTATACCCATAGAAGGATTCAAACAAACTAATAGTGCTGATTCTTTATACATAATGCTTCAAACTGGTTTAATTTATAGAAGTTTGAATAATTTTATCACATTTTTTATCTCTTGTAAATATTTTGTTTGCAAGTTTATCCAAGCTAGTTCTCAGTCTACTTCCCTTGGATTCCTTTGTTAATTCATCAGCACTTTCAAACATATAGCAATTACTTTCTGCACCCCATGCAACGCATGATTAGGTGAAATAACCAAATTGTTGTGTGCTTCTTCCTTCCACCACTGCTATCGGTACTGCAAGAAGAAGTGAAGAAGAATGCTAAAAAAACATCTCGTTTTCAAGAAAGTTTTTCAAAAATGTGTTCTGAAAAACTCATTCCAAAAAATTATTCTAGAAGGTATTATATATCTTCTCAAGGGTTTAGAAATTTTGTTTTGGAGAGTTTATTTTAAAATATTTTTCATGTGTTTCATGAACTTTATTTTGAAAATTTTGTTTTGAAAATCTTATCTTGTTATAGAAAACATGTTCCGAAATATATTTCATGAATTCTGAAAAATGAAAAATATATTTTGGAAAAATATTTTGGAATAGGTTATTTGGAAGTCATTTTAAAGAAGAATAAAATAGTCATTTTAAAAAAGTGAACGTCCAATATGTACATGTGAAATGATTAAAACATCCTTAATGAAGTGAAAAGTAGGTTACACTTAGCAGCCAAGTACACTGCATGTTTCCAAATATTGTGATGGAAACCAAGTAGAGGATGCTCAAGCCCATGAAGCTCAAGCCCAACAAGGGGCCCAAGCCCAACGAATCACTAGGAGCATGGCAAGAGCTTTGGGACAAGAGTATCAAAAGATGGCTCTTCTTATTTCTTTTATAGAGTAGGGGTGCAGATGTAAAAAATAGGTGTGTAAGTAGTAAGGGATGCTAGGTGGAGTGTAGATAGGAGTTAGGAGGTGCCAAACTAGGAAGGAAAGTCACACTTCCTTCATGCACTAGTTGGCGCCGAATTTGAGAGTCATTAGGGGCACGTTTGGCTTTGCATTTCAGCACCTT
>Ga0123342_1005098_pt1 | contig 19416 bp, 19 predicted proteins | sample Turbeawhitnodule_FD_89960 | JGI IMG/M metagenome (GOLD analysis project Ga0123342, IMG submission 89960) | Root nodule microbial communities of legume samples collected from Mexico - Turtle bean Mexico white nodule | ecosystem: Host-associated > Plants > Roots > Nodule | place: Mexico: Nepantla... | reverse complement strand
TGAACAATTATGTGTTGTAATTTTGAACTTGATTAGGGATGTATGAACTTTTTATGTGTTTTAATTTTCAATTACATATAAACTTTTGAACATTATTATGTGTGCTTTAATTTTCAATGAAATTAATGGATGATTATAACTTTATACATTATTTTATTTTATTATGAAAAAGTGGTGGTTAAATTTTATAATTTTATAAAATAGATTATAAAAAAAGTGGTGGTTAAATTTTATAATTGTATAAAACAGATTATAAAAAAGTGGTTAAATTTTATTTATTCAGTATTAAAATTACGTCAGTTAAAAATGTCACTACTTACGTATATTATGGTGCCAGAATTTTCTTCAATGATTGTAAATTACGACAGTTATAACTGACACTAGTTACATATGAAAACTGCCACTATTTACACTATGTTTAAAGTGGCGGGTGTTGCGGCGGGTAACATAAAACGCCACATTAAACTTTGTGGCGGCCAGTTTTATGGTGGTTTGAAAAACTGCCACAAGTGTATATTGTGGCGGTTATAAACGCCACTTTATACGAAAAAAACCGCCACAATATACACTTTTCTTGTAGTGTTAAGTGATAACTTCTTTGTGATGGTGAGGGCAACGATATGGTTTAACTTTGATTGGTTAGGTATTGAGTAAAAGGGGATATGATGGTTATGTGGCCTGTGTGGGGAGTAAGTCGTGTGGTCTTTGGAATATGATTTTGATGTTACTTGAGAAGGGATTGAATTGTAAGGGAAATGGAGGATAAATGGGATAATGGGTTTTGTATTTCAGTTTCAACTAACTATGGAGGAAGAGGGTGGTTTTCAATAGAAAGAAGGTGAAGGGAGGCAATGGAGTTTGTAGATAGGTATTGGCAAAACTTGTGTAGGTAGCAGGGGTGGGCTAGGTGTAGTGGTGGCTTGTAAGATGATTTATTAGTTTTGTGTGTGAATGCAGTACCTGATACAAAAAAATCAACCTTAATGGCACAAGTTTGCTTAACTAGTCAATTCCCAATACCACATCAACACCTTCAATAGGAAGGAGATAAAATGGTATGGTGAATGAAGAGGTTTGGAGAGAGATATAAACTAATAGGCAAATTTCCTGACATTTAATGAAAGCTTCATTTCCTACTATTAGAGATAGGGGGTGACTGGGTGTAATGGGTAGGTTTAGATGGTGAGCAATGTGGGGTTGGAGAATGTTATGAGAGTTGTCTGAGTCAATCAATACCGTGACTGATAGGTTATGAATCACACCTATAAATTTGAAGGTTTTGGTAGAAATGTTTCCCATAAAGACTAGGGGATAAAGGTGGAGATGAATGGTGTTTGTGGATTCTATTGTGGAGGTAATGTCTTCCTATGCTTCAAAAAGTGGTTCTAAATCCTCCAATTAAAGCAGAAAATGAAAGGTACTACATTTGTGTCCTGGAATGAATTTCTCATTGTAGTTGTAACATAGCCCAAAAGTGCGTCGTTCCTGCATTTGAGTGGTTGTCAACTGTTTGATGGGTATGGGTGAAGGTAGGTAGTGAATTTATTATTGGTTGTTGGTGTTGATGTCGTGGAAGAGCGAGTAATGTGCAGCGTTTGAAAACAAGTAGGTTTAGGTTTGGAATCCCTAATTTTATCTCCAATAAGTTTTGTCAAACCAATGGCTTGGGATATGGATTAGAGGTTCAGAATGGCTAACTCTCTACATATGACATATGTAACCCATAAATGAAATAATTAAGTATGGTATTAGGCGTAAGGCCCACTATGCAGTTGCATAGTTTTTCAAAGCGTCCTTGATATTCAGTAATCGTGGTGGTTCTGTTAGAGTTTGAACAACTCCACTTGGTGATTAGTGTATGTATTAGAAGGGCCGAAATGGAGTTCTAAGGCCTAAGTGAGCATGGGCCAATCAAAGGTGAGGTTGTTGTGATGTAACCATTTGAACCAAGAAAGTGCACATCCTTGCATGTGAAAAACAACCATGGACAAACGGTGCTCTATATGTATTTGATAGAAGGAAAAGTAGTGGTCAGTTTGGAAGAGTCAGTCTAAAGAATCCTTTCCATCAAAGAAGGGTAAGGTCAGTTTAGGTGAATTTAGTGTAGGGGGTGATGGGTTTTGACGGTTGAGATTTTACTCCATTTGAACCTCAATGGAAGCCAAGCATTGGATGGTGTTCAGGATTTCTTTCAAGTCCTTATATTGAAGTTTGAGAAACATAAGGAGGTGAGAAGGTAATGAAAACACCAATTTACTAGACCTTTGTTACAATTACTCTAAAATTAGATTATATAAAAAATTCACGTGTTTTTAAATTAGATTATACCAAAAATTCATGTGTTTTTTCTTATGTGAATGAGTATTTTTAATAAAAAATAAATAGGCATAGTGAACTTTATAATGCTTAATTTAAAACAACTTAACCTATAATTTATTATACTAATTTGAGACCGTCTTAAATTTTTTTTACCTCTCATGTGCAGTGGTATAACAAAGTTATTAAAAAAAACTGAATTTTAAAATATTTACAATACAAAATATTTTGCTAATAATATATATCCATAAAATTGAAAGTAATATTAAACTTTTTTTGAGAAAAAAATGAAGTGAAACAAATCTAAACGAAATCTGTTTTTTTATTGTATTCAATGTTTTTTCTTTTCCATTTGAGGTAAAAGGAAAATTTCATTTGATTGTGAGGGAATAAGTGAAATAGTGTTAATCTTCTGTCCAAAGACTGCACCGTTCTCTTTCGTTCGCCAGCTTTTGGTTTATTCCATTCTTTTAAGATAATTTTAATTTTCATCCATATTACTACTTTTTGTCTCTTTGTTTGTTTAAGTTTTTATGTTAAAAAATTTTCATTTTTTTATTTGAATTAATATCCACCTTTTTCAGAAGTTATGCGTATGGGGTATTTGTACGTGAGAACGAAAATGGAATTTTTCTTCTCTATAACTGTATATAAAACTAAAAATGTATGATTATTGTCATGTCACTAAGATTCTTGGAGTCTCTTGGGCATTGGCAGTATTATTTTGTCATCATTTAATTAAACTTTGTCCTTTGGAAATCTTTTATACTTTTATTATTTATTGGTCTAACCATTATCTCGTCTACTTTAACTTTTGGGTGCAATGCACTTTTTTGTGTTGCTTTAGCTATAGACAACTACTAACATTTTCCTTTATTACCATTTTCTTTGTTTTTTTATATCCTACTTGCACGCAAAAACAATAATTACATAAACAGTATAATTTAAATTATAAATGTAATTGCATTTGTGATGAGACTAAAAATGACACTTTTTAAGTATTTAACGATTACCAGTTTTTTAGAAAGATTTTGGAAAAAAAAAAAAACACGTTTCTTTGAAAGATACAATTTGCATTTTTACTAATTAGATTAATCGTGGTTGTTAGAAACTTTGCACAAAAGCAGTAATTTGTGTGTGTGTGTGCGTTTTCTTGAAAAGGTTCTTTTAGCCTGTTCAGTTAATCGTAATTATGAAGACTTTTTGGTTTATTTTGTTTCCTTTGCGCCTTGTAGCTTCGAAGAAGAAAAAGTTGTGTACGTCTCTTTTTTTTTTCCGCGTTTGAAAGCGTCTCAAATTCATTGACTTGAAGTCTTAAAAGTTAAAGGATATGAAAGGATTTTTTGGCCCCCCAGGATAAGAAAATGTGACAATGAAGTTTATATATTTTGCTAAAATACTTTTTTTTATAATTATACTCAAAGTAGTAAACATATATAAAAATATAACTTTATTTGCAAGAAGAAAAAGTGTATGAAAAACAGTAAATTCAATATAATATGATCGATTTGCTATTGGGAATTGATCCAAATACATCCTTAGGTATTAGAAACATGAACATTGTTATGATACCTATTCACGTACATTTGAGCCAACAAAATCATAGGTACCCAGTTTTTAGGAGATTTTAATACTATAACTAAAGTCAGTGAGAAGAATATGTGTTATATTTAACCACTCACCCTTCTAGAGTAATATTCCAACATAGTTCATCATTTAAAAAAATAGATAAAGCGTTACGAATTTTGGTGAAAATTTTTGAAAAATTGAAATTTACGTCATCCTCTAATTTTTGTTTTCTATATTAACATTTAAATATGATATGTAAGTTTTATATAAATTTATATTTTTCCAAGAGACTGTAAGACTATTTTGCGGATATTACTTAAAAAAATCAAGATTTTTTTGGCGGGAAATTTTAATTAATTTTGAAAATTTGGCGCAAAGTATTATATTTCATCCTCATTAAGAAATTTGGCCACGAGTATTTATGTGGAATCATTGGGTGAAGTACGTGTGTCCCTTGAGATAGAGTTAAGTTTTGAATTAGGATTAAGAATAGAAATAATACTTCAACATCACTGAACATGCATTGAAAATTTTAGTATAAAATATTAGTTATAGGAGTGGATCATAGTTATTAAGGGTTAAGGTTATATTAATAAAAGACAAAAAAAATTATTGGTCTTAATTAATGTGAAAGAAGAAGCTTTTGGGTGATTAGCATGATGATACTAAGGATAAGAAAATAAGAAAATAAGACAATAATTTGGAAAATGTTGGTTGGATCCTAATTACGGTCAACACATAGAATAGCTTTTCAACCTAACAGAAGTTAGAACCCTACTACAAGTTGCTTATTTGCATATCCATCCAAACTTCAATTATTTCTGCATTTATTTATAAACTAATCATAATAATTATTAGCCTCAAGATCTCCCCTGTTTGTAGAAGAAAGACGATGAGACTTTTGACCAGTGACTTTTCCACCCACTTGTCGTATTCCACAATCAATTTTCTCTCTTCAATGATCAAAAGGAACAGTTGAACCTTTCAAGGATAAGCATATACACCTTGCATTCATAACTCATCTTTCATTCAGCTTTTGCCTTTCCACAACACTTCTGCATATTTGCCAAACTTTATGATTTAGAACTTCAAAACCTTAATATTAGTGACTTTATATTGATAGTAACACATAAACCCATTAATAGAAAGGTTGATGAAATCTTATAAATAAACACAAAACCAAAACAACTTATATCGAATACTTACTTAAACATTAAAAAATTAATCCTGATCCAAAATCAAAATCCAAACGTTATAAGAGGAGTTTGAAGGAAGAAGAAAATCACGACGAAAAAAAGTAACTTGTTCAACTTCATATCGTCTAATCCTTCTATAAAAACAAAAATAGTATCTATTAGAGTTGTGTTATGGTGAAATTATAATTAAGTTTGGTGAATAGTGTTTATAAGTTAGAGAAAAGTTTTGTTAACATAATGAATAGTAAATAACATACATTAACACTGTTTATAATAATATAATATTTTTAGTGTATGTTTTTAATTTGGAAGGTGTTAATATATCAGCACCATGAGATAAGATGAAAGCAGTTAAAAGTAAGAGGAAAGTTTGTAAGAATTGTGATTTTTTGCTTTTGCATAAAGCTTAGTTTGACAACTCCCAACCTTTCCTTCTCAAACTTATATCTGAAAAAGAATATTTAAGGTCCTTTAGTGCAGTGCCTGACCCTTTACGTGTGTGGCCCCATTTTGGAGAAATTCAACTCTGAATAAAGCTCACTTTATTTATTTTCTTTCACAAGTGTACGTTGATACGTACGATTTTGGCACCAACCTTCAAGCTACCCTGTTCTGTGAGCAATGTGTTAATTATTGTTCAACCAAATACAAACTCACCAAGAATAGCAAGTAATAATTCAATTTATGGCTTCCAAATAATTAATCATAGTGAGAATTAAAGTTGATTGAAACCATGGTTCAGTGGCCGTGTTGAAAACGTAGACAAATGGAAAACCTACGAAAAATAAAAGGGCTTTAACCACATGGATACGGAATCTTTAAAATGCATAACATTTGGTTTCTGTGAATATACATGAAACCACACCTTCTCGTGAATGCACTTTATTAAAATACTCAGCAAAAGAAAAAGCCGAAAAGTATTTCATCGTTTGGTTTTAGGTTGACCTTTCCCTGTGTTAGTGGCGAATATTCTTGTATTATTAAAAAAAATCTCTTTTGCAGAACCAAACTCAAAATCAAAAAGGAAAAGGGTAAAGGGGTGCAATTGCAGGGACACTTTTTTTTTTTTATTAGTAAGTTTATTCTTTAAACAATTATGATAAAAAATGGACATTAAAAAGTATAGATTAAACTCGTGTCTGGCTTGTTCTGTCCATAAAAGTATCAGAGCCATAAATCAGTTTAAAAGCGCCATCATAAAGACATGATGAAGAGTTTTTCTTTTACAATAATGGCTTATGTTAGTCATAAATTATATCATATTGTTTCTCTGTCATAAAACCAGAAAGCATGTTATTATCCTTTTCTTTATCTTGTACAACATATGATATAATTTAATTTGAACACACTGTCACTATAAATATGTTTTAAGTGACAAAATGAATGAATCATAAAATTATATGTTGAGTGATTTGAAAAACATTGTTTGAAAGTTTTGCTGTAGCACTGTCTTTTGGCTTTTCCATCCTTTAGAAAAGTTAATGTTTCTTTCTTTTGGCAAAGGCAGACAAAAATCAAGGGGGTTTTGAGTGCAGGGTAGTGTGGTCAGTGGTCTTGCATAGCATCATCATCGCGAAAGAAATATGCCATGCATAAAACCAATGCAGTGTCATCATTATCCCTCCAGTTAGCACTTAGCCTCATGAAGCACATGCAACCCAACGCCTGAGTATTACAGGGGATATAGCAACTTTTGTGCACAGATAAATGCAAAGGCACATTAAAAGTGATCATAAAGAGAATGCACTGGTCATTCTTAACAATCATTATAAAACAGTGTTTTATGTTAATTAACATTAGCAGATGATCACCACATACACATCAGTAATGATTAAGGATATACATTTTTTTTTGAAACCTGAGTCACATGTAAACACGCTTGAAAAATTGAACCCGTTACACGGAGACCAACCACTTGATGATTACTGAAATAGTAATTAGAATTGTATGAAACAGAGGTTAGAGGCAATTATGCAGGGCGAAGAAAGGCGAGGAGAGCAGCATTGGAAAACTAGGAAAGAGCCAAATTGAAAAGCATGGATGGAAAAGAGCAGTTAACATATGGGACAAATGATAAAGGTGGGAAAAGGACAGAGTTTAAAGCAACTAACGACCCTGTTTCGAGGCAATGGCATGGCCAATGGTGTAGTAGTAGTGGTAGTGGACAAATTATGAAGGTAGAAAGAAAGGACGCAGAAGAAACTTGTAGGAATAAGGGTCATAACTAATGAGTGCACCAAACACCTTCTCAGCGATGCAGGACACCTAATAAGGACATGTACGTGCCAGCCCCTTTTTTGTCCCCCCTCCAAAATCTATTTACAATCATTAAATTATCACAGCATACAACAAAATCAAATGAGAGATAGATTCCTATTTCCATCTTATCATTTACATTATGCATAAACTAATAGTAACAAATTCTGAAACTGGCATTGCCATTTTGAAAATATATCATCGGTATTGGTTAACTAATCACATCAATATCACAAACATCTCAAAGTTCTCCTTCTCCTGGAATGCTAAAAACCAAAATTGAAAAAAAGAAAGAATTGAAACAGTCTAGACTATAGCCTCTAGTCTATAACCCTAGCAAAGACCATCCACCATTATTATCATCATCCATCACCACCCAGTTGAATGAAATTAACCTCTGACACCTCACTCACATGACAGAACAAGCATTTGGGTTCTCGTCACTAAAAATTTGTGGTGCTGGTGCATGTAAGTGAAATTGCATCTGCTCCGGGTACACTGGCACATAGCTATAGCCACCAATATTGCCGTGTCCATAACCATAACCAAAGCCAAAAGAAGGTTGTGGCACATACTCCATTCTGCTGTAATCTATTTTCTCTACTCCCTCTTCATTAGTATCTCCTCCTCCTCCTCCTCCACCACCGCCCTTTTTCTTCTTGTTCCCTGATCCTTCCTTGTCCTTGTCACCATCCTTCTCTTTCTTGGGAGGGACCACCTCAACCTTCCTCTTCAGCTTCTCCGTTAGATTCTCCACCAGAGCCTTAACATCCATTGTCCCTTTCACAGTCACCGTTTCCTTTTCCTTGTCTATAGCCATTTCTTGCACTCCTGCGTCATGTCCATACCCAATTAGCCAAACCAAGAGATAACTTAAAACAAAAATGCAAAAAAAAAAAAACGATACAGAAAACTAATTAACTAACCTTTGGTTTTCAGCACAGTCTTGCCAATCCTGTCCAAGCAACCTTGGCAATGCAGTGCCATCTTCAGAACCGCGGTAGTCACCACCTGGTAATTAAATTAAGCAAAATTAGCATCAAGTAAGTGACTAATAAAGTAATAAATTAAACAAATAATAATAATAACAACTGAGATCACCGAACAGTGCCGGAACAAATTAGAAAATAAATATAAAAGATCCCAGGCTGGCAGTAGCAGAGAGAGTAAAATAAAATAAAAGGGAAAGGTTGGGACCAGAAACGAACGAACGAACCTCTTTGTCCTTGTTTTTCTTGTCCTGCGTTTTGTTATTCGCTTTGGTGTCTTTATTCTCCTCCTTCTCCTTCTCCTTCTCCTTCTTAGTCTGCGGAGAGACGATTTCCACCTTCTTCTTCATCTTCTCCGCCAGGTTGTCCCTCAACTTCACGGGGTCCACTTTCCCGGTCACTGTCACCTTCCCGACGCCGTCCTCCGCCTTCACAGTCTCCACACCTTCAACAGCAAGCAAAAACACTTAAAAACACAGCAATTAAACAAACAGCGTTGAGCGAGCAACCTCGAGAGATGAAAAAAAACCTTGGAAAGAACGAAGGTGTCGAATGATCTTGGAAGCGCAACCGTCGCAGTGGAAGTCGAGCTTCAAAACGACGGTGGTGGCGGCGTCCTGGTTCTCCTTGTTTCCGTTTCCGCCGCCTGTCTTCTTTTTCTGCAACAGCAACAACAGAATTAGTTATCGTTGGCAACGTAACGGAGCAAAGGAAAGTGGCGAGTGAGTGAGAGTAAGTTACCGCGCCCATTATGGTGTGTGAGTGAGTAGCGAGCGTTGGTTTGGTAGCGGTAAGTATGAGTGTTTAATACGGGTATGCGTGGGTATTTATAGGGGAAGTAATAAGTATGCACATGGTGCGTGTTTATGATGTGGGTGAGTGGGACCCATGGTTGAAGTGTTTCCTTCTTTCACAAGGAGACTGGTTTAATTATGTTGACTGGACCAAGAAACTTCTTGCCTCTTGCCAAGCTACTGTCTGTGTCCTTCTTCAATTGGGCTGGGCCTCCCTCAATGCACACTCTGCAATTATACCTCCCCTCTTAATTTTCCCAACCTCTTTTTCTATTTATGGCCGCACTCTTTTTATCAAATTTAACACACCTCCCTTTTTATAAAACTTTTTCTCATAACACAAAACCTTTTAATAATAATAATAATAATAATAATACACGTGTCATGTTCTCATTAAATACACCTACGCTCGTTAAACACTTCTCTAGCTACCCGAGGTCTTGCTTGTAAGCGTGTGCGGCGAATTAATAACATCAAACAACTTTCGTCCCATTTGCACGCTATTATTTTTAATTTTACACTATTTTTTTTTCATTTTCATTCCGTTCCATTCATATTGGTTGGTGTAACTTCATAGCCCAATTACAATTACACTGCACACTCAATCTACTATTCACTATTTCTGGGTTTTTCTCTAACTTTTCATAAATGTCATTCGGGTCATGGGCCCTCTACCCGTTGGGTTTCATCTAGATCCACTTACTAATGTTCCTAAACAAATTTTAATTGGTTTCTTAATAAATTTACAAGGCAAATTCTCCTCCTTATAGAGTAGTTTTATTTTGAGCATATATGAGAAATTATATTTAACTGTGTGAATTTTTTTCTTCAGTTTTTTACTCTATTTTTACATTTGACTGTTTTTATTTTATTTTATGACTTCAGAAAAAAAAAATGAAAATTCAGTCCATAAAAATATCACCAAATTTACTTCAATTATCAACGTTTATCATTTATCACTATAAATAATCATAATCACTTGAAAATAAAGAAGACATCACTCTCTATTATACTTATAATGATACTCGTTGAATTAAAAAAAAAACTATAGAGATCTATTAGAAGTCCACGATATTTTGTCTCAAAATAAAAGTGGATATAAGCGTTTTATTGTGATAGGATTGAAAATTGGCTTCGGAGTTAAATTCAATGATTTAGACATTAATGTTATGTACGTTGACTTGTAATTACTTGATTGTTAATAAGTAATTTAATAAAAAAAAATTAGATAATGATAAAAATGCAAGTTTGGTCATTTTCATAATGAATTCAGTTCTTTATCGATCTGTAACAATTTTTGATCGGTTACTCATATAAATTAAATTGTCTATTGTTGTGGTTGGTATTTATAAATGAGTTTAGCTATAGAGGTGAATAAATAAAAGTCTGATATGCAACTTTTGTTTTTAATCCTTATCCTATCTAAGAAAGCATATATTTTTATACTGAGAAATTATGCAATGTAAATGTGAGTCCACATCTTGTGAAGCTAATAAATAAATAAATCTAATTTCCCTTCTTAATAAAAATGCCTTTTATAAAATAAATATCATATCAATTCTAGAGAAAATATTCTGAAAGTAAAAAAATCAAATAAGTGAGTTTTAAAATACATATCTTTTTAATAATGTTTCAAAACAAAGAATAATCAATTATTTTTTACAAGATAGGATAAGAATAACTATTTTTAAAACCATTTTATAATGGACTTTGTGAAATGTTGATAAGTTCCTCACCTAGAATCGACTCCTTAATTTAATTGTTGGTTCAAGACGATTTTTTTTTTAAAATTCTTTTGAATATTTGTCCTAAAAAAATAAACTTTTATAATAACTTTGTTTTTTTTTTATTAATTTAAGTTTTCCATCATCCTTTTACGCCCTTGTTTCGACTAAACATTTTATCTAAAACGTTATAAAGTGTTAATCTATGCGTAATAGGTTTCTGAATCCAATTTGTGATTCGAGAATTATGTCAGCGTCTAATTATTTATTACAAATTAAATTATATGAAATAAGCATTCATTGTGTAAAATCTAAAATTTAAAATGATAAAAAGTTGTTAATGAATTTCTATCGAGAAACTTTATTAATAACTTTTAATTAGTTTCTCTTCCCAACCTTTTTTTTTTCTATAAGATTTGAATCTAAAACCTTGCTTGGAAAATTGAGTCATCTGTCGCTTAAATCCACCTATATTAGTTATTGTTTCAGACATAAAATACATTACCTTTTAATTTTAAATAATAATTATTTCAAAAATTATAAAAGAAAGTAACGATCATTAAAAATAATAATCAAATGCGAGTGAGTAATGTAATATATAAAACAAATATTTCTTAACATTTTCTTTTCACATTCATTTAAACAAATCTCAAACTACCTTTTTTTAAAAACAAGTTATCATCCGTGGGGTTTAGGTTTCTGAAGAAAAACGGTCTTTATTTACTATTATTCTATATTTTTCAAGTAGATTCTAAAAAGATAAAAAAATACTTATCCATCATAACATAACCCTAGTAGAACAAAAATGAGTCATGCTTGTAATATTCCAAACACTTTAACTATGTTAGCAAAAACATGTGAAATCATAATGGGTTGATTTGAAGATTTTTTTTATAATCATAACTAAGGTTGATGGTTTCAATCTCCATTACTGTTGGAGATTCCCACATCGACTAGAGATGAGGACAATTCATTGTATATAAGTGGATGCAAACCTCAACCTCATCATGAGCCGATTTTATGGGGCTGAGTTATGCTTAAAGTCCACTTTGTAATATGGTATCAAAGTCATTTTCGAGCTTATCATAGCAATGGTTTATGTTGGGCCTATCGTGTCATCCGATACCACTCATAATATATAGTCTCACGCACGAGTTGACAGTCTCATGAGTCGATTTTATGAGGTTGACTTAGGCTTAAAGTCCACTTTGTAATAATTACTTATTACCTTAATATGATGAAAATTTAAATTATAAATAAATCTTTAAAATTATCTTAATCATAAAATTAAAACATGAATAATTAACTTATTATATTTAGTATATAAATCAATTATGTGAAGTTAAAACGAACAATTTTAAACAAGATCATATATAATTTTTATGTTTAATAATAATCAATTAATCTTTCCAAACATAACTTTCATATAAATAACATATAATTAATTAAATAAAAAAGAATATAATTAATTATTTTGATTTAAAAAAAAACACAACCTTTTTTAATAATCGATTATTAAATATTTTTTTAAAGTATTTTTTGAATTGATGAATGAACAAATTAATTGATTGATTATATTTAATAATAATTCATTACCCTGTGTAGTTATTTCAAATCTTTTAAAAAGGAATCTCTCTATTTTAAATATATAATTTTCATATTTATTGAATCAAGAAAACTATGTTGTAATCAATAAATCTTACATAATTCAATTATTTTGGAAGAAAGATTGTCCAAGGTTATTCAAGAAAAATTGATTATATTATAAGTTAATTTGTTGTATAATCTGCCACACATATGATGTTATATTTTATACAAATATTTGCTATATGTAGTAAGTGATTAAGTGTTTTGATTATCTGTTTAAAATCTTCTTGAAGGGTGTTATAAGGAATGATTGTTTTGTTTTGATCTAGATACATAGGTGTTTCTTGTAATTGGATATTTTAATATTGTAGTGAAAAAAACAACTCAGGTTGTTTAAATTAACTAAATGTAGATTCAAGAAGAATTGAACCAATATAAAAAATTTGGTGTGTTCTTGAGCTTTTATTTTTTTCACATAATCTTTAATTATGGTCTTTTGAGTAGAGTTTTCTCTAACAAAAATTTAAAGAACATTTTTCAATCAAGTCACTCCCCTCTTCATTGTGTGTTTATTCATTCTTTGCTTAAATATTGATATTTAGAACAAGTTATTGAAAGTTATTCAATTTTGATTTGAAATGGCTAGTAATTCAGAAACATTTGTTTTGCTGAGGGTGCATCTATAAAAAAACCCTCCTTTTTTTCTAGAGAAAACTATCCTCTTTTGAAAAATTAGGATGAAATATTTTCTTGAATGTGTTGATAAGGAAGTTAGGGATGAAATGGTAATGGTCCATTTGAAACAACTAGAATTGTTGATATTGTTGTGGTTATTAAAGAATTTTCTTTATGGACTCTTGATGAAAATAAAAGGGCACATTATGATGTAAGAGCTAACCATATCATTTCTTTTGCTTTAACTATTGATGAATTTTATAGGGTTTTAGTGTGTTGTTTAGCCAAAGAAATGTGGGATGTTTTAGAGATTACACGTGAAGGTACTAAGGAAGCAAAAAGAGCAAAAAAAAATAAAAATACTCTTATACAAGAGTATGAGATGTTTAAGATGCTACCTATTGAAAGCATCTATGGTGTTCAAAAGATGTTTACTCATATAGTAAATCACCCTCTTGCTCTTGGATAGACCTTTGACAAAGAAGAACTCAACATCAAGTTTCTAAAAAGTCTAAACAGATCATGGTAGCCAAAGGTTACTGCAATATCATAATAAAAAATCCTTACCATTATGAACATCAAGATTCTAAAAAGTCCAAAAAGATCATGGCTGAAGACTAAAATGAGCTGGAGGTAGGAAGACTAAAAGAAGAAGAAAAATGAGTGAAGTAAAGCATTACTCTAAGAGTTGACAATAAGAAAATTAAGTTTTGTATGGGAGAAAAAAAATGGACAATTCGGATGGTAAAATATGGATAACTTATTTACTATAACCAATACACACTTGTGAAAAAAATAACAATGACGACTTATTAAAACGGGTGCAGTGTACCTATCATAAAAAGTGGTGCAATGACATTTTTGTAATAATCATGAAGTTTATTATGATAGTTAAAATTAGAACTAACATAGTAAACTATTTACTATATTTTTTTGAGAGTTTTTGGTGCTACTTTTGAGAGTTAACAAGTGATACTTTTGTCTACCTGAAGCAGTGCTTTGACCGAGTCGTGCGTCAGGTCCACGTTTTTTATGGGGCCGTCGGCCTCTGGTGATTTTGATATAGATTACGAGGTTTACTAGGGCCGGTTGGTCCCGAGTGCCGATGTGGGGGCGTTGGTGGCACAAGAGGCTCAAGTGGCCGGGACCCAAGAGGGGGAGGCCGAGGCTCGAGAGAGGGGGGGCTAAGATCGAGGAGGGAGAATGCGTGGAAATCCAAGATTAGGTTTACCCTTGGCCGGGGTGTGGTCTTTTCTTGTTTTTTGATTTCCTCCGAGGCCGGGGTGTGGCCTCCTTATTTTGCTTTCTTTTGATGTATCGCCCACCCTTTGCTTTTTAATATATCGTCTAACTTCTTTTTTCTTATGATTTTGTTTGGCATATAATTTTACAAGTTAATGAGTCAGTCTTTAATCGAATCAGACGGTCAGCCACAATAATTGTGAAGTTAATTGAAAGTATAACTAGGCGTTCGACCATTGATTGTGATATTAATCGAACAAGTATAAGTGGGCGTTCGACCATTGATTGTGATGTTAATCGAACAAGTATAAGTGGGCGTTCGACTATTGATTGTGATGTTAATCGAACAAGTATAAGTGGACGTTCGGCCATTGATTGCGATATTTAATCGAGCGATTTTATTTGGTTGGTCGACCATTAATTGTGATATTTAATCGAGCAAGTATAATTGGTCTCGGCAGGATATGCCGGTTAAGGCTTAATCCAGGCCGAGCCGAGAGAGGTGCTGGTAGGGTATGCCGGTTAAGGCTTCATCCAGACCAGACCTGGGGGTCAGTCTCGGCAGGGTATGCCGATTAAGGCTTCATCCAGACCGAGCCGAGAGAGGTGTTGGCAGGGTATGCCGGTTAAGGCTTCATCCAGACCAGGCCTCAAGGGTCGGTCTCGGCAGGGTATGCCGATTAAGGCTTCATCCAGACCGAGCCGAGAGAGGTGTTGGCAGGGTATGCCGGTTAAGGCTTCACCCAAACCAAACCTGAAGGGTCGGTCTCGGCAGGGTATGCCGGTTAAGGCTTCATCCAGACCGAGCCGAGTTGTTGCAGGAGAATTACACCAATACTTTGATGAAAACGCCTCGCTAAAACCTCCCTGGTTGAGTGAGGAAAAAATGCGTAATTTTATTATTTTTAGCTGTAGTAGAACTTGAGGTACGTGGCATTCCACATTTTCAGTACAATTTTTCCCAAAATCCATTCTAGATGATAAGCTCCTCCTTTTGCGACTTCTCGAACTCGAAAAGGCCCCTCCCAGTTGGATGAGAATTTCCCTTCATTTTTTCTCGCATCGCTGCACATTCTCCAGACGAGGTCGCCCTTCTGGAAACTCCTCGGCTGGACCCTTGTGTTGTACCGCCTGGACGCTCGAATTTTGCAGGCGGCCTCCCGAATCCTGTTTTTGTCACGAAACTCACTTACAAAGTCGAGGTTGACCGCTAGACTTTCCTCGTTTAGGATGAGGTCGAACATCTGCCGTCGTATGGTGGGTTCGGCCACCTCAACTGGGATCATGGCCTCGGTGTCGTATGTCAGGCTGTAGGGTGTTTCCTGCGTGGTAGTCTGGGGGTGCACCTGTACGCCTAAAGTACCTCGATCAGCTCCTCGGTCCATCGGCCCTTGGCATTGTCCAACCGCTTTTTCAGCTCGTTGAGTATGACTTTGTTGGCAGCCTCGGCCTGCCCATTGATTTGCGGGTGCTCTACCGAGGCCGTGATAAACTTGATGCCCAGGTCGTCATAGAAGGGTTGTAAGCCTCGGTCAATGAATTGTCAGCAATTGGCAGTTATTAATGTGTGCGAGACGCTGAACCGGCAAACAATGCTCCTCCACACGAAGTTCTGCACATTCTTTGCCGAGATGGAGGTAAGGGGTTCGGCCTCGATCCATTTGGTGAAGTAGTCGACTCCACCAGGAGTAATTTGGTCTGCCCTTTTCTCGGGAAGAAGGGACCGATGATGTCCATCCCCCAAATGGCGAACAACCATGGGAAGGTGATGCTGTGCAGCTATTCCGGCCTTGTGTGGTGGAGGGGGCCGAACTCCTAGCTCTTGGCGCATTTCTTCACGTATTCTGCACAGTCGCCCTGTATGGTCGGCCAAAAGTAGCTGGCCCATAGAACTTTGGCGGCCATCGTCCTTGCCCCAGCATGATTTCCGCAGATCCTCTCGTGGATCTCGGCCAAAATGTACTCGGCCCGCTTGTTGGTGATGCATTTTAGCAGGGGGGTCGAGTAACCTATCTGGTACAAATCTTCGTTGATCATGGTGTATCGGGTGCATTGTTGCTTCATCGCCTTTTCTTGGTCGGGCTTGCATGTACCGTCTGTTAGGTACTGGATGACGGGTGTCATCCAGTTGTCGGTCTCAGCCTCAGTCACACTAGGGTGTCTTGGCCATATTTGTATGACTGACCTCTAGTGGCTCTTCTTCTTGGTGACCGACAGCTTGGACAAGATGTCGGCCCTTTTGTTGTCCTCCCTCGGTATGTGTTCCAATGGTGCTTTGCTGAAACGGGTGATGCTATTTTTGGCCGACCATCACCTGGGAGTCGCTTTTGCATGTGACTTCTCGTGCTCCCATGTCGTAGGCTAGGTTCAGTCCAACGAGCAAGGTCTCGTACTCGACCTGGTTATTGGTCGCCCAGAATCCAAATTGGAGAGCTTTCTTCAGGAAGAGGTCGCCCGGCCCTTCCTAGACGACTCCCGCTCCACAGGCTGTTTTATTTGAAGAGTCGTCCACATAAAGCGTCCACCCGCCCGAGAGGGTGGGTAGTGATGTTAGCTCGGCCAAGAAGTCGGCCAAGCATTGAGACTTGATGGTTCCCCTTGGTTCGTAGCGTATGTCGAACTCGAAGAGTTCGACTGACCAACCTATCATTCTCCCTGCAAGGTCTGGCTTAGACAAAATTTTAAATATAGGGTATATGGTTCTTACAATTATGGAGTGGTTCTGGAAGTAGGGGTGCATCCATCTTGTTGTGAGGACTAGGGCGAGAGCCACCTTCTCTATCATCTGGTACCTGGTCTTGGTCGAGTGGAGGGTTAGGGTGACGAAGTACACCGGTCGCTTCTCACCCTCGGTCTCCTATACTAGGGCATCACTAACTGCTTCCTTCGAGACCGCTAGATATACCAGGATCGTGTGGTCAGGTCTTGACTTCTGGATGACGGTCGGGAATGTCAGGAATTTCTTGCATTGTTTGAAGATTTCTTCACATCGATAGTCCCAGGCGAAATTTTTGCCCTTTCGGAACAGCTGGACCATCAGCCTTATCCTTTCGGCCAGGCGGGGAACAAACCGGGAGAGGGCGGTCAGCCGCCCTAGGAGCTGTTGTACCTCTTTCACGTTGTTCGGACTTCTCATGTTGAATATGACCTAACATTTATCGGGGTTGGCCTCTATCCCGCGGTGGGTGAGCATGAAGCCGAGGAACTTCCCTCCCTAACCCCGAAAGTGCATTTTTCGGGGTTGACTCCCCTTAGGGCCCTGAAAACCCCGTCCAGGTCCTTCAGGTGTTGCTCGAATGAGTCAGACATTACGACTATGTCGTCCACGTATACTTCTACCGCCCGGCCGATTAGGCCTTTGAATATTTTGTCCATGAGGTGCTGGTAGGTCGCTATTGCGTTCTTGAGGCCGAACGACATGACCTCGTAATAGTAGTTGGCGGCGGCCGTCATGAAGGTCGTTTTCTCCTTGTCCCTGGGGTGCATGCTTATCTAGTTATAGTCAAAGTAGGCGTCCAGGAAGCTCATAATTTTATGACCGGCCGCCCCGTCCACCAGTCTGTCAATGTTTAGGAGAGGGTAGGTGTCATTCGGACATGCGCTGTTGATGTTTCTGTAGTCGACACACATCCTCCAATTACCATTCGATTTGGTGACCATGACGACGATGGTCAGTTATGTCGTGTATCGGGCCTCCCTTATGAACCCGGCCGACAAGAGCTTGCTGGTCTCCTCCTTCGTCGTGAGTCGCTTTTCGTCGTCCCAGTCCCTCTTCTTCTGGTAGATCGGGCGGGTCTGCTTGAATATTGACAATCGGTGGGTGATGACATCCGGGCTCACCCCCGGCATGTCGGTCGACGTCCATGCGAAAATGTCGATATTCTTTTTCAACGCAGCATGCATGATCTCGGCCTCGGCCGCTGCCAAGGCTGTTCCTACAGCTGTGCTATGCTCTTCGTCGAGGAGGAGAATTCTCCTCAACTCTTCTCTCGCCTCCATCCTGTCCTCTGTCGACCGTGGATCGAGGTCCATCAACGTCACGGTTGACTCAATCTTCCTCAGTCGGTCCTTCCTGGGGGAGCGTTCCTTTTAGGAGGACTTCCTCACCCTGAGGGGAGAGGTGTCGGCCCTTATAGGCTCCACCCAGAAGCTCTCGGCGTAGCACTCGTGCTTCTTTCTGGTTCACGTGGACCGTGAGAATGTCCCCTGTCCTTGAAGGGAACTTCATTGCGAGGTGAGGGGTTGACACTATGGCCATCAACCGGTTGATGAATGGTCGGCTAAGGAGAATGTTGTAGGAGGTGTTGGCGTCGATGACTAGGTATCGGATTTTGATGGTTCTGGTGTTCTTCCCCTCTCCAAAGGTGGTGTACAACTAGATGTAACCCTTGGCACTCACCCTCTCGCCCGAGAATCCTACCACGTGGTCGTCGTATGACATCATCTCAGTCTCGGTCATCCTCATGGCCTTGAAAGTTTTCCAGTAGAGGAAATTTACTGAACTTCCTTGATCCACGAGGGTCTTCCGTATGGTGAATCGGTCTATGTCGACTGCTATCACCATCGGGTCGTCCTGCTAGCGATAGTCTACGCCCTTGAAGTTCTCGTCCGTGAAGGTGATGGGTGGCATCCTCGATCGAAATGTCACTGCGTTTACCTGATGTACTGTCCGGAAGTGCCTCCCCCAGCGAAGCCGCCGGCTATGGTGTTGATAACCTCTCCGGACGAAGGGTCGTCAGCATGTGGTGCATGGCAACGTCCGGACTCAGATTCTGAATGCTCATTGCCACCTTACTGAACCTATCCACAAAGGTTCTCAACGATTCTCCCTTCTCCTGGCGGATGCCTACCAGGGTGATGGAGGTTAGGTGGTGCGGCCGGCTGGTCGCGAACTGGGTTTCAAACTTTGCTACGAGCGTGGCAAAACTATTGATGGAGTTGTGATGAAGATCACATAGGAGAGGCTTTTATTAATGAAGGAAGAGGTTATTCACCCACACATTTGAAGTTCTTCCTTCTAGTCTTCTCAAAATTTAAAGAAGACATAAAATAAAGAGAGGACCAAGCC
>Ga0123342_1005097_pt1 | contig 19418 bp, 8 predicted proteins | sample Turbeawhitnodule_FD_89960 | JGI IMG/M metagenome (GOLD analysis project Ga0123342, IMG submission 89960) | Root nodule microbial communities of legume samples collected from Mexico - Turtle bean Mexico white nodule | ecosystem: Host-associated > Plants > Roots > Nodule | place: Mexico: Nepantla... | reverse complement strand
CCCAGACCGAGAGTGAACAAAACCGGTTTTCCGAAAACAAGACGTCCTGGCTTTTCTTCCCCGTATCTTCTTTCTGCGATTTGTTTATGGACGTGCCTCCTTACCTGGGTGCAAACAACATACTAGAGTACTTGTGTGAATTTTTTTCAGCGCAATAAGGGCCCGGAAAAAAATTGCAGAAAGTAGGGCGAAATTTCATAAGTTTTGCTTGAGGATAGCCATGGTTTGCACAAAATTTCTGAAAAATTCTCCCAAAATGGTTATTTCCTGAAATTCCGCGTAAGAATCTCCACTGAATTTGGGACAAAACCCGACTGATTTCAGGTCAAACGGATGAGTATTCACCCAGGAAAAAAACCAAACAGTTTCACACACAAGCAAACCTTCGTTTCAGCCCGGGCAGTGATGAGTGAAAAATTTATTGCGAATCTTGTGGGACGAGTCTGGGGCTCAATCTCAGCCAATACTCAATAGACACAATGACGAATGTCTGGTAAAAATTTCAAACCAAAATACCCAAGGAGTAAGGCGCAGTAAGTCCTAGACCGAGAGTGAACAAAACCGGTTTTCCGAAAACAAAACGTCCTGGCTTTTCTTCCCCGTATCTTCTTTTTGCGATTTGTTTATGGACGTGCCTCCTTACCTGGGTGCAAACAACATACAAAAGTACTTGTGTGAATTTTTTCAGCGCAATAAGGGCCCGAAAAAAAATTGCAGAAAGTAGGGCGAAATTTCACAAATTTTGCTAGAGACCAACAAAAAAAAATATATTATTATTATAAATCTCAAATGTTGAGTTAAAAGTCAACTTCTATAGATGTTAGAATTAATGAATCATTTCGAACACTGAAATTTTATAAAGGAAAAACTAGAAGAAAGAAAAAGGAAGAGAGGTAGATGAGAAAAGAGTGGAAACAAAGTCCTAGTTTAGAACTTGAACACTGTACAAAGTCCTAGTGCATTAAATCAGTTTGAAATCACTTAAGTGGCACCGTACTTAAAAACCTATAAGCAAGAGTTCGTCTATCTATGTGCTCTCATATAATGCTACCTTTTTGCTCTCCCACCACACCAATTAATGTATATTTACAAAACTAAATACTTCTCACATTTAAAAGTTATTACTGGAAAATAATTAAAAAAAATTCTATAATTTATAGCATCATGTCCACCCAATACAATCATTATCCCCAAAGCTTCATGAAGTGATATCATTAGAATCAATCATTGCATGTCTGTTTTGAAGCTCGAAACTCTGTCACAGAATTTAAAGTGTTTAAGGAAGAAAGTTGTATTTGAATTGTTCTTAATTTTGACTCCTAAGTAATGTGAGACTATTCGACATACTGGATCAAACCCTAATCGATGACCAAGGGAAAAAAAGTTCATTTTTTGAACCACTTTTTCATTCTCACATATAACATCAATAGTCCATTCTCTCATTAAGATTATATCACTATGGTCAATCACCGTATCCATAGCACACTCCCAAATCCCAATTTTTGGTAACCACAATTACTCCATAATCACCCATGCTCTTAAACAAAAACTTAATTATTAAGCCAAACAACATTCAGCAACCCAATCCACTCCTTCACTTTGCTCTACACAACTAAAATGACCATCCACCAGCGCCTCAGATGAATGAAGAAGAAAAACAGTGTCAAACCAACCTCACCACTATGCTCTTTTTCAAATAAAAGATCAAGGTCAGTTTTGGATTTTTAAAAATTATGGTGGTGCAGGAAGGAAAACGTAAGGGTGCAGGAAGAAGCTGCCATTATACAAATTTCGTGATGAAAGCTTTTGGGCTTAATTAATTGGCAATATGGGCTTTGTTTGAGAGCCCAAGCCCAAGAGTGTAGAAGAGAAGAGCGTAATAAAAAAAAAAAAACAGGTTTTGATTTTACAATTACAAAACCGGAACTTCGCTTGCAGTGAGTGTGGAAGGGATTAGAGAAGATAATCTAAGAGAGAAGAGAGAAGAAGGAAGGTTTTGAGATGGCAGCAATGGTGCATCACGGGGAACCGGCGAAGCTGCGGTGGGGCGAGCTGGAGGAGGACGACGGCGAGGATCTGGATTTCCTCCTCCCGCCGCGACAGGTCGTAGGGCCCGACGACAACGGCATAAAGAGGGTCATCGAGTACAAGTTCGACGACGACGGCAACAAGGTCAAGATCACCACCACGTCGCGCACCCGCAAGCTCGCCAACGCGCGTCTCAGCAAACGCGCCGTCGAGCGTCGCTCCTGGCCCAAGTTCGGCGACGCCGTCCACGAAGACGTCGGCAGCCGCCTCACCATGGTCTCCACCGAAGAGATCCTCCTCGAACGCCCCAAGCCTCTTGGTAACACCTCTCTGCGGAATCTACCTTTTGTTACCGTTTTTTCTTTACAATTTCTCTGTTTTTTCTTTCTTAATTGCACTGTGGTTATGTCTGTGCTGAATGATAATGTCTGTGGTAACAAGCTATTCGATAAAATGCATAAACTGCAATTACATTTGGATGACCTTCAGAATTGAAGCACATCATGATGTGGCACTATTTTGTAGCATTTGTTTGAACTTTCAATTTGATTTTGTTATTCTGACATTTGCACACTTTATTTCAGAGAGGTTGAACATCATGAAAACTAAACCAGAAAAGAAAATCTCTCTCTGTTGATTGTGTTTTTTTATTTTAGAATACGGATGTCTTGAACAATTTTCAAAGTCAAAACCCAGTAGATTTTGGATGAGGAATTGATTGCTGAAAACTGCTAAAAAATTTAGGGAAATAGTTTTGAAACCAAAACAAAATGTGAGAAAATAATTAGAGGGGCTCTAAATTACTGGGTTTTCAAAAACCTCTGGCTGTGCATGAGAGTTAAGACATGAACTTGAGCTCAGTGTGTTTAGTGTAGGTAGCTAGATATCTTCTATGTAAATATAGGATTGTTACAGAGGTGGATAATAGGATTGATCGATCATCAGTATTTAATTACTGTGTTTCTGTGATTGTTAACAGGCTCCAAAACGGAGGAGCCCAAGACTGCTGGGGACCCCTTGGCTCAATTCCAGAAAGGTGCTGTTCTCATGGTGTGTAGGACTTGTGGGAAGAAGGGTGATCACTGGACCTCAAGGTGTCCATACAAGGATCTGGCCCCGCCATCTGAGGGATTCGTGGATAAGCCTGCAACATTAGATGCTGCAGCGGCAACAGGTGGTGCAACCAAGGGAGCCTACGTGCCTCCGGGTATGAGGGCGGGGGCTGAGAGGAGCACCGGCTCCGATATGCGGCGCAGGAACGATGAGAACTCTGTGAGGGTAACCAACCTCTCTGAAGACACAAGAGAGCCAGATTTGCTGGAGCTGTTCCGTTCTTTTGGTCCAGTAAGCAGAGTTTATGTTGCCATTGATCAGAAGACAACCATGAGCAGGGGCTTTGGCTTTGTTAACTTTGTTAACAGGGAAGATGCTCAAACAGCTATCAGCAAACTCAATGGGTATGGTTACGACAATCTCATTCTTAGAGTTGAATGGGCAACACCAAGGGCAACCTAGATGTTTTGTGCTTTTGCCCCTTTCTTACGAATGGTGTTTTGAAGGTTCATCTATTTTTGTAGTTAACTCATGTACTTTCCTTTGAGAGGATTTAGTATTTGAAAGTATACATTTGTTAAAGATCTTAAGTTGGTTATTATTGATAATTAGGCATCATCATTACCCTTCTACACTTACAAAGCATCTCATTTTGAAAGTAAAAATGGTTGATCTTTCTTGGCTTGGATGCTTATGGTATATCAATTTTCTTTCTTCCTTCCTTAGAATGGTTTTTCACCTTTATTTTCTTTATATTCAGAGTAAACTATGGTTTTCTTGTGTTCATATTGAATACCCTTGACCCATTGAATTAAAAAGTTGTTAAAATAATAATAATATTACAACATTCCAAGTCAAAATTGTAAACTTCTTATTATAAGTTATCTAAGTAGTTTAGTGGTTTGGATTAATCCTTATCAATTTAAAATACTTAAGAGACAAAGTGAGTTCTAAATTATGTACATAATGAGGTATTTCAAAATACCTTTTATTAAATATTATTGAAAGTATCAGTTTTTAATCATATATATATATATATAATTAAAACTAAGATAAAATCATTTTATATTATAAACTTCTTGAAGCATCTAGAAAGAGAGAAAATGAGTTGAAAAAAATTATAATGAGATATTTCAAAATATAATTTTTTATAGTAATTTGTAAATATTTGTTTTAAAAGTACATATTTAATTAATGTATAAATCAAAATATAATTTGATATTTTCAAATACTTCTTTGTCTTCTTAAATCTCTTCCTCTTATGTACATTATTGGAATTTGTAGGTAGGAGTTTACAATACTTAAAATGACCTTATCTTATATATAAAATTAATAGAATTATATTATTAAATAATTAAACTATACTGCACAGGTTTGATAGAATTATATTATTAAATAACTAAACTATACTGCACAAGCGTGTCTTAAAAAAATATTTTTTTGATATTACTAAAAAGTATTTAAAAATATATTTTTTAAAATTTTTTGAACTCACTTATAGAGATATCGAACCCTAAGTTCTTAAATTGATAAGGAGTAATCCAAACCATTAAACTACTCTGGTGACATGTAATAAGAAGTCTACGCCAGATAAATTATTTTCTTACTCTTAATTATATATAATATTAAAAACTTCAAATTTTAAGAACACTAAATAAAAAGGTTTATTTTCTTACTCTTAATTATATATAATATTAAAAGCTTAAAATTTTAAAACACTAAAAAAAAGGTATTTTTAAATACCTCATTTTTCTCTTGGTACTTTATCCTTGATTTGATACGAATCGAACCCGAGTATTTGAATTGGTAAGAAGTAATTCAAACCATCAAACTACTAAGGTGATCCGTACTAAGGAATTTACAATATATATAATTATTTTATCTTATTCTTTCTATATATTACAGTATATCTGAAGAACAAGTGTAACTCTCATTTTAAGACTTGGTGACAAAAGAAACACATATTGTAAGTTATATTTATCTTCAAATTTTTCTCTATTCGTATCTTACTTTTTAATAGTTTCCAACAACACAAGCCAATGTAAACTTTAGTGCAAAACATTATCTTATTTTGTTGGAAATTGTTAAAAAAAAGGATATAGACACAAGAAAATTTGATGAACAGAAACATACAATTTACAACATAACAATCAACGTGTTCATTATGTCACCTAGTCTTAAAATGTGAGTCACACTTGTTATATATGTTCTCATAATATTTGAACAAAAGAAGATGAGTTAAAAAAATATAAGAGATATTTTAAAATACATTTTTACAATAATCTCTTAAATATTTTTTTAAACATTTATTTAGCTAATCAATATATTTGAGTAATGTGATAATATATATCAAAATATAATTTGATATTTTCAAATACTTCTTTGTCTTCTTAAATCTCTTCCTCTTATTACATTTTTGAAATTTGTTGTTAGGAGTTTATAATACTTAAAATGACCTTATCTTATATATCAAATTAATAGAATTATATTATTAAATGACTAAACTATACTGCACAGGTTAAGTGTATCTTCAAATTTGTCTCTATCTATATCTTACTCTTTAATAGTTTCCAACAACACAAGCCAATGTAAACTTTAGTGCAAAACATTGTCTTATTTTGTTGGAAATTGTTAAAAAATAGGATGCAGACAAAAGAAAATTTGATGAATAGAAACATACAATTACAACATAACAATCAACATGTTCATTATGTCACCTAGTCTTAAAATGTGAGTCACACTTGTTATGTATGTTCTCATAATATTTGAATATCTTCTATAGTTGAATAAATATTTGGTGTGTTTCATAAGGAGAGTACCATACATTCTCTTCAATATACCCACTTTCTCAAAGAAAAAAGAATCAAAATTTATTAGAAATTGGTATGATTTGCTATAATATGGTCTTTACCTTAGTGTATGAATAATATCACTTTTTTGACAACATGTCTTAATTTTCTATAGGATTATAAAATTTATTAAGCATAGATATTGAAGAATCATATATATAAATTAAGATAAAATCATTTTGTATTATAAACTTCTTGAACAACCTAGAATGAAAAAAGATGAGTTAAAAAAATATAATGAGGTATTTTAAAATACATTTTTACAGTAATCTCTTAAATATTTTTTTAAAACATATATTTAACTAATTAATATACTTGAGTCATGTGATAATATATGTTATCATAATATAATTTAATATTTTAAAATACTTCATTATCTTCTTAACACTCTTACTTTTATATACATTACTGAAATATGTAGTAAGAAATTTACATTACTTAAAATGATTTTATCTTATATACTAAATTAATATAAATATATATATATATGACCAAACTATATTTCACAAATTAAGTGTCTTAAAAATATATTTTCAATATTACTATAAGCTATTTAAAAATATTTTTTTTTTTTAATTTTTGAACTCACTTATAGAGATCTCAAATTACACTATATAAATTATTTTTTTATTCTTAATTATATATATAATATTAAAATTTAAAATTTTAAGAACACTAAATAAGAAGGTATTTTAAAATACCTCTTTATAATTTTTTAACTAGGTTTTTTGTCTACGGATTCAAACCAGAGTGCTTGAATTGGTAAGAAGTAATTCAAACCATCCAACTACTAACGTCATCCGTACTAAAGAGTTTACAATATATAATATATTGTAAGTTTTATGTTTATCTTCAAAAAAAATTGTATTTATCCTACTTTTTAACCGTCTTCAACAACACAAGGCAATGTAAATTTTAGTGCAAAATATCTCAATGTAAACTTTAGTGCAAAACATTGTCTTGTTTTGTTTGGAAATTATTAAAAAATAGGATACAAAAACATAAAAATTTATGTCATTTGCCATTAAAACTTCATTCATCATATTCCTTCCTTCCACAAATGCTTATTATTTTTTGTCAATGATTTTATTTATCACCTCCTTTAATATATTTTTGAGTTTATAAACGTGTTCAATTTGTTAAGATACATGATTAATGTATGATATGCATGATAAATGTGAGATCATTACCGATATGTATTGGCTTGACTTGCGTGCCTATGTATTAAACACGTTAACTCATTAAGTAAAGGAGATTTCATGACTTTATTGATGATTTCATAATATATGTTAATGCATCAAATGGTGAGAAATTGAAGGAAGTGTATGCAATATGCTTAGATAAGTAAGTGTGCGAACTACCTATGGTTTATGACGGATGTTAATATTTGGTAAGACACCCTTAATACAAATGTGTCTTCCAAAAGGGCAATTACATATGGTCTATGACAGATGTTAATATTTGGTAAGACACCCTTAACACAAATGTGTCTTCTAAAAGGGTTGTGTAACTACACTATATATTGAGGATTCTAAAGTCATGTTGACAATGTTTTAGTTGTTAATTGAAAATGTTGTTGAGAGATACTTTCATCTTTTTGACAAATATGACAACATAATTTGAATGATATTGAATATATTATATATCATGTGTTAAATGTTTTGATTTAAATTAATTTACTATTGTATGTATGCTTATGTGATTGTTATGTGAGAACATAATTTTTTGATTTATTTTCTATTTAGTAAAAGATTTAACACAATTTCACAAAAGATTTTATAAAATTGTAATTTGATTAATCTAGATTAACCCTTCATTTTTATTCTTTAATTTCATTGTTTTTAGAAACTAAAGTATTAGCAAATCACAATTAAGGCACTACATTCACCATTTATATTGTAGTGAAGCAAATGACATATATATATATATATATATATATATATATATAGACTTTGGAAGTGTATTGCAATCAATTTAGATATGTTGTATACCTAATTTTCATCTTCATAATCCATCATTTTGCTTTTCTGGTGCAATATAGGACCTACCAACCTCAGAGTCTTGAGAAAAACATAAATCCTACCTTACCTTTGAAACTGCTAACATTTCAACTGTTGTAACCTTTCACTTCTAACATGTTATGTTTTATAGCTGACACTTCAAACATGTTATGTTTTATAGCTGACACTTCAAACTTACCTCAGCATGTTGATTTTAGTTACTTGTATGAAGATGTTAGTTACTTCAGATTGGAAACTAATATTATTAACTATTCATCAAAGCATTATTAACAGTTTTCAAATGTTATTATTATGGTTAAAAGTCAGAAAATTTGCATGATTTGGTATACAGTTGAATAGAATTATATATTATATATTATAATCAAACCATAAATGAATACAAACATTGCTAATTACTGATTACACTATGTAACATGCCTCATCTATTTTCTCATCTAATTATATATGCCTAAGGAACACCATAAACAAATAAATAAACCAACAAACTTTTCCAGCAAACATAATCACATCATTTCATCTGATATTCACTGTAACACCTCAGTGGCCTTGACATGAGTCTGCATAACTTCTCATTAGATAGTTCAAATCTTTGTACAGAACTTTTTGATGCTTCTCCACAGATCTTTTCCTTGGGCACTCCAATCTCCTTGGCCAAATTCTCTGCCCCAATTTGGGAATCTATCACTTTATCAAAGCAAATGTATCTACCAGAAGCATTGTTGTTCATTGCCTTCAACACACTTGCATGAGCTTCAGCCAATTTTGTTACATCCACTGTTGCTAGCAGACCAAGAGAGTACATTTCTTGACCACCTGCATTAGCAATTGTAAAGTATTTAGATTCTATTTTGCAAACCACAATGAACTTTTGAACATGTTATGTTATTGTTATTCTGCTCATGGTTTCTGCATTTTCAATTTGATAAAATTCAGTTTTTCTCAATCAGTTTAACAATATAAGCACCAACAAAACACAGTTTTCCCTTGTATACTAATAGCAAATTGTGCAAGAAACAGGATTACTTATTTTAGTCAATAGTAGCACCTTTGAGGTAAGCAATTGTTGCTGTTGGATTCCTGTGACAAAACTGAGGACCTGTGATCAAAGCTGGGCAAATGGTAGTGAGCTTTAAACCCTTCTCATTAGCTATTCTCCAAGCAGCCTTCTCTGCTCTCATCTTTCCCAGTGCATACCAAAGCTGCCATACATATTCAGAAAAAACTAAGAAAACAACACTAATAAGGTGCCATCATTGTTTTTTTTAACAATTATTTTATGTGATAACAGAAGATGACTAATAAGGTGCCATCATTGTTTTTTTTAACAATTCTTTTATGTGATAACAGAAGATTGATGGTTGTTATTTAAGGTTTTAGTCTAGTTAAGATGTCAAATCGTAAGTTTTATATATAAAAAAAAGTTTAAAAAAAAAAGTGTGCAAAGTTTACCTTCTTTTCTATGCAGAATGATTCACTGCTCCAAGAGGTATGATTAATAACTGGGGTGAGGTCTGATTCTGCATTGTCTTGCCACACACAAGCTGCTAGAGAGGAAGTGAACACACATTTTTTTATTGAAGCTGTTCTTGCACATGCTTCCATCACATTCTCAGCAACCCTGACTTCAATCTCAGCCATGGATTTCTAGAAATCAGACACAAACAATTGCTTAGAATAAAATGTAGCTTATTGTGATTCACAAACTTTTCTCAATGTGGCTTCAACATACAAATACAATGTCATTCCAAAGTAGTGTTTAAGCCAAATTAAGCCTAAAAGTACCCTTGTTTGATTACAACAATTTCACTCAATCATCTTAGTGTAAATTATACTGAACTTATCTTAACATTCTTTTAACTTTCTAAATGAATATTTCAAAACAAAGAGTAATTTATTCAATCATGCAGATGAATGAACTCTTGCAACACTTTTCTCCACTAAGTTGTTCATCCAGTTATCTGTCATTGAGACAGGTTTGTGGCCATTCCAGGTAGGTCAGGTGTCACATTCAGAAGGGAAAAAAATCAGAGATAATTTAATTAATCAAAATATATATATATATATAAAAAAATCATCTTTTGCTACACTAATGAACCCTACTAATTAAGATAAATGTAGAAACATTAGTATAGAAAAAGTGTTCTTACTGTGTATCCAGAAAGACCTGCAGGGTCTGTGAATGCAGAGGTGTGAAAGACTCCACGACAGCCCTCAAATGCTTTCTGCAACCCATCAATGTCAGTTAGCTTTGCCATTATTGCTTCTAACTTTCCTTCTCCACTTTTCTCAATTTCCTTCACTTTCTCCATTTCCTCTGCAAATTCAACCACCCATCATAACTACCACCTTCATCTTCACCATTCACTTAACAACAGAATAAATCTCAATTCTATCTCACTCCCTTTCTCTATCATTATTAATGCTAATTAATGTTGCAATTAATTTTATTGTAATCTTGGTTGTTTTTGCTGTTTTCTACTTAATATGAGGTTTATGTATTTCACACACGGACACTAATATTATAAACACAAAAATCGTATAATTTCTAAAATGTAGGATATGAATACAAAAATTATATAATCTCTAAAATGTAGAACACGGAAATACAAATCTATATATTATATAATTATAAATTATATAAATTCACAATAAATATTTATGTGCACAAGTATGTTCCAGATTATTTTTTGGAGTAAAAAAATGTTTTTCATGACTGATTCAAAAGGATTTGTTTTTTACTTTTATAATCACAATAAAAATTTATACAATAAATTTTGAGTCTTTAGAAAATTAATGTATTTTTCCTTTTTAAAATTATGTTAGAATCGTACTATAATTTTAAAAATTCAACTAATACTTTTTGAATTAGACATTTCATAAATACTTGTCCTACAAGTGTCATGCGAGTATATGTGTCCGATATGAGTATCTAACACCGACACGTCATTTAAGAGAAGTGTCTGAACTTCATAGGAAGAGGTAAATCATTCATAGGAAGAGGTAAATCATTTATTACAGGACAAATCTAAACCTAATGTTGAATTAATAATTGAGCTTTAATTAAAAAAATTGTTTTTATTTAGTATTTAAATTGTCTTTTCTTTTCCTTTAAAATGTTATTTTGATTTTTTTCCTTCTCCAACTTAAGGATTAATTCATTTCTTTACTCTATAATCTTCTTCATGATTAATTTAGATATGACGTATACCAAATTATATTATTGTATAATTTAATAAAGGTTACATAGTACAGAAAATTATTTATTAGTAGGACCATTTTTTTAATTAAACTCCAATTATATAAATATAACTTTCCCCATAAATTAATGAAGGAAAAAGAACGTGTTATTTTGTTTCATAACTTCTTGCAGCACTCTTTGGTTTGTGAGCATACACGATATCTTTTATTACGCCACAATAAATAAAATACCAATATAAAGACATTGAATCCATATAATAATTAAAATAAACCAACATAGTAGAAAAAAAAATTCAAGCAAACAAATTTAAATATATTACTAGTTTTTAAATTTTTTCATTTTTTTTCATTTTCTGGTTAAAATTAATTATATGATAGCAATAGAAAAAAAAAAGTCAGCGATTTGTCTTATTATATAGAAATTGATGGACCAATTCTATTTAAACTTTTTATAAATTAGTTTTTAATTTATTTAAACTAGTTGATGACTTCACATTAGTTAATAATGGATTAAAAATAAAATTTATAAATAATTACACATAATTATCTTGTCAAACTCATAATGAAAGCACTATTAATGATAAAAAATATAAAAACTGTTAACAAAAAAATGAGATTAAAATCGGTCAATTTTTTTTATTATAGCTTAAAACAAAAATCTAAGTTCAATAATAATAATAATATTATTATTACTATTATTATTATATTGAGTGTGGTCTTTTGGCATATATGACTTATTCCTTATTCAAAATTTGCACACTAGACTAATCAACGTGGTCATATTACGAACAATCATAAACATATAAAAAAAAAGTTGACATTTTCAATATATAAAATAAAATTATATAGCAACTACTCTTGATAACTTTGTTTATAATTAAATATTGAATTTTTTCTTTCAAAATGAATATACTAACCAATATGTTTTGGATTAAAAAAATTATAAATAATTCATACATAAATCCGTTATAATATTTGAGACCCAAATACAATTTTTTTCTTTATATTTAATAAAAAACTTATATACAAGCAAATCAAAATTTCAAACAACTTTTTAAATTAAAGTTTTAATAGAAAACGTATTTCACAATCATAGAAAAATTTGAATATTTATTCATCTTATCATTGAATGATGTGTGGACATCAAATTGGCAACTATGCACACTTTTCTATCTCACAAATTTGTACGGAAACAAACACATTAAATCATTCTCCACGCAACAAGTTTGAATAACTCAAATTTAATAAAAAAAACAAATAATTAAGGAAAAAAAAACAGACTTAGGAAACTATCTATTTAGAGTTAATTGAACAGAGAATAATCAATAAATAAAAAGTTTTTCCTACCAAAAGTTTGATAAATACAAATTATGTGCTGAATTTTTTTACAAAGATTATATTTTCTGAATCTCTTCTCCTTCCCCTGATCCTATCACAACTACCCAGTTAAAAATTTCAGTTTCAAAATTTAAATTTAATGTAAAAATTAAAACTTTTTAATAATAATGACAGATAATTATTAAAATAATAATAATTTAAGAAAGAACCAACACATATACACCTAATCATGATCTTATCATAAGCTTCTTCTTCTTTTTAGCTTATTCCATTAACCTTCATAAGAGAAAAGAAGCATTTTTTTCTGAATTTTTGATTGGATTGAACAAGAGTTCATGGTTGAATCAAAGTTTTCACAGAAAAGGAAATGAAAGTTGATGAAAAATTTACCTGGGTTGTCAACTGTGATCCTAAGAGAGTAACCTAATTGCAAGAGATGGTTGACCAAAGCAAGTCCAACATAAGAAACACCACTTGTCACACATAACAATGACCCTTTTTCATCAACATCTTCATCATGAGAACAAACAAAGTGGTGGTTTCTTCCACCTTCATCGGCTTTTCCGGCAGCCGCCACCAACTTCCGGCAGAAGGCCTCCATCTCCATCTTCTTGCTCTCCCATGTGCACATAACTCCCATTATGTTTATACCAAAGTGTATGATGAAATATAATATAAGGTGGTAGGGGTTAATGTGAAATCTAAGATGAAAAAAGTGAAAGGAACTTGTTGAAGATGAAGATGGTTTTAGGGTTATGGTGGTTGATGGAAGTGAAAATGGTGGAAATGAAATGAGAATTTATAGATGGTTTAGTCCAAAAGGGTCAAGTGAGAGGCTTGGTTGTGCTACTTTACCGTCAAAGTCCAACTAGGTGGGTATCCATAAATAAAATAATGATAATAACAATAATAATAACTAATAAAAAGTTATGAAATAGAAATTAATTTAAGAGATTAAAAATAATTAATCGTTATAATGATTAAATTATATATTATTTTAAAAAATTTTAAAAAATTAAATTAAATTTTATTATTGTATTACAAAATGTAGTTTAAATATAACTCAATCCTATAAAATCAACTCATAGGACGAGGTTTGTATCCACTTATATATAATAAATGTTCTAATTTTTAGTTGATGTGGAGTTTTTGAAAAATAATTTTTAGATTAGTATTTAATTAAATATTAATTATTTAGATTCTAAATTTGATAAAAAAAACGTAATTAGATACCAATTTAAAAAATATTTATCAATAATATAAATTAATTTAAAAATTAAAAAATAATTAGTCTTTAAAATGGTATCTAATTTAATTAAATAACTAATTATTTTTTATTTTTAAAATTAATTTTTATTTAATAGTTTTGTTGTAGTGAATAATAATAATAATGATATAAAAGATTAAAAGTAAAAGTTGTGAAAGTTGATAGATTCAAAGGAAAGGAAGAAGAAACTGAGAAACTAAAAAGAAGAAACGAGGAAGATCACACATAAGCCCTCGTGTTTTTATTGGATTTTGTTACTTTACTTTTCCATTTTAGTGCACAAAGAAGACTTTCTTTTTTTAATAATTTTCACCTAAAAGTGTATTAGGGCATTTTTAACGCTTATTATAATATTTATTGATGTAGTTAGTAACTTTTCATTATTTATATTTCTTTCATTACATTTTAATCATTATAAGTATATAATTAAAATATTCTTTTATATATATATATATATATATATTAATGAGCCTTTAGGTAAAGACTATAACACATCATCCTCCATTTTTTTCAATAATTAATATTATAAACCAAACACTAAGAAAAAAGTAGAAAACCAGTTAACAAAGACTATGGAAAAGTGAAAGTTTTTTTTAGTCAATACACATTTATTTCTTTTTTAGTATATGCTTCCTTTGGGGGAAAAAATGGAAAAAAATAAAGAAAGTGAAAAAAAAAAAAAACAGTATAATATTTTAGGTCATTTAGTGATTTTTTTTTTAAGGGTAACATCTTACCTCATTTTTGTTGTTGTAAAGTGAAAGGAAATATAAAAAAAAATTATAAATTGCATCTATTTCAAGTAGATTTTTAATTATTTAGATTATAAATTTGGTAGAAAAATTTTTGATAGCTAATTATAAATTATTTATTAATAATAGAAAATAATAATTTTTTTAGTATATAAAATAATATCTAATTTAATAATATAGTAATTAATTATTTTTAATTTCTAAAATTAATTTTATTTAATAATTTTCTTTGTAATGTACTAAATTCTCAAAGCAAAACATAAACATAGTGAAAGTAAAACATGTAGATAATGTAAAAAAAATAGGTTCTAATTAATCCTAATCATGTAGCACTAGCATCGAATTTGTATAGATAGGTTAGGATCATATAGAGCTAATAGGGAGTGCTTGCTTATTATATTATTAGGTTTAAAGTTACTTTTTCTTTTTTTGCTTATACAAATGTAGTTTTCATCTTTATAAAAATGTTAATGTATATATTTGTTAAATTGTTATTTTAGTCCAGTTATCAAATTGTTGACATAATAGTTCTAAAATTTGTTGTTAAACTTTTCCATTAACATATTAACCGACTAAAAAAATTATTAAATAAAAAATAATTTTAAAAAACTAAAATAATGAATTACTTTATTGATTATATATTGATTAAATTAAATATTATTTTATAAACTAAAATAATCTATTTTCATATGTTTGGATCCTAACCCTAATATATTTTATTATGAAGTGTTTTGGGTTTTGCAAAGAAAGAAAAGAAGAAGAAGAAATTGGTTAAATATGTCTCTTTCTTTCATTTTCATCTTCTTAATAATTCTGGTAAACAGATTGAAGGATGAGTATGGAAACTGATGAAATCACGTGCAGAGTTTATACCTACCCACACCAATGTACCACTGCACCAACAATAACTCTTTAAATTTATATATATATATATATATAAATTAAAATAATTTATATCACTATTAAAAAATTATTAAATAAAAACTATTTCTATATATTAAAAATAATTAATTATTATAATATTATTTTACAGACTAAAAAATTATTAATATTTAAATTAATTTCTATTATAGATAAATAGTTTTTAAATTGATATTTTAGATTTAAACTATTCCAAAATCTTTTATTATTTTAATTTTATATGTAATTTTATTAAAAAAATATTAAATTTTGTAAAGAAACTAATCAAAGAGTTTTATTAGAATTAAAATTTGAAAAGTTTCCCGATATAATAACGTTAAATTTTATGTGAATATTTTACATCACCATCACCACAATCATAATAATAATATAAAGAGATTTATGTAAAAAAAAAAAACTTTATATTTTGCTAAATTGAAATGTTATGATTCAAAACTTATTACACAAAATTTTCAGTAATTCAAAATAATGTTTAAACAGTATATATCTTTATTGGCTTCACTGTGACAGATTTAGATTTTGAAAAGAATGAGTTGTTAAGTCATAGATCTAGAAAATTATTTTAAAGAGATAGTGATTTTTTACAAAATGAATTATTTATTTTCTAATTATAATTTTTTTAATTTATAAATATTTTATTTGAATTGTCAAGTTTGATAGTAAAATTTAATATAAGAGTTTTTATAAAAAGAAAACAATGACTTTGTTAAACTTTTAATATTTATTTACTTATTGCAACAGTGGAATCCTTTGACGGTCAATCTCCTAAATAATGTCAATCACGTTCTCTTTTTTATAATGAGATATAACAAAACATCTTAGTCAAAATATAATATTTTAATAATATTTAACAAGTTTCAGTGTTGATGAGATCAAATACAATACTTCTCCACATCAAATTTTATATTTGAGAATATCCTATTAAAATAGAGATAATAATAATAATAATAATAATAAAATTACAATTATTATTAATAGGTATAGATTATTTATATATTGTTTTTTTAATATATGATTTTTTTTTAAATCCTGAAATACTAAACCATTTTTTAACTTCAGATTTGTCTTTCGGGGTGTGTATGGTAAACTGGGCTTTTACTTTTGGTTGTGGATTCAACTAAAGAATCTCCAAAAGCAAATATAATAATATTTTATTATATTTAAACAAATTGAAGATGCCATGTTATGGACATGGAACATAAAAAATGGGGCCATGTGTTTCAACCTTTTGTGAGTAAAAAATCCCTTTTGCTTTCAACTTTGTTAGAACAACTTTACAAAAGTAAGTACAATAATCATATATATTAATCTCAAGAATGAATTTTGAGTTAAAACTTATATGTAAAGAATAATATACACTAAAAAAATTATTAAATAAAAATTAATTCTAAAAATAAAATATAATTAATTATAGTATTAACTAATTTAAATACTAATAATTTAAATTAAATATTAATATTAAATACTAATTTAGAAACTATTTATCAATAATAGAAACTAATTTAGATACTAATAATTTTTATAGTCTTTAAAATAGTATCTAATTTAATTCATATAAAAATTAATTATTTCTTGTTTTTAAAATTGATATTTATTTAATGATTTTTTAGCAGTGATAAGTTTAGTTACGTAAATAAAATTATAACTGAAATAAAATTATGAGATATTTGTCAATTGTCTACTTTGAAGATCGATGTTTCGTTACTGTACCTGTGTGGATGATGGGGCTAAGGTGATACTTGTCCACTAGGTACACAATTTGCTGACGTGTATGTGGTATTCTAGTTATTTGAAGTTCTTCCTCTCGTTGCGTATGCTCCACCGGTCCGGTCGGGTACTTGCGATTGTATTTCGACGCTCAAGTCAATGCTAGTATTTTTGGGTGTTGTAGTAGAATATGAAAAACTTATCTTTTCCCCCTTCAGAAGTTTTATTTATAGGTTGACTTATGAGTTCCTGTGTGGACTGGATAATCGGTTCATGTAGTGGTTCCCTGAAATCATGGGAGTGTATCTTTTGAGTTATTGTTACTTTGATATATTTACCTGCATATTTTAGAACGTGTCCTTGACTCATGCAAGTTCACTTGTGACTACTTCTTTATTACATTTTTATTATGTTGTAAATATTATTTGACCCGAACTTCAATCTTCCGATACGATTTTATATGAGAACATATTTACGTAGTCGAACCATACAAATATTAGTTGAGTGGTTATATATTATTGTTATTATTGATATAGTGTTTAATTGAATACAAGGTTATTAAAAGTTAAAAAATGAATTTATGGGTTTTTATAAATTATTATGATAGTTGGTTGAGAATGAATAGGAAAGGAATCAAATCACGTGCAAAGCTACCACACTGCCAGTGAAAATTAAAGCTTACTTAATTATTCTTATTTTGTTTTGTTTTGGACATGTCTTTATTTCATAAAACTATTCTTTTTTTAAAATGTAGAAACTATCTCTTACTTAAATACTTTATATTTTGACTTTTTCAATTTTGGATAAGAACCTAACTGGTCATTGTTAATGATAATTTTGTTAAACTTTATTTAATATCGAATTTGTTTCCTTACGTAGAAAATCAAATTAAGAAAGAATAAGTAAGAGTAAATATTATTTATTAATATATTTTAAAATGAGTAGTTATGACATGTATAAATTGAGGTTTTTTTATTTTATTTTTAAAATTTTAGTTTTCTAATTAAAGTTGTGATTATTAGCGTAAATACCTAAAAAATATTTTTAGAATGTAAACACTAATGATACTTAAATATTTTATTATTAAAATAAAAATAATATATAAATATAAATTTTATTTATTTAGATTTTATTTTAATAAACTATAATTTTTTAAAACTCTATTTTTTTTTCTCTATCTTTTCTCTATTTTTCTAATTTTAATTCTCTAAAACATTGGTATCAACTTTAAAAATCATAAGTAGCTGATTAGATACTAATTTAAAAATTATTTATTAATAATATAAATTAAATATCAATAATTTTTTTAATCTCTAAATTAGTATATAATTTAGTCATTATAACAACTAATTATTTTTTGTCTCTAAAATTGATTTCTATTTAATGATTTTCTTTTAAAATTATTTCATTTCATAGGAACTAAAAATAGTTATAAAAAAAGTTATTTTAGTCTTTAAATGATTTTTAGTAGACCAAAACATACTTAATTAAACATATATTACAAAATGAAGCATCAAAATCCATGTTCAATAAGAATATTATAACATGAATGAAAAGTTTACAATGTTATTAAAAAAAGAATTAGAGCAACACTAAATAGAAGTGCATGTGTGTGTGCATTTTTTTCCATTAAAACCAAATAGTTGATAATTGACATTGTAGATAATGACAAAGAAATATACTATTAACTCATCCAAAGTGACTAAAAAAGTGAAAATGAATGAAAAGTGGATTAGCAAGTGGGAATGGAAATTTTTGTTGTTGATGATGATAAAGGAAAATTCTATGGTAGACTAAAGAACAATAATATCATAAAAAAAAAATCTAAGTTTATAATGCAAAGGCGACATTGAAGTTTGAGACTTTTGTGCTCTACAAATTCTTGATGTTGAAATTTTCTTTTGTGTGATAATTTTTTATTTTTTTTATTGTCAAAGTATCTTGATAAGAGTCGGTTTTTTTAATGTATAAATACTCAAATTTGTTTTACTCATATTTAGGTTATTTTTATGAATTATTGTAATTAGTCTTTTACTTCTTGACTTAAGAAAATAAGAGATTATTTAAAATAATATAAATTTAACAAGAATTTCAATTAAATAATAGAGTTGAATAATTAACATGTGTTTAAAAACAATTTCAATAAAAGAATTAGAACTCACACTACAAGAAAAAATGGTTTTAACGAGGGTTTATTTTTACATTATCTAGGGTTAAAACCTCCATTAAGTCATTTTCCCAGGGTTGTAGTTTCCCCCGCTAAACCATCTCTGGGGAATGTGTT
>Ga0123342_1005096_pt1 | contig 19419 bp, 12 predicted proteins | sample Turbeawhitnodule_FD_89960 | JGI IMG/M metagenome (GOLD analysis project Ga0123342, IMG submission 89960) | Root nodule microbial communities of legume samples collected from Mexico - Turtle bean Mexico white nodule | ecosystem: Host-associated > Plants > Roots > Nodule | place: Mexico: Nepantla... | reverse complement strand
ATTTTACTTTTTTTGGTATATATAATGTTAGAGAAATTTTAATTTTATTAGGTTTGAATCATAAAGTGACGTGGATGACACAATAATTAGTTGCACGTTCATTTGCGGGCTTGGCAACAAAATGAACCCAGAAACCAACAACCAACAACGTAAACAATGCCAGAGGATATTGCAATTGCATTATTGGTATGGAATTGATTTTGTTAACATTCCCAAATATGGTTTTGATTTTTTACAATGTACCATGCATCGACTTAATAGAACCAGTGGTTGCTTTCTGTGACAAAGAGCACTAAAGGAAGATGAAATTGTGCCTAACTGATTAAGGAAAAGGTAAATTAGAATAGACTGCAAGTGCTGCATGGTGCATTGACATCATAGCAGAAATTCCATTCCATTGACTGAAATTGAAGAATCCCTGACTTCATTATACCCATTCCATTTCAATAATCGATTCATATTTGTCTCATTGCAATAATCATTCTGTGGGATCCACCTATTGTTTGGTGGATCCTGAAAGATCACACTAATAGACATGTTGGGCCAAAACCATTCAAAATTTCCTTCTTTTGGTCTAGTTTTTCTTGAAGATTTTCACACTACATCTAATGATCACTGATTTCCATTACTGTCATAGCAAAACATTTGTAGCTCACTCTAAACAATGGGTTCATTGTGTCCAATTCTACCATTGTTGAATATAGATATGCATCTCTGGTCATCTTCTGAATATGGAGAGACAGTCATCTGCACTTGGGTCCCTCCAGATTCTTGATGTTTCATAGCTACCAAATGGTAAACATATTGGCCAACACCAGCAAGTTTCAGCCAACCTTTGGGAAAGAATTCCATGACACTGCTGTTTCTTTCCATGAGAAACATGTTGGCCAACTGAGCACCATGTGGAGATTTCAAAATGCATGTTCTCTCTCTCTTTTCATGTAGTGATGGACCTTTTCTGAATGTGAATGTCACTATGACTATTTATTTTATGGTGGTTCTTTTGCTTGATAGATGAATATTTGGGGGGCATATATAAATATAATACATAATATGACAAATTTTGTAGTGGAAAGATTTTGGATCTCATTCTGTGCTTAAAATGAGTATGCATGTATTCAAATTCAAACTCATTTCTTTGTTCCCAAATCAATCTAATCTTCAAATAAAATTCCCCCAAGTGCCAACTAAAACCATTACATCTCTCTTTGATCAAAAGGAGACATAGAATTTGAATCCTGCATGTATATTGCTAATAAATAGATTGATGAGCTTAATAGCCATTTACCTGCTCATAAAAGGATAAATTATTGGTATCAGTTACCATAAATCAACAACCTTGCATCTTAGCACATTCCTTTTGAAATAACTTTGCCATAATGAATTCATTATTAAAAGATCTTGGCCCTGTCCTAGAAAGCAAATTCATTTCATATAATTGATTACTACATCACTTCCCTTTAAGCTCACATCATTAGTGATAGGTTCGGTAAAGTGTATAAAAGAAGGAAAGGACAGGGTAGTTAAAACGAATATATGTATTAGAACTATTATAAATCACTTAAAAAAAAATTGTTATCATCTATTGATAATTATATATTAATTTCAATTTATATATAAAATTTTCTGTATACAATAAGAAAGTAGTTTGATAAAAAGAATTTGTATGTAGTTCCACTATATTGGAATCGAAAACTATTACTTACAAATATTATTATTTATGAATTTTTATTTATGGATATTATTCATAAATTTATTTGTAGGTGATTAACATTTGTAGTTGATTACATTAGTATTAGTAATATTAATATTATTATTACTATTATTAAACTTATTATTAATTTTACTATTAATATTGTTGTTTTTGTTATTAATAATATTGTAAATGTTATTGTTCCTATTAATAATCATAAGAATAATTATAATAATAATTATTATTATTATAATAATAATAATAATTATAATATAATTAAAATGTTTGTGTGATGTAGTGGTTAAATGTTCTATGTATCATGGGACTTAGGTTTGATTCTCTCTTGAAATAAATAATGTCATAGATTATGGTATTTTTTTTAGTTCATCATATTATTAATTTGCACTTGTAAATATAATACTTAAACAAAACTACACAACAATGCTACAATTATCACTTAAAGGTTTGAACTTGGATTTCTTCTAAAGTTTCTTCAGATGCTTCTCCTTTTTCTGATTGGTGTCTTGAACTTTTGATATATATGTTTTTGATTAAAATGTGACTGGTTTTGGGTCTTCCATGTGTTGTTGAGGGGGGCTTGGCAGTAGGTGTTCAAGTTCTATTTTTCTATTTGTGTGGTTGAGGTTGATTGTTTGGTAGGTAAGTGTTGACACTCTTTTAGGGGGTGCTTAGGTAGGGTGTGCGGTATGCCCTCCACTATGCTATGTATATGGGTTGATTTACTTATAAAGTGAGTTATATTTATTTATTCTTGTGGATAAAAAAAAACTTAATAATATACCATTGTAACTTTACAAACATCTAATTAATAATTACAACCTAACAATTCCACTTTAACATACTCATTAAAAAATAATATAACTTCAAAAACAAAAGTACAAAAATATTTAACAATAAAAAAAAACTTTACTAACCTAGTGGTGGTGGGCAGCGACGATGCGGAGGAACAAGGCAAAAGAGACCAAAATGGAGTAAAAAATGTGTTCGTAGACACTAGAGAACCTGAAAACAACAAATGTGAGTGAGGGAGCACAAAAACTTACAAACAATGGAGTAATGGAAGAGAGCAAAGATGACAATGCATGCAGGGAAGCCTAAGGAGAATGAAAGTGAAAGTGTAAAGTGAGACGCACCTAGAGTATGGTAAAAAAAAATAGACAACGATTTTTATAAATAATTGTTGCATATGTTGAAATTTAAAACATATGTTATGATTATCTTAAAATCGCAGTTTATGTCAAGCTCATAAACAACAGTTATTTAAAGGATCCACTATCTATATTTCATTCAAGATTATAGATGTCTGTTGTACCATGAACCAATATTTATACATTCGTAATAATCAATTAAAATGCTATCGTATTTTAATAAACAACATTTTGCTATGAATCAACGTTGGAAGGCTATCTTCATCACCTCCAACATAGGCAATTGTTTCATTCTTGTTTCATGCACCCAATGATTTTGAACTTGCACCTAATCAACTGTTGAAATTCCAAAATTGCCTTCCAAAAAAAATTCAAAATAGATTTTTGTGTTCTAGAAATAATGAAATTTTGGAATAGAATTAGAAAACCAAAATCCCATTCCGAAAAAGAAATTTCAAAATACAAAAATACATTCTGAAAAAAAATTATGAAAAACAAAATCTATAAACATATTCTAAACTAGAGATTCCAAAATCTAAAAAGGTATTCTGAAAACCCAAATTCAGAAATATATTCCAAAATATCAAATCAAGAATACATTTGACATCACCTCACTCCTACTTAAAAACTATACCAAAGACATTTTGTTGGGCGTAGGAACCAATTGCTCTCCAATAAATCTTTAAGACTCTTTCTTTCTGTAACTCCATATCTCATCTTCATACACAACATGGAAATATATTTTTATTTTTCTTGTGTCACCCCCATAGACTAGTTTCTGGAATATATAATCCAGAACACATTTGAAAAAAGACTTCCGGATTACATAATCCATAAGCTAAATAAGACTTCCGAATTATATAATCCAGAAAGTAATCATGCATATGAAAAAAGCTTCTGATTACATAATCCAGAAGCTAATTATAAATTTAAAAAATAACTTTCAAATTACATAATTCGGAATATTATAGAGGAACATTTTTGGAAATTCAAAAATATATGGAGGTGAGAGAAGACAATATGGAGGTGCAGGAAGAAACAAGAAGGATAAGCTTGGTGTCGTTGGTGGATGTAGTTGTAAGTAGTGTTGAAGATGGAACTTTCCTATGATGGTGGAGTTTGAAGGTAGAACTGGATGTGCAATGCAATGAAGTATCTGAGACAAGACAACTGATGACTATAACATGAACTTGATAAGGATAAGCTTGATCAGCCAAGGCTAGGAAAAGTAGCATGATCTAAGCCGTGAGTTCTTTTCACCGTACTGATATGTTCATATATTGAAACCAAAAAAAGTAGAAATATTTTCTATTAACTCTTTCCTACCATAAGATATTTGTCTGGCATTGCCACTTCCTTTTTGAACTACTATTAACAAATGGTAAAAGGCTTCGAATAAATAGAAACATAACAAATTTTCTTTTAATACTCACTGCATTTTATATACAAAAAGAAAAAAAGTAGGAAAATTTTGATTTAATTAAGCAGGTAAAATTAATCTTTCACTTTAGAAATGGATCCAATTTGCGTAGTCTGGGCATGTAAAATCAAATCAAGGTGTCCTCATCTGATTCATCATAGAAAACTTGATCCCTTTGGCTGGCTTATTATACTTTACAAAACATTGGCCTCAAACACTAACTTTTGAGCCTATTGCCTATGGTAACTATGATTCAAATTCAGATTTTAACTTTGTCTAGCACAGACTTCCCATTAAGCCGATTGCTGCTCTGAAGTTGCATATAGTCTCTATGTTTCATCCCAATGTACGCTGCAGGATTGCTTTGATTGTCTAGCAGCTCTTTAGCCGGTTCCACCACAGTCTCCAAGGAGGGGGCAATTACTACTGCTAAAGAAATTCTTGTAGCTTTGTTGCTCACTACTGCTCGATGCACTACACTCTTGTACTTGCCATTGCTCACAACCTATTGCAAAACCAAAAGGGTACGAGGATATCACAATTAAATTGCTGTTAGAAAAGAAACAAAATCTTTAGCTGTTGTTGGTAATCAGAGGATGAGAGGGTTAGATATCATAAGCATAGGCCAAGTAGAGAAAATAAGTCTCTCGAAGTAACATATTGCTTGATAAAAGATGATAAAAATGAATTACACATAACTCATATTTATAGATCATATTGGGATAACCATATGTACCTAACAATTTTAACCAGGATTTGTTATTGTGTACCTCAAGATGATCAGACACAAAGACTAGCAAGCAGCTTGAAGTGGAACTGACATTGATCCACTTGCCATTGTGAAGAAGTTGAAGGCCACTAACCCCGTTCTGCATGAGGAGGTTCAAGAGGCCATGATCAGAATGGGGAGGTATTCCCATTGCAAGCTCAGGTTGTGGACAAGGTGGATATAGATTTGCAGCTATCATTTGAAAACCAGAATCTAGGTTCATTGTGTCCTCTATGTAATTGACTTCCAATCCCAAGCTTTCCGATATTCCTTTGAGTAGGTCCTTTCCCAGTTTCCAGCTTCTTCTACTGTACTCTGTTAATGCTTCCCTTCACAGCAAAACATTCCATATTTAGCATACAGAGTATCTTAGTTACTACTTAATACACATTCTTCTTCATTTAACATCAACAATAATCTAACTAGCACATATATATAGATTTGAAGTATGTTTTAATTTGGATTTGCAGAATTACAATTATATTTATGATTTCTTTAGAAATACTAAATATGTATCTTAGACTTATCGTATCTTACATATCTTTAGCATGCGACATCTATGTAGCATATCTTATATTATAATCTTAAGGATTGTTGATTATATAATAAGCAACTGTTAGCAATTATTCTTATATAAGACTGATCCTATGATGTTAAGAGTTGGTTCTTAAATTTAAGAATCTTCCAAGTTATAAGTAACTGTCATCAAAGAGGCTCTTAATAGTTGAGAGAAAATGTGGAAGAGACTGAGGTAGAACCTGAACCCAGGTGGTTTGTCAGGAGAGTGAAACTCTGGGTGGACTACGATTTTAAGGAAATCCCTCCAGAATAAGACTTTGTCCATTGAAACATTGGAGCTGGTGCCATACCTTATAGGGTCCATCACATCCTTACCTGCATACTCTTGCTTCTCTTCCTCTCTAAGATTGAAGAAAGCAAAAACTTCATCAACCATTTTCTCCATGATGCTCTTTGACACAGAGTAATTGATGAGCATGAAGAACCCCCACTCCTCACAAGCCTTGCCCAAGTCCTGGATGGTTTTGGCCCGTTGATCAGGAGTGCCAGCGACCAAGAGAGAATAATCAATGACAGGAATTGGATCATCTTCATCTGGGTCTGCCACTATCTCATCATCTGAATTGGTGGTGTAAGTGTATGAAGGTGGGAGGGAAGTGAGTTCTGGTGATTCAGTGAGTGCTTTCACGCTTGTGAAACTTTTTCTATTATTGGATTGTACTTTGCCAACCTCAGAAGCTGTTGTAGCCATTATAGAAATTAAATCAGTGATAATGAAGAGAAAGTTGGAAAGTGACCAATATGAGTAAGCCTTGCCACTTCAAGTTCAAGGAAATGGGGTTAAATTGTTATCATTACTCAGTTCATAGCTATCTGAAACGTGTCTAACATTAAATTAGCCACCATTCATGTGTCCATTTGTGGCTGCGTAACTATCACATATGTCACAAATTAGACTTTGGAAGAGGTTTGATGAAAACCAAAGGGACCCGGGTTGGCATATTTTCTTCCTAACATAAGCTTATTTTCTTCCTATCTTTTTATTAGGTTAGGTTCACAATGAATTTGACATTTATAACAATGACTTTTGTTATGAATGCTTGTTTAATATTTATTTTATTTAAATTAATTTTTAGAAAATATTTTTCAGAAATATATTTTTATTTACTATTTATATTTAAGAAATTAAGATTGTGATATTGTAAATATTAATATTTTGGAACATTTTGATATATATATATATATATATATATTTAAAATACATAAATAAAATAAATAATAAGTTCATCTATATAACATATCCAAAGTATATTTTGAAATTTGATCCCAACAATAGTATAAGAGTTATCATTAAATTTGTCGAATGAAAGGAGAAATAAATTTTTCACAAGTCATTATTATATTTTTTTATGGCAAAAGTTATGATTTATGGATTTTAAGAATACAAACTGATTTAAAGGGGCTAGATTTATTAGAAGTTGTGGAATATGATTATATGTTAAATTCTTTACGTGAAAATCTCTCATCCAAATCAAAATGTAAAAGCAAAGAAAGACAAAGAAGGTAAAGGGGAAGTCATTTCACAAATGATCCTTACTAGAATCATGACCTTAAAGTCAACCAAAGAAATTTTAGATTATTTTGAAAGGAGAATATGAAGAAAACAAGAAGATCTAAGGTATAAAAGTTCTAAATTTGATAAGGGATTTTGAGCTATAATTAAGAAATACTCAAACAATTTGTTGGATATTGCTAACAACATAAAATTATTGAGTAAGGAGTTTTTCGATTCCAAACCAGTTGAGAAAATGTCGGTAACAATGTTTGGGAGATATGAAACATTTATTAAAAAGAGGTTTGTCTACAATTACTTTGATAGAAGTAATACATGCCTTGCAAGCACATGAATAACAAAGACTAATGAGAGAATATCGTATGATTAAAGGTGTTTTACTTTGTACTGTCAAAGGTGCTTTCGAAGTTAAAAGATAAAGATACAAAAAGAGAAAATGCAACCAACACAACAACACACCTATTATTCCATCTTACAAGAAAAATAATCACTAACACAGCAAGTGTTGATGGAGGCCAGATGCAAAATGCCACAAATGTGGTCAATTGGGACATGTAGAAAATATATGCAAATCTTAACATTTCCAATAAGATGTCAAGATTGTAGAGGATGAATCAAAAGAGAAACTACTTTTTGCAACATCATGTGTTACAACCAACAAATCTACAAAAGGTTGGGTTATAGACAATGGTTATACAAACCACACGACTCATGATCATGAATTTTTGAAACAGCTCAACAAATCAGATATTTCTAAAGTTGTGAAAGGTATAAAAACAATTGCAAATAAAATTCATTCTTTTATGTCTTATATATTCCTGAAATTAATCAAAATTTGTTAAGTGTTGCTCAATTGTTAGAGAAAAGTTATTAGGTGTCTTTTGAAAATAAACTTTGTGTGATCAAGATGCAAACAACCTAAAAGTATTTAAGTTGATATGAAATACAAAAATTTTTCTTTAGAAGAAAGGATAGTTTGCTGAAGAAAAATTAAAATCAAAAGATGGATATCTCTTAAAGAATTTGATGTCCAAGAAGAGATAAGATCCATCATCCAATGTCATATCATGGAATTCACAATAGAGAGAAAAAGGAGGTTGATAAAAGAAAAAATATAATAAGAAAAATGTCCATAAATGAAGACGTGATCTCATGAAAAAAAAAAAGCAAAAATTATAATTAAAAATGAAAAGTGAAATCAAACATTAAAAAAAGAAGAATCAAATTTAAAATTTGAAATTCAAATAAATAGATATTAAGGTAAAGATGAATGCTGAGAATATTTGTTTAATGTATATTTTTATTTAAATTAATTTTTTTAAAATCTCTCATTTTTTTAGAAATGTCTTTTGCATAAATATAAATTATATTTATTTGTTATTTAGATTTAAAAAATTAAGATTAAAATATGATAAATGTAATATTTTGTTATACTACTTGGAGTATATTTATTACATGAATAAAAAAACATGCTCTACCATATAACATTCAAAATATATTTCCAAGATCAACCATTTTATTTGTTTGTATAATATTTAGATGGGTTTCAACTTTATATAAATTGCAGTATTTATATTTATTTACCATATTAAATAATCTTTTCTAATTTAGGGAAAAAATTTAAATTGTTATTTTTTATATTCTTGAATATGATTTTCTCAAGCTTAATTTTTCCCAACTAAATTATAATATAATACTCTAATAAATAAATATACAACAATTTAAATATTATCAATCTAAATATACTTAATAAACTTAAAGAAGATTAATATTACACTCAATATACAATAGTTTAAAAAAAATTAAGTGTAAATGATTTAAAGAAAATAAAATGTTATCAATATGTATCTGCATCATATTCTCATAAACTCATAGTTTACAGATATATTTACAAGTCTTTGAGTTCAAATTTATATAACAATAAATGTATCTCGAACATCATAATAACTAGACAATTAGCATACATAAGTAGAATTATCTCTTTTTATCTTAGTAAAGTGATTTATCTTAGTAAAATATGAAATTTGTGCCTAGGTTAATAATCTTCCCTTCTCTCTACCAACCATCTATCAACTGCCTTTTCAAACTTCACCACAAATTCTTAGAGGGAATAAAACATTAATATTTTATTTCTTTAAGTATTATTCATCCAACAAAAAAAGTACTTCTGTTGTAAATAGATAATTATGATTATCTGATGATATATTGTCCTTATTCATTTCATTCCAAATTATACTTAATTATTAAATGATTCCATTTTTCATTCGATCCAATAAATAATACAAATATTCTCCTTTACTTATTGGTTTTATATATTACATTAAAAATTATAGCGCATTAAATATTATAGCGCATCTCTAGTTGATAAGCTATTCATGATCTAGGATCCATCCAAAAATAAATTTACCCATGTAAGACTTTTCATGAGATGGGATTGAAAAAAGGAAAAAGAGAATAAAAGTAAGATGGTTAAATAAAACGGTAATATCTTTAGTATTTACCTTATAATTTCTTCAAAAGTAAGTCACAAATAAAATACACTTGTTAAATTGTTGCATCCGACTCTTTCTAAAACTTGATCTATGGGTATAAACTACACTTGTTAAATGGTATAAAACTTGATTCAACATAATGGACTATATAAATATATATATATATATATATATATATATATATATATTAACATGTTTAAAAAACTAATATTACCTTGAATTTTTTAAATATAATTATTTTATAAAACAAGTCATTCTATAAGTCTATGAGATATTTAAAAACTAAATTGATTAAGATATGTCTAAATAGATTGTCTAAAAAATAATTTAGTTCAATTTAATTTTTTTGGGTGGATTAAAAGTAAGAGAGGATATTGTTTGTTGTCTCATGTCATGGTTTTATTACATGACCAAGTTGTATTGTATCATTTTTGTTTTTCAACTATCCACTGAAGAGCTCTTAAACCATGTTACAATGTGACAAATTATAAAATCATGCAAGGGAACTTTAAATCCTGAGACTGCGTTTTAGGCACGTGAATTTGAGTTTCTGAAAATTCCTTCATCATCAAATTGCGATAGCAATTGCAATTTGCAACCTAAACCTTGTTTGTTAGTTTAGTTTTCATTATTAATGTGCAAACACGATTCCATAATTTTCAGTAGTACTCGAAGATATTACATTAATTGCTGAATGTTAGACAATATACCCTGCATTTATTTTCAGCATCCATGCATCATGTTCGATGAGAAAAAAAGGTATACACATAAATTGCTTGGTATATTGCCTCTGAGAAAACAGAACAGACATCACACGTGGGACCTTGTGAGCCAAACAAGGCAAAGGACAATCCTCCAATTCATTCACAACCTTTGCTTTGCCATTATACTATATAGATACACTTGATCATCACATGGTCTATTTCATTCATTCACATAGAAACCCTCACCTTGTTGAGAGTCAAAAACTACACTCTAGTTGGCAAACACTGGAAAACTGTAAGGTTTATAGTCTTCATTAATCTCTATGTAATCCATGATCATGTGTTATTAATCTTTTTCATAAGCAGCAGAAAAAGTTGAGTGTATGTTGTATAGAGATTTATGAAGACTATAAATACAGTACCTAATGATTTTTCTTGAGAACTTACAGAGCCAACTTCCAATCAATCAGAAGCTTCTCAATGGAGCGTTTGGCTTTCTCTGGCTGCGGCTATACCATGATATTAAATGTTTGGCATTGAAGGATCGTGACCTCTTGATGGAACTAGTGGATGATGAAGAAGAAGAAGAACTACCTTTAACCCTCTTTGAACTATTCCCATGGGAATCTCCTGACACAACAGTTACAAGAGCAAGACTGATCTTAGCAGCAGAAGAAGAATCCAGAGACACTGATCTTCTTGGCTGCACAGGCACCACTTCTGTAGCCGAGTTCTCAGTTTCACACACTTCAACTTCTTCCTCTACCTCACCCCTCAACAAATCATCACCATGTTGGGCTTGAGCTTGAGCTTGAGCTTGAGCATGATCATGATCATGAGCATGATCATGTTCACCTCCACCACCACTTTCCAAAACCTCCATCTCCACAAAAGACCTGGAACCAAAAGCATTGGGGTCCATGGATGGAACCCTTGTGGGGTCAGTAACAATAGGAGCACGGCACATGGGGCAATTGGTGTGCGATCTAAGCCAGGTGTCAATGCAAGGCAAGTGAAAAGCGTGGTTACACTTTGGCAAAAGCCTGAGACTCTCATCCTCTTCAAACTCACTCAAACAGACGGAACATTCCGACCCTTCAATCAAGCCTTCATCTTTCTTGTACTTGCAAACGGTGATGGCACCGATCACTGATTGTTGGAGGCCAGTGGTGCGGATGTACCAGATGGGGTGGTCAACCACAGGGCCATGTTCTTCCTCGTCTAAGAAATCTTCCTCAGTTTGAGGCCGTGACAAGGTTCTCCTCACAGACCTGTTCCTAGGAGAGAAAAACTTGACATAGATGGCGTAGGAGCAGAGGACAACAAAAACGGCGGCTGCAACGGAAAAACAGATGATCAAGTATGTGGTTTTTGGGTGGGTGTTGGGACTTCCATACGAATCATTAGGAGGAACTGGAGGTTCATCTGGCTTCAATTTTCTGTGATACAGCTCCATGTGAGAGAGAAAGAATCAGAGCAACATGGGAATCGAAGAAGAGATTGGATTGGAATGGATGAATGATGGGTTAGGTGAGAAGAGGTTGGAACTTTGACTAAGGATAATGTAACGTAAGAGGAAGAAACATGTTTTTAAATTTTGAGTCTTTGACGCGGTTCTTGTTTTACTTTTTTGTTTCCATCTTATTTTAATGGCGGCTCCTATGTCGGTGTTGCTGGACTCACTTTTTTTTTCTGGCCCAACCCACCAAAAACTCAAAGGATACTTTTCTTTTAATTTTTTCAAGATTGAGACTTTATTTCTGTGAGGACTAACGAGTGGTTATTCAGCAATCTTATGATAAAATTATTTTATTTTATTTATTTTTCTTTTTAAAATTGCTTGTACGTAATTGACATGGTACTTAATAAAATTAGTACTGGACAAACCCTGTGACTTTGCCAAATTAGAGTTTCAAGTGTTACTATCTAACAATCTTTAGCATGTTGAACTTGCAAACTTGTGAACGAGAGAGAGAGAGAAAGAAAAAAAATATTCTATTTTATAATGCTAAAGAAAAAGAAGGGATAATTAGGTTGCTATAGTTGTTAGCTTGAAATGACATAGCTAAGCCAAGGAAGCTACAGATTAATTATAAACTAAATAGAAATGTCGGCAACTTTTGTATAGGGACAAAAACAATGTAATGATAAATATGTTCTCTTGTAGGAAATACTTTTTTTTTTTACAAAAGAGAGTCAGCTATAAAACTCGAATATCTGTATGTTGTTTATGCACCTGTTTCTATATGTGTTTTTGCAAATAATATATTTATATCATATAACAACATAAACAACATATATAAAAGAAAGTTATTCTAATAAAGTTTTAACATGAGAAAAGTATATATAAAATGAGACTGACCAATTGTGTCAGCCGCTGGGACTGAAAGAGGTTATTGGATACATCCTAATCTGCAATTTATGGCACCAATAGCAAAATTTTAGCCTAGTAGCAAAATATTTCCACCAAATAAGCTTATACAACGCAAAGGAGGACAAAAATAATAGCAAAAATACTACAATCCTCAAATTTCCCAACAACAGAAGCCTGCTAGTTAAACAGAAGATGATCCAACAAACATAAGGCACCCTAAGCTACCCTTGTAAGATTTTGACTCCAAAACCAAATTTCGTCAAGGAGATCCTAGAAGAATCCTAGTGCCAATTCAACCAAAACCAGAGGATACATTGTCTTATATAGCATAAAGAATTAAATACTATATGCTGACAAAGTATGAGAATAGACACACTATCTAAATTGTCTAACTCACCTTACCTATAATCTAGATATATTTAGTTATGCTGTTGTATGGAAGAGAAAAAGCGCCTCAATATGCATGACCTACCTTCTAACTCTCGAGAATCTCCTCAAGGTAGTACGAAGCTCTTTTGGCCGGATGTATATGCTTCGAGAGAGAGTAAAAGTACATATTTGCAACTCACTTCTCAAAAGGGAAAAATTCGCCAAAGACGGAAGTGACTCAAATTACTACTTGTCAAAAACTAGACGAACACTGAACGTAATAAATCAATAGATTTAATTGAGAAACCTTGTAGGTTCAAATACTGACGGCAGGAGAAGAGTTTCACGTTTGCTCCCAAGAACCCCTTTCTACACCTCACTTGCATAAGACTTGGATGACTGGATAGAAGACTGGGGATCCAATCTCTGAGAAAGATTGCACAGATTCTATGTTAGACAGAAACGTCTCAACATTATGAAATAAAAAAATTTGTGTAGGCGAACAATGAAGGAAATTGTGTGAGTTGAGGGTAAAAGTTCTGAAAATAATTTAACAAATATATTAAGATAGAGATCCAATTATTTTAATTTTATTGATGTGTATCGCATATCAATCCATAATAACAACACAACTTTGGATGCCATGTGACCAAAACAGCAAACATGAAGTTGTTTCTTACAATTTTCCGATCCAACAGACAAGAAACTTTACAATGGAGAACCCCATCCGCCACCACCAGGAGTCAAAATTTGAAGAACTTCCCCTGGAAGCACCTCAACTGTATTCTTACCACCAAGATAAATCTTTCGTTTATCTTTCTTTATAAGGTAGTTAGCTCCACGAGCACCATCTTTCCCTCCCTTGAGCCCTCTTGGTGCATGGACACGCCTCTCAGAAAGAATGCTAACAATTACTGGGCGCCTAAACTCTATTTCTCTAAGAAGACCATCGCCTCCTTTATGAAATCCATCTCCACCACTATTTTCTCTAAGTCCAAACTTGTGCAGAATCACTGGATATCTTTGCTCAAAAATCTCAGGATCAGTCATTCTTGTATTTGTCATGTGGCACTGTACCCCACTGGTCCCATCCCAAGTAGGACCAGCTCCACTTCCACCTCCAATGGTTTCATAGTAACCAAATGTATCATCTCCAAATGTAAAATTATTCATACATCCTTGTGAACAAGCAGAGGCTTGAAATGCAGTGAATATAACATCAGTTATCCTCTGAGATGTAAGGACATTACCTCCTACTACAGCAGCAGTATCACTAGGAGAGAGAAATGAGCCCTCTGGGATAAGAATCTTCACTGGAGCCAAACAACCTTGATTGAGAGGAATATCAACATTCACTAAACAACGAACACAGTATATGACAGCTGCAGCTGTTACAGCTTCTGGTGCATTCCAATTACCATAAACTTCAGCACTTGTCCCAGCAAAATCAAAAACTGCTTCTCCTTTACTAGAGTCAATGCTCAGTTTCAAATGAATAATGGATCCATCATCCATGTAGTCCTCTTCTTCAATAGTCGCAAGTTCATTTGACTTGGATGAAATGCTATGACCAACAGACTTCAACATTTCTCTTACTGCTGCTTCTGCATTGGCCTGTACGTAATTCATATAAGCCTGAACAGTTTCCAGACCATACTGCTCAATGAGCTCTTGAACTAGAGTAATTCCTCTTTGATTTGCTGCTACTTGTGCTCGCAGATCTGATAAGTTATCTTGAATCCTGCGGGATCCTGGGATCTTATTTCCCAGACCATCAGAACTAGGGAACTGCAGAAGCTTAATGATCCCCTCTTCTTGAAAGACGCCTTTTTCCACAAGCTTAAATGCCTTAATGGCAGCTCCTTCCTCTAATATGGACTTTGAAAATGGAGGCATGCTTCCAGGAGTAATACCCCCGATCTCTGCATGATGCCCTCTATTTGCCACAAAAAATACTAAGTTCCCATTGAAGAAAACAGGTGTAATAACAGTTATATCAGGAAGATGGCTACCTCCAGCTGATGGATGGTTAGTAACCAAAACATCTCCTTCACTTAGATTGTCACCCCAGTTACTGAGCTGCCACCGAACTGTACTAGACATAGCACCTAGATGGACAGGAACATGAGGTGCATTTGCAACTAGGCCCCCACTAGGGTCAAATAGAGCACAGGAAAAATCAAGTCGTTCTTTGATATTTGTTGAAATGGAAGTTCTTTGTAGTGTCCTTCCCATCTGCTCAGCTATACCCATAAATCTGTGATTGAAGATGGAGAGCTGTACAACATCTGCAACTTTATCTGATATTTTAACACTGGTTAAAGGGGAATCTATTTCAATCTTGATGTTTCCATATTTGGTTATGATGGCTCTACAGTTGGGCTCTACAATCACAGTACTATTGCCATTCATGATGATTGCTGGCCCGGACATCATATGCCCATAGCCCAACTTTTCAAGATTATAGAGAGGTGTTTCCTGCCAACCATTCCCAAAGTAAACCTTATAGTAGCCTTCGACTATAGGACTTCCAGACGCAGGTTCTATAGCCTGTGGCCTCAATATATTGGTAACTCCTATACCACGAACTCTAACATCACAGATCACAATGTTTCTGTTCTGGAGTTTAAAACCGTACTCCTGCTGAAACAATCTCACAAACTCAGTGGCATAATCATATAATTGTCCATCTTCAGCTATTTGTCTTTTGACCATGATGGCAGTGTCTGTACCTTCATATCTCAAGTTTAAATATGTCTCCGTTGAAATATTTTCCTCTTTAAATGCTTGATTTTTCAACTTCTGCTTTACCTGTCTCAGTAAAACAGCTTCTCGTTGTGAGACCTCAATAATAGATTTAGCTCCATATACTGCAGAATAAGGCTCCTGTGCCTCTTCTACAACATTTGCCAATCCCATGCCATATGCACTTAAGATCCCACACAATTTGTGAATGAGAACTTCTTTCATACCTAACGACCTAGCAATAGCACAAGCATGCTGAGGTCCGGCACCTCCAAAGCATGCAAGTGAATGGTTCTTTGTCTCATGTCCCTTCATTTCAGTCAACTGCCTTATTGGACGACACATTGTCTCATTAGCAACATCCACAAACCCAAGTGCAATCTCTTCTACCGTCATGTCTTTTGAAGATGGATCCTGATTTCTTAGGTGAGCATTTATTTGCCTAGCAAGCTCCTCAAATTCTCCTCTGCTAGACTTGATGTCAAGAGGCTGATCTTCATTTGGCCCGAATATAGAAGGGAAATAATCAGGAATAACATATCCCAGAATTAGGTTAGCATCAGTGATTGCCAACTCTCCACCTTTCCGGTAACATACAGGACCAGGGTGTGCTCCAACCGATTCTGGTCCAACTTGAAAGGCACCAAATTGGAACTTCAACTTTGAACCACCGCCAGCAGCTACAGTGTTTATGTCAAGCTGAGGTGCTTGAATGATGGCACCAGCAATTTGGGTTTCCAGCACTTGCTCATAACTACCAGCATATCGACTCACATCTGTAGATGTTCCTCCCATATCAAACCCAATTAATGGCTTATCTGTTTCAAGCCCAAAAAGAGTTTGCGAGTAACCAACAACTCCTCCAGCAGGGCCAGACAAAATTGCTTTGTGCCCTGAGAAGGAACTCTCGGGAGCAAGTCCTCCATCTGATTGCATGAATAAAACATTCAACTTTCCAATTCCCTCATCAAATTTGGAGATGAATCCTGATAGATAATCTTTGATAACCGGGGTCAGATAAGCATCTACGCTAGCTGTTAGACCGCGAGGAACAGCTCGAACCATGGGACTCAAAGCAGACGATATAGAAACATGTCTGAATCCCAGACTCAAAGCTAACTTCTCAACCTGTTGTTCATGTTGTGGATAAGTGTATGAATGCATTAGAACAACAGCCAAACAGCTAATTCCTTTCTCCAATAACCTTTTCAGTATAGGCTTCAGCGCTTCTTCATTAAGAGGCTTCACAATCCTGACAAGCTCACCCGAAATTCCTTTAACCAGCAATGAAGAAGCACCCTCCTTTTCTTCTTCCTCGGACTGAACAAGCTGAACTCTCTCTTCGACCTCTACAACTTCTTCATAGAGATTTGATGGCTTTGACACAGTCAAGTCAAATATGCTGGGGCGAGCCTGGTTCCCAATCTGGAGCAAATCACGAAAGCCTCGAGTCACACACACTGCAATCCTTTCACCCTTGCGCTCCAAAAGTGCATTTGTTGCCACAGTTGTACCCATTCTTATCCACTCAATGTTATCAGTGGGTATCTTGGAATTGCGTGGAATTTTCTCACCAACGAACTCCTCAAGGATCCTCCGTATCCCTTCCACCGGTGCATCATCATAGTTCAAAGGGTCAACTGACAGAAGCTTCAAAACTCGGCCATCAGACCGACCCGGGATTTCTGCATACACATCAGTAAATGTGCCCCCTCTGTCTATACAAAACCTCAACTTCCCTTCCGCAACACTCCCCATCCTATTGAACCACAATTATAAGCCCCTGCAAAGTCACATGGATTCCAATCCAATCACCATACTATCTATTAAGTAACTTAAATTACATACATATACCCACCAAAGAGTTACATTTCCCCCCAATAAAGTTTAGAAACATCAGATATTCATTTTCTTTGAAACTGCATGAATCCACCTCACAATATCAGAAAATTCATTTGCCAAGACTCAGATATAAAGACAAAAACAAAACAAAAAACTGAATCAAGTGACATACATGATTAGCTAACATCTGAAAAACCTCATTGGTATTCAATTAGCATAAATAAATACATAAATGAAATACAAATATCGCGAATGGGTTTATGGCATTGATGGAAGGATAGAAAGAAAAACATGGAGTTAGAAAAGGTTGTTGAAATCTTACAGATATGCGAACGTTGGAGAAGGAATTTGTGCAGCCTTGGCGTGGTTGCTGGCAATGCGTGCGTGCTTGGGTGGGAGTTGTCGTTGCTCACTTCCCTACCTCCACTTCTAATTTATTTATTAGTCTCCGTTTTCATGCTTCTGTTTATTATATAAATTAATGGATGTGAATGTAGCAAAAATTAATTATATAAATTGATAGAATAAAAAAAAGTGTTGACAACTGAAAACTGATATTTTAGAGATTTTAATTTATTTTGATTTAGATATTTAATTTATTTTTTATGAACTAATACAAATCAGTGTCTTGTTGTAAGTTTTTTTTTACAAATTTATGATGAAAATATGATTTTCGTAAGAGAATTTGAGAATTACGCAATTGGGAATTGAGTACTGAAGAGAAAAAAAAGTCACGCTTAAAAGTAATGTATGAGTACTAAAGGAATTAATTTTGAAATGTAATCCACAAATTAAAAAAATACATAGGAAAAATTATTAAAGTGTGTAAAGTAATTTTCCCGGTTCAAGGACAAGGTAATCGACCCAAATCCTAGTAAGGTGTATAGTTTTAAAAGAAAAAATAAAATATATGTTAAAATAATTAGTTAAGAGGACAGAATAATACAAAATATTTGTTATTATAAATAATTCTTAGTGCACAATATAAAATAAAGAAAATAGGACCGCCAAAAATGAAATTACTTGTAATTAATATTTTTTAAGACATTTATTGGGAAATGTCAATATTATCTTAATATTTTTTTCTTTATCTTTTCCATGTTTATTTTCATTTTTAGTTTACTACAGGTTCCCGTCATCTTTTTCCTGTTTTTCTTTATTGTTTGTTTAATGATTATTACTTCTTACATGCATTTAAGATAGTTCAAAATTTATATATAAATTTTTATCGTGTTTTTTACAAAATAAGATTTTTCAAATAAGAGTTTAAAGGTTTTTCACATCATTTTAAGTTAGTTTATTTTTATGCATACTTCTTAAATTATACAAGTATAATCTTAGATGAAATTTTTACATTAGTATATCTTTCACATCCATCCATCCATGTGACATAACATATCTTTCCAAAAGAATTTTTTATGTAATTTCTATTCCAAGTATCTCTCACATCCTTATCGACTTAACCACATTTCTTTTAGTAATTTTTTTATACTGTTCCTGTTAGGGAGATGGGACCTAGAGAACTATTGAAGTCTTTTTCTCCTTCCTTCGGTCGGGCAGGTGACTGGGTGATGAACTGGGATTCTTCTCGTCCTCCTGCTTATCCTTCGACACTCGGCACTCGGTCGGTGGGGGTACCTGCGAAGGCACTCCGACGCTCAAGTCAGTAAAGCGGGTGGTCAGCTCTCAGGTAGGTGAACAGTAATAAATGACATACCTTACTCCTTGAAATGCGTGCTATTTATATTAT
>Ga0123342_1005095_pt1 | contig 19419 bp, 17 predicted proteins | sample Turbeawhitnodule_FD_89960 | JGI IMG/M metagenome (GOLD analysis project Ga0123342, IMG submission 89960) | Root nodule microbial communities of legume samples collected from Mexico - Turtle bean Mexico white nodule | ecosystem: Host-associated > Plants > Roots > Nodule | place: Mexico: Nepantla... | reverse complement strand
GCCCGACCGAAGGAGACACCAAGAAGGAACGACCGACCGAAGGAGAAGAAGATCAACACGTCAGCAATCTCATTACGTCAACCGACCGTGCCTGGGCCCCGTCTCTCCACTCAGGTACAAAAACTTCTATAACAAACAATCAAAATAAAGCAAGCATAATATATTTTACTAACCTATTAAACAACTTTTTAACGTTAAATTATCATAAAAATAAATATTAACTTATTTTAAATTGTTAGTGATTATCAATTATTTAAAGATGGTTATCATCTAATATATAAATTATAACAAATTTTGTAATAACAATTAGTTTACGTATTAAAACTCTCTTAATTATATAGATCACTACCTTAGACTAAATATACTAGATTTGCCTTGTTCAAGCCTTCCACTTATAACATTTATTATAATTAAATAAAAAAATTATAAGATAATAATGATGACATATTAATGATGTATTTGGTTATTTTTAATGCAATGAAGATCTTGGTTGGATCAAACTCAATTAAAAAATGAAAGATCAATTGACGGAGATCTTATTCATAAAATGTGTCAAAAATGTGTTGATCTTGCTTAGGTGAGATTTTAGCTTTTTAATTTGTTATAGATGCTTCTTTATCTTTATTTGATCATTTTCCAAGTTAGAAAGCCTTTGAGAATGTTTGGAAGTACTTTACGGTTCTTAGTTATGTTTTAATTAAATAAAACACGTTTTAATCTAAAAATATTAATTTTTTTAGAAAAATAAAAAAGAATATTTTAATATATTAAAATGACAATTTATTCTATCAAAATCACTTAAAATTCTAAGTAGTCTAGTTAGTTTTGTTTTAATTAATTAAAATGACTTAAAATATGTTTTATCATTTAAATCTCAAGTACTTTTTTTTGTTTTAATTGATTAAAATTGTTTAAATATAATTTCAAAAATTAAAATATTATTTTAATAGATTAAAGTTTTTAAAGTTATTTTAAAGAATTGATTAAAATAGTTTTAGTCTATTAAAATTGTCAGGTATTAAAAATTTTATATATCTTTCATTTCAAAATCAAATAACAAACATTTCTCAAAACAATTTGACTACTAGAAGAAATTTTATCATGATTAACAATTTGACTACTAGAAGAAATTTTGTCATGAAAACACTAATCGTCCTTCTTTAATCTTTTACTTAAAAACCTTTGATTTAAGAACTTCATATTATCACTTTTTGTATTTTTTCTTCTTTATTACATTGTATCTTTGTTTTGGTGATAAATAGTACTTATGATATGATTTCACAATTGGTGGTAATAGATCTTATACGAGTCAAAATTCCTTTGTGCGATAAGACCATGGTTCACAAGACACCAACACGAGATGGAGTGATCACAACAAACAAAACTAAATTAAAGGAAAAGGAGAGAAGAGTACAAGTCATTCAAGAGGGTTTTATAGGAGTTCTTACAAAGAGAAAGGCTAAGGAATTGGAGGAAGAACTTCATCAAGTCAAAAAGACTCTTAAGACTCTTAAAAAAATGTAGAAATATAAAAGAAACAAAAGAGACAAAAATCTACAACTTGTATAGCCTTGTTTGGTCGTTTTCTTCATAGTTTTGGTAGTTGCTTTCAAGGATAAGTCTAACCTAAGGTAGAATAAGTTAAATCTAAGGAGATAATATGTTAGAAGAAGTCCCACAATTTCCTTAGAGGTTTGGAGTTCATGACTCTTAGTGCTATAAAAGAGCATCTTCACCTGATGTAAACACACCTTTGATAATTAAATACATAGTAGTTTGAAAGTTTGAGAATTAAAGTTATATGTGAGAAAAATGATTTTGGTTGAATTTTCCCAAAATTCTTTTTTCCTCTTATTAGGGTGTGTAAACCATTGGTAAGGAAATTCTTCATCATTCCTTACTTCTTATCCATTTCCATCCTTTGTCGTCTTTTCCATTCTATTTCTTACATCTAAATGTGTATTCTTTTTTACCTCCCACCCTTTTATTCTTTTCATGTTTTTGAGCCATCAAGATACACCCTAAAAGCCTAAACACTATTCAGCCCAACACAACACCTACTCACCCACACCATAGTCACCAAAGAAACTTTCCAAGATTTCCATCACACACTTATCCAAGACCATTCGACCTTTCCAATTTTCCACCACCAAAACACCTTTGAATTTCACACAACCTAGCTAGAAATGTTTCTCACCCTTTTCGCAACATAACCTACCAAAACGATAGTAAAAAAGATGACATCTCCTTCCAAGACTCACCTTCTTGAAAGTTTGCATCTCTTATTGTTTATGTCTTGTTTCTAGGCGCTTGGAGTGGACTTTCCTTAACATCTTGGAAGCCTTGAGAGACTCTCATCATTCTGTGTATTTTATTTAAGGGTTCTTGTAAAACTTAAAAATATAGTGGATTGCTATAATCAAGATGATTAAGAAATTGGATATAATTCTTATAATGAAGTGAACTAGTATAAATTGTGTGTGTCTCTCTCTCTCCCCCTATTTTCTTTGTTGAGTATATTGCATATTATCTTCCTATACTACTTGCATATTATATATCATTCAATTTAAATATCAACTATACACTAAAATAGATATATTACATCCTTATTAATCAATTCTTTAAAAATTATTTATCCTATTGCAAAAAAAAATCCATAGTTCAATTCACCACTCCTTTTGAACTCAATCTATAGTTCCAGCAAATAGTATATTTTAAAATAAAAAATGCTTGAAAAAAATTAAATTTTAGCCTTGTAATAAACTTTTCATTTCATTGTTAAGTTTGCAATTTAATAAACAAAACCACACAACAATATAGTCCCTAGGTATAAAGACAATTAATTGTCAATGGAACTTCTGTGCAATTGAAAAACCATTTAGTAATATATTAATTACTAAAAAATTAACAACTTTTTTACAATTAACTTATCTACATTTTAAACTAAATATATGTCCTTTTTTTACTCATCTGTGTCTTCTACTATAGTTGAGTCTTCATTTTAGTGTTCTAGACTTTTGAATGGATTGAGATTCAAATAATTCGTATACCTTCACCTTTCCTTATTCCATACTTAATTTGTCCATATATCTAAATAAATGAAATAAATACGTACTTAGTTACCATATAATTTGTACATATATAAAAATATTAGAAAATAAAATTAAATAAAAACATTATTCAAATTGTCCATGGTTATATAGCATATAATTTTCCTCAATGTTTTATAATGCATCTATTAGGGAAATTAATATGACCCAACTTTACAAGAAGTTGACCACGAACTCAAAGGACTATTCAAGGCTTCGTCAAACATCTCAGACGGAGACATAGGACCCCGTCATCCATCCGATGATCCTCTGGAGAAGAACAACCAGGTATGGGCCAGAGTATCAATTATTTTTTCTTCTAGTCTTTTTAAGACAAGTTTAATTTGTAATCAATTGAGCTCACATTGGTCCAATTAGAAGAAGAAAAGGCTAGCTTAGGCTTCTAGAAACCCTAGTTTTTAGAAAATCATACCCATGTGCCACCTAGGTGCTCACCTTTCACCTAGATTTTAGAAGACTTTCCCATGTTCTCACATTTGACATAGTTTCTAGAAGCTTGTAGTCATTTATGCCCCTACCCTTCTTCTCTTCCTCTCTAAGGCACTCATATCTATAAATATAGTGTCTCACCTCTTGTAAAACACATTGAATTTTGATGTAAAGAAACTTTGCTTGAGTGAGTCTAGAGTGTTCCATATTTTCTCTGAGTCTTATCTTGGCAGAGATATCTGCAAGTGGCGACTCCATCCTGACTCATCTTGGAGCTTCCAACACCAAGTGTCGTGATTCCTCTTCATTTCTCTCCACTACTTAAGCTTTCTCCACTTCATACTCATATTATTGTCAACCCATTTACACTTGAACACTAACACTTTAAATGTCACACAATAAATTTCTCATTTGTCTTCTATGACTTTGAAACAACTCATGGATGTCATATTCAGATTTTTGTGTTTAGAACTAGCAAAGTGTATGAACTCACCTTGAATGGTATCCCCATTATTTTGTACTATAATTTTTTTTTCTTATTTTGTCTTTGTATAAAAATAACACTTGTTAATGTCATACACCCACCAAATTTAGGACATCTTTATGCTCACGGGTAAGCCTCAAAAGTGTTTATGAAACATTGTCTTCTTGTAAACCTTTTTTCAAGCCAACCTAAAAGGCTCAGTTATGCTAAGTCAATACCTAATTTTCATTCATTTGTGGGTATGCTTACTTGATTTCACTTATGTGGTTAGATATGTAAAGGAGTACTTCATTAGTTTGAGTACCCTTACCTTCACATATTCCATCTTGTTGTGACTTAAGAATTTAAGTTCATTTAGTCTTTGACATATATTTTGAACTAAACTCAATGACTTCCTATACAATGTACTTCTCAATAATAGAAGTTTCTGGGTGATACCGATTCTTCATATATCCTTTCAAGATTTTTATGTTCTCTCAACAAGGTACATATATCTCAAATGAACTAGGTCACACAATCAAATCTCCCTCACTAAATGAACAACAAATGCACCATGGCATAAGAAATGAAGAAAGGTATATTTCCAACACAAGATAATAATTATTTCATTTTTAAACTCATATAACTTGTGAAGGCCAATTACTTTCTTAGAAATGATATTGAAGAACAAACACAATCAATTAATAGCAACTCCAATAGTAGAAGACAAAATGTTGTGAATAGCCATAAGTAAAATTTGTTGCATCAACATATGACAATCAAGAGACTTTAAACGAATTAATTTTAAATATTGTACGAGCACACAACTTTTAACTAATAACAAATACTCCTATGAAACTTACATTCCATGTAAACACTCACATAAAATTTTCTTTTCATTTTTCTAATATATGACAAATTAAAGAAAATAGGTGCATCTTCAACAAATTATAGGTATATATTAAAACATATATCAATCTTCATCAAATTGTAACATCATTCACTCCATCCACTACAAAAATGTTATTAAATAGAAATCAATTTTAGAAATAAAAAATAATTAATTCTTATATTAACTAAATTAAATACTATTTTAGAAAGTTGGTATCTAAAGTAATTTTTATTTTTAATAAGATTTATAAACTAATTTATAAATTGATATCTAATTAATTATAAAATTTTTAGCTATCCATTACTTTAGATAATAAATTGATAATATTGGTATTTATATTGGTAACGTGATATTCAACGTAAAAATTTAGATGATAAATTGATGACATTGCTCGTTATAAATAAAAATCGTTCGATTAAAATTATGTGAACCAAAATTATTCATTTTTTATACATACAAACTAAAATCCAGCCATTAAAATAATGACAAGCAAAATTACTTGCCCATTAAGTTAGAGAAATCAAAAGTACAATTGGACCCTTTTAAGCTCAAATTCGAAGTTCCCTTTTTAATATATGCTTCATTAAATAAAAAAAAATACACAAAGAAATTTGAAAACAAAAGGAAAAGAATCATTTTGAAGGTTGGGTCCCCTATACCTGAGCTCGAAATGGGCTTTAAAAAATATTAAAAAAAACATGCTGAGGTTGGGTCCCTCTACCCTTTTCAGTGGTATAAAAACATAACAATGACATTTGGGTGAATAATTTAGGGGAAATGGGACTTTTCAAAATAAAAAAGTTGGTGATGGGGTAAAAGAAAATCAAAATTTAAATTCATCAAGTATTTGTCTCAACACCTAAAAATCTAAAGAAAACGAGAGAAAACAAAAATAGACACAATGATATACACACATACTAACTTAGATGCACTATTTATTAAAAACCAATATAAAATAATAATGTAGAATGATGACATAATTTTTTTGTACTAGTATTTATCAGAATCCAATATAAAATAATGAAGCAAAAAAATTATACTATTATTTATGAGGTGAAAAATATCACTAATCTTTATTTTCTTAGTAAGAATTAACACGTGAATAAAGAATATTAATAATGTAAAGAAATATATTTATCTTGAGATGAATAAAGGATAAAATACTAAAGGTGATTTTGAAGCAAACACTAAGCTGGAGAGAAAAATGTATAAGCATTGGTCATCAAATCTTGATAAAAAAAAGCATTGGTCATCAAATAATTGTTAATAAACAAACTTCTAAGCCATCTTCAAATAAACTTACAAAAGGCTTTTTCTTCTTCTTTCAAATGCATGAGCTCTTGAGTCTTCACACCTGAATTTGAAGCCTCTCAATTAATCTTTTCATCTCCTTTCCATATCTTTTTCTTTTATCTAATCTTTCACTCTCTTAATAATTTATCATTTTTTTTTTCTATTTTTTAGTCAAATGTTAACATTAAAAACAGTTAAATTGTGATTTTAATTTTATTGTAAAATATTTTTCTAAATTAGAATTTTATTTTAAGTAGGATGACATATTAAAATATTTCTTTAAAGAGAGCTAACGAAGTCACACAAAATATTATTATTGAATGAATCAATGTTTTCAAAATTTTTTAGATGTGAGAATCTTAGGTCGTTAAGTTATTTTAAAGAAGAGAAGTTGGCAATGAAATTGTGAGAGGAATATTAAGGCACTAGATAATCTAATCACAAGAAAGTTTATGAGATTTTGATAATAAGAAACTACTAGTAGAAGATGTATTAATGTTTATAATAAAGCGTTTTTATGTGTAAATATTAAAGTAAAACTATTAAAAATCTATAGTACTAATATGTTAGACGGTCTCACAATATTAACATGTTAGACGAAGCAGTCTCACTGTGTTAAACATGTTAGATGGTCTCACAGTGCTAAACACATTAAATGGTTTCACATTGTTAAACATGTTAAACGACCTCATTATATTAAAATTGCTAGAGAGTCTCACTAGAACTTAACTCGCTAAAAGATCTTAAAAGAAAAACACATTAGACGGTCTAGTCTTTGTTTATTCGTTTGACGATTAGTCTTTGTTTTCGTCATATATTGTCTAAACCATCATAACCTTTCTAAAGACAATCTTTGTGTTCTGAAAACGATTTCTAATGGTTTTTAAATTTCTAAGAAACTCTTACTGATCTTTTTAAATCATTTTAATCAAAGTTTTTCTTCAACGTCTTATTAAATCATTCTGAAAAGTTTTCGAAATTTAAATGTTAATAGAGGTTTTTGAAAACAGGAGTTCTTCGCATTCTTGATTCTATCTTAATAAAAATAATCCTATTTAATAGATTGATATGCATCAACGTTTGAAAATTGTGCAAGTATGGGAAGGTTTTCGAAAATTAGTGTTAAAAATAGTTTTCTAATAAATAAGGTTTTTGAATTCATGATTTTGTTTATTATAATTGATTTACTTTCATTATAGAATATTTTGAATGTATTTGAGTTGTTTCTAAATGTAGAAAAACGCTATAAGATGCACACAAATTTCCTTTATGAGCATCTAATTAATGCAAAATCGATGAAGTTACATAACGAGATTTATGCAGTTATCACATCTTGTAGTCTTTGAGTTTCAATGTTCATCTTTTTTAAAGTTATATAAAGGCTTACAAGTTGAAGAATAAGAAAGGGACCATCAGAACAAATTTCAAAGAGTTTACAAAGCTATTCAAAAGTTTCATACCCGCTATTTAGAACGTCTAATCAATTAGGTTCTTTGCTAAACTTTGTAAAATCTTCACAACAGTAAAAAATACCCAATGAGCTTACTTTGACTCTCTTTGAGAGTGTTTTTATTATATATTGAGAGGTCATAGTCTAGGGAGAGATTAGGACTGATAACCTACATAGGTTTGTTACTTAGGATAACCTATAGAGGTTTGTGTACTCGATATAATCTGGAAAGGTTTATGTACTCATTGTAATCATTGTTTTGACTAGTGGAACGTCTTAAGCAGATCGCTTAAAGGAGAACTAGACATAGCCTAAGGTTTAGGGTGACCTAGTACAAAATCTGCTTTGTTGTGATCTTCTCTTTTCTATTAGACATTGTGCTTTGTGTTATGTTTCCCTTTGCGAATTGAGTTTAGACTACATTCAACTCCTTTTGTAGCCAGTTGATGATGGAAGAGACCCAATAACAAGTTCAAATGCAAGCCCAATAAAGAGAAGATTCGAGCTTACCACTAGAGTTATGACCAAGAAGATTCAGGAAGACTGGGATATACTGACGGCAGAGAAACCTCCCAATATATGTTCAAAGATATCATAACTGTAGTGTAGAGTAGAATTTATTTTCTTGTTAAAATTAGATTAGGAATTTTACTTGTAATTTTTCCTTAGATGAAATTTGGCACCTAAAAATCAACCTAGGTTAAATTAGGGTTCCATAAACACCTAATTTAACCAAGGTCAATTATGAATAAGCCATGGAGAAGAGTGCACATGTTTCACATGTGCTAAAAGCTTTCCATCACATGCTCCATGTGCTACGTCCAAAAATAGGCGCCAAATTCAAATGCAAATTCCATTTGAATTTAGCTTTCATTTCACTTGTATTTGGCTTTCCAAATTTCGTCCCTCCATTACTATAAAAGGAGGTGCTTGGTTCATGAATTTCTCAAGATTAATATAGAGTGAATTGCTGCCAAAATTGTGCCAATTTCACTCTTTGTCTCCTACCTCCCTAGGATAGATATTTAGTCTTCAAGTTTCACCTATTCCAAGTGAGATGGCCTCACCACTCACTCTCCACACCTAGCATGCACCTTCAAGGAATCCACAAGCTCTACGTGAGCTCCTTGTTCATCTTCCTTCATTGATGCTTCCGCCACTCCTCCAAAGAAATTGAAAATCGGATGAAGGCATGATCCATCAAGAGGTATCATGAGCCTAGGTTCTTCAAGAGCTAAGTGTGCCTTCTTCTTTTCATTTTAATTTTGCATTCTTCTTGTTCCCGCCGGTTGACTCGAACACCTTCGTGCGTCTCTACGAACTGCGCTTCAAGAACATCTTTGCTTCTGTTCCAACGTTATCCTTCCTCCGCCGTGAACACCTGAAACAGAGAGACAAATGGCGCCCTCGCGGCCGTTTGCACTCCGACATTCAAGTCAGCTATTGGACAGGAAACACCAAACATTTCTCGTCGCAGAACACCGTAAGGTCAATGTTAAGAGAAATGCGTAACTGAATCGTAATTGAAAATGCTAGCTTCTGCTCAAATGTCTTAGAATGTGCAAAAACGTACCTTATTCTGTTTATCGTAAAACCTTATATACCTTCCCGGTGTTTCTGTCCACGTGTCAGCCTGAGACTTGCGCATTATGTGGGCGCTCCTTAGCAACACTGTTCCTAGTCTTAGGGCCTTCTCAGTGTGTAAGGTTGCCCTGTCAAAGTGCAACTCGTGCGGTGGTGACTGCATGGGTGCCAACTCATATGCCCATTCTCTGAGTCATCCGCCCTGGGAGTTCCCTGCCTTCCTCACGTGCCATGCATGCAGATCACCTTCTGGGACGTGACCCTCTCATGGGTCGTCTTTGTCCCAGTGGCTTTCCAATGGTGGTGCGTATTGTCGCGTCCCTACACCTCATGCACGAATCCCTCGTGAGTTTGGTCTCTCCCTTCTGGTACTGGGGGTGTGGCTTCGAAAACCACCTTTCTTTATCTATTATTACTGTCTGGAGTGTTGAGGCCCGAGGCCTCCACGCCCCTACTGTGGCGCCTTCTACTGTGTCGCCTCCTCCATGGTTATCCCTACCCGTGGGTATCAGGAGGGGATACTTCCCTGGCCTGCCAAACTTCACAGGCGCCTTTATTATGATGAGCTTGGGCGACGCCCGAGGCCAGACAACGCCTGAGGCCGTGGACCTTAAAGAAACTCCTTCCTGCCCTGTTGTACTTTCTAGTGGATCCCTCTCTCGGGGTCCCACCATGTTGACTTTGGTCAACGCCCGAGGACCGTACGGTACACAAGCCCCCCAGTCTCGAGTTGACAACTGGTTCATCGAAGAGACTATGGCCTCGCCTTACCGTCCTACGTGGCATCCTGTGACAGGACAGGCATAATGTACTGAAGTGACGCCTTCCTGTTCATGATGTGATCAACGCACACGTGGCTTAATCGTGCGGTTGGGACTTAATATCGCTTGCACTTCTCAAGTTTACGTTAAGTCTTTCAAAATTGCGCGCTCCAGGAACTGTTCCATCACTTGCACTTGTTCTTACACTCTTCACCTTCTTCCTCGAGCTTTCTCTGATTCCTTCTTGCAAAAACCGAAACTTTCGCTGATCAACCATCAAAGGTATATTTTTACGCATTGATTGCCCTTTACTCTTGCTCTTACGTACTGATAAACTGCCTGGGACTGTTTAGATTCTCGCATTTACGTTTTTCTCAGCATTTCCTTGTTCCCCTGTTTTCTGAGTTTTCTCACGTGGGTAGGGTTTTCTGGGTTTTCCTTTAGCTTCGCACCATAGCCTCCATTTGCTGAACCTTTGCTTTTCTTTCCCAGCTTCTTTGACCATGGCAAGAACAAAAATCACAGCCAACCCTCCTCCTCCTAGCATCAATTACAGAACATCATACCCCTGGGCCTCCGATAGGCTTTTCGTAGAGACCTCTTCTCTTACAGCCATCGTCGATTGGAGGGCTCATTTGGACAGTGAGCCCAACTTCGTGGGTAGGGCGTTTGGTAGGGTCCACGACGCGTACATATCAGTCCGCCCTTGCGTTGCTGGCGAACCCGTGTGCGTAGACAACCGGGCCAACGACGGCGAACCTTTCTTCTTCTTTTATCAAACAATTTTCAAGCGCATTAGGCCGCGCCTTCCTTTCACTCGCTTCGAAAGGGAGTTACTTACTGAACTCAACGTTGACCCTGCCCAGCTGCATCCCAACAGCTGGGCCTTCATCAGGGCTTTCTCCATCCTTTGCGGCTATTTTGGCCACCCCCCATCTGTAGATATATTTTTGCACTTCTTCGAGGCCAAAAGCCTTGGGAACAACCTGTGGGTCAGTTTCAGCGGGGTAACGGGGAGAGTCATCTTCACCTTGTTCCAACAATCCTATAAAGGATTCAAGGGCAAGTTCTTCAGGGTGTGCTGCTCTGACCATGACCGCACAACCCTAGATGGCTTTCCCCTCTACTGGGTGAACGAAGTGAAGTCTAAGAAAGCTAAGAGCTTGGATGAGCTCTCCTCCGCTGACTGAAACGTATGCCAGCTGCTGGCCAGCTTGGGAGTCGTATTTGACACCGTAGAGCTCATCAGAAAGGAATATAACCCAAATGAGCTAGATGGTTATATTGGTACAAGAACTAGCTCTCGATCTCTTTCATACATCACCATGCTCTTATCTACTAACTCATACTTGTACTAATTCTCTGATTTCTCTTGTTTACTTGATTCTAAACTCTTCCTCTCTGGTGCAGGCATGGTGCTAAACGCTGAGAAACGGGCAAGACTAGCTGGAGTCTTGTCTGTTCGCGACAATGCCACAACTGGCAAGGCGGGTACCTCTGCACACCCAGCCCTGCCTGCCTCTCCTACTGCTCCTCTCGCCCCTTCTGCCCAGGCGACTCCAACACCTGCTTCACCACAAACAACTCCCAACCCCGCTTCTCCACACATTGTACCTGCCCCCACCTCACCACATACAACACCATCCCCTACTTCTCCAGCCCCAATTGCGGCTATCCCTTTGGCCACGCTCAGGGCTTCTCCTCCACCAGCCTCCCTAGAGAAAAACAAAGGGGTGGTGGTCATCCCTTCTGATGAGGATGAGGACTCTATAGTTGGCCCTGTTTTCAAGAGAAGGAGAACCACCGCAGTAGCCACCTCTCATTCCTCATCTGATAGGCGTCTTGCCTCCCTTAGGGACAACCCTCCCAGCGCCTCCTCACCTCCACAATATCTTGCTCTTGAGGAGGGAGCTGAGACTGTTCTTGAGCCCACTCCTACACCTGCTCCTGAGCTTCCCCGGGTCATCCAACACATCTTGAGGGGCTATCAGCAAGAGACCCTGGGGAACTTCGCTGATGAGGCGCTGCCAGAGAGTAAGGCCCTCAGCCTTGGTGGGTTCCTTGCTCGCACCAGCTCTTCTTTCCACCAGGCTGAGGTGAAGGCCAAGGAACATCAGGCCCTTGCTGATGAACTGGCTTTAGTAAAAGAACAAATGGCCAAAGAGGCTCAACACTTCTTTATCTAGGAGGCCGCCTTGACCGAGGAGATGGGCGTTCTTCAAAAGGCTGAGCTGGAGGCCAACAAGAGGCTTCACGATGAAGGTCAGAAGTACACCACACTTCTGGCCAAAGTGGTGCCTCTACGACTTGAAATAGCGAAACTCAAAGATGCTGCTGCGGCCACCCAAGCTAAGATGACCAACCTTGAAGAGCGCTTTGTTACCCGGGAGGTGCACATGGGTAAGGTTGAAGCAGAGCTTGTGGAAAAGGCTGAAGCCTTAGCAAAAGCCAAGGAGGAACTGGCTGCAAAAACTGAGGCCCTTGAGAACATCAAGGCTGAGCTAGCTGAGCAGGCCAAAAGCTTTGAAGAGACCAAACAAGAGCTTTCACAGAAAACTGAAGCCCTTGTCCAAGCTGAAAAAGAGATGGCCACCCAAGTTGAGGGCTTCAAAAAGGTCGAGACAGAACTCATCGACGACGATGCAGACGCCTACACCGCTGGGTTTGAAGATGCCCTGGCTCAGGTTGTTTGAAAACATCCTGAGATGGACACTTCGCCTTTTGCTACAGCGAACCACGTCGTCGAAGGAGAAATCGTGCCAAGGAGCCTTCCACACCATGATGCTGCTTAGCTTTGTAGTCAAAAGTTGTATTCTTAAGAACTCTTCATATTATGAATGTATCTTGCACTTTTAACTTAACTGCTTTGCTTATTCCTGCTCGCGTTTTGCTTACCTCCTTTACTAATAATGCTTCTGAAGCTTACTTTGCTCGTTACTTCGAGTAGCCTTATCTTCTCAAACTATAGGTAGCACGCCTTGTCATCTTTTAACTTTGCTGTCAAAACAATATGTAATGAGACAAGTGTGTGCGAACCTTCAATTGTCCTTAACTTTCTCTCTTACTCGAGCATGGGAGCTCCTTCACTTGGCACCTACTCGTACTTCGTGGTCTCGAGGTGTCCAACCTTAAGAGCGTTACTGGCCTCATCATCGCTCAAAGGCGAAGGAGGACTTATCTTGGTCGAAGCCTACTGTTCATGCTTGGTGCCCACGCTCGAGGAAGCGCCCCCCGCCGCTCTCTCTCGAGGTGTCTAAACACCAGGTCAATCAATAGGCTTGGTGCCCACGCCCGAGGAGGAGGTGTCCCATAGGGAGTTGCCACCTTCCTCGAGGTGTCTAAACACCAAGTCGACCGGTGTACTTGGTGCCCACGCCCGGGGAGGAGGTGGCCCAGAGGGCACCCCTACCCTCCCTCGGGGTGTCTAAACACCAGAGCAACCAAATCACCACCGATCAGACCTTACTATTTGTGCTTGATGCCCACGCCCGAGGAGAGGTGTTCCAAAAGCAGCGCCGCTCGTCCTCAGTGTGTCTAAAAATCAAGGCGATCAGGACACTTGGTGTCCACGCTCGGAGGAGGTGCCCCTCACCGCTCTCCCTCGAGGTGTCTAAACACCAAGACGACTAGGGCACTTGGTGCTCACGTCCTAGGAGGGGGTGTACACACACCAAGGCGTCCGATTCATCACTAATTTAAACTTACCTTTCGCACTTGATGCCCACGCTCGAAGGAGGCGCCCCCCGCCACTTCCTTTCGAGGTGTCTAAACATCAAGGCCACAGGTTCGTTTCTTACTGAACCGTGTTGTCCTCGCTCAGTGCCCACGCTCGGGGAGGCGTCTTAAAGAAAGCTACTACCTTGCCCGAGGTGTCTAAACACCAACATAAGAGTGCTCCTCCCTGCATTGTAAAGAAAACTTGAGGGTACATATGCTCGAAATGTAACTTTATTGGGTGACCTCATTAAAAAACCCCTGAAAGGGAAAAAAAGTGTCCCCTTAAACTGTATACAATGCAGAGTTTTTAACTAAAATAAAACTTGAGATTTGCTGCGTTCCAAGTGCGAGGGATGACGCCTCCCTCCAGGGTCTCAAGCCTATACGTCCCGTTCCCCAGGGCCTCGGTCACCCTAAAGGGACCAGTCCACTTGGGGGACAACTTGTTCTCCAGTTCGTACGGATGAGCCTTCCGCATTACCAAATCAGCAACTTGGAACTGCCGGGGCTTTATCTTGGAGTTGTACTGGTGCTCCACCCTTCTCTTCAACTCCTTGGCTTTGATCCTCGCCTCCTCTCTGACCTCGTCCAACAGATCCAGATTCACCTTGCTCTCCTCGTTAGACTCCTAGGCCACAAAAATTTGAAAACGTGGCGAGCTCTTGTGGATCTCTACCGGGATCATCACATCCGATCCATACACTAGGCTAAAGGGCATCTCCTTAGTGGAGGATTGAGGCGTGGTGTGGTAAGCCCACACTATCCCGGGAACCTCTTCCGCCCAGGTCCCCTTAGCTTTCTCAAGCCTCCTCTTCAATCCTCTAAGCAAGATTCTGTTAGTGGACTCCACCTGCCCGTTCGTCTGAGGGTGCTCGACAGACGCGAACACCTGTTTTATGCCGACCTCTGTACATAGCTTGCCCAATTGCTGGCTTGCGAATTGTGTACCGTTGTCGGAGACAAGACGTCTAGGTACGCCAAAGCGACACACAATATTCTTCCACACAAAATGCTATACTTTGTGAGCCATGATCTGCGCTACCGGCTCGGCTTCAATCCACTTTGTGAAGTATTCGATGACCACTATCAAATACTTCATCTGTCTTATTGCCAACGGAAAGGGCCCCATAATGTTGATTCCCCACGTATGGAAGGGCCACGGACTATAGATGGACCTCAACTCTTTTGGTGGCGCCTTGTGCCAGTCGACGTGCTGCTGGCACTGCTTGCACCGCTGGGCGTACCTCACGCAATTTTCTCTTACTATGGGCCAATAATACCTTGCGCATACAACCTTTGACACTAAATACCTACCGCCAACATGGCTCCCACAAATTCCCTCGTGGAGCTCAGCCATTATCCTCGTACATTGATCTCCGCTCACACACGTCAAGATCGGGTGTGTGAACCCATGCCTGAATAGTGCTCCGTCAACGAGGGTGTACCTTGCGGAGTTTCTCTTTACCTTCTTGCCTTCCTCAGGCTCTACTGGGAGTATTCCATCGGCAAGGTAGCGCCTATAAGGCGTCATCCACATGCCCCCCTCCTCTAGCACGCATACCTGCATCGGATTCTCCCCTCTAATGAGGCCGGATAAACACTTACGCTGGGCGTCTTCAGCGTGTCCTGAGTCAACGACCGATGACTCCTCGCCCTTCCCCTAAACGCACTGATCTAAAGGACGCTTACCCTGTTGTCTGCAACAAACGTTCGTCGTGTTTTGAGGGTTTCCTGTATTACCTTCCTCTGTCTTCCCCCCTTGCCTGAGCTGGCCAGCTTGGTGAGCAGGTCAGCACGGGCATTCTACTCCCTTGGAAAGTGTACCAGTTCGAACACCGCGAACACCCCCTTTAAGACTTGAACATAGCCCAAGTATGCAACCATCTGTGGATCTTTGGCTTGGTACTCCCCGGTTACTTGACCCGTAACTAATTGGGAATCGCTCTTTGCCAGCAAGCTCTGTACGCCAATCTCCTTGGCCAAGAGCATTCCAACTATTAGGGCCTCGTACTCCGCCTGGTTGTTACTGGCTTTGAAGCCGAACCTCAGGGCCTGTTCAATCAACAACCCATTTGACTCCTCCAAAATCACGCCGGCTCCACTTCCCTACTGATTGAAGGACCCAACAACTGAGAGTACCCACTTGAAACTAACTTCCTCTTCTTGCTGTGCACTCCCTGGGAAGAGCTCTGCTACGAAATCCACGTAGGCTTGGCCTTTGATGGGGCCTCGGGGCTCATACTGGACATCGAACTCCGATAGCTCCACCCGCCAGCGTACCATCCTCCCTGCCACATCTGGCTTCTGCAGCATTTTCCGGATAGGGAGGTCCGTCATCACTACCACCGTGAAGCTCTGGAAGTAATGACGGAGCCTCCTGCCCGAGAACACCACGGCCAGTGCTGCCTTCTCTAGGACTTGATACCTTGCCTCTGGCCCTTGTAACACCTTGCTCACGAAGTATATTGGCTTTTGCGTCCGGTCCTGCTCCAGGACGAGGACTGAACTGACCACCCGCTCGGTCATAGCAAAATACAACCGGAGGGGCACGCCCATCTGTGGCTTGCACAACACAGGGGGAGCAGCTAGGTACTCTTTCAGCTTGAGGAACACCGCCTCACACTCCTCGGTCCACATGAACCGGTTGTTTCTTATTAAACACTGGAAGTAGGGGTGGCCCTTGTCTCCTCCAGCGGAAACGAATTTGGACAGGGCCGCCATCCGCCCTGTCAGCTGCTGTACTTCTTTCACCGAGGCGAGGCTCCTCATGGCGAGGATCGCCGCACACTTGTCTGGGTTCGCCTTTATCCCATGCTCGGTGAGTAGGAACCCCAAGAATTTACCCGCCTCGACCCCGAATACAAACTTTTCGGGGTTCAACTTCAAACGATACTTAGCTATTGTAGCAAATAGCTCTTCCAAATCAGCTATGTGCTGTCCCCTCTCCTGCGAGGTCACCATCATATCATCCACATAGGCTTGCACGTTTCTTCCCAACATTGGTGCAAGAACCTTATCCATCAACCTCTGATAGGTGGCGCCTGCGTTCTTTAGGCCGAACGACATCACTGTGTAATAGTAGCAGGACGTCTCGGTCATGAACGCTGTTTTGCACTCGTCACGGTGGGTGCATCTTGATCTGGTTGTACCCAGAGAATGCATCCAAAAAGCTGAGCATCTTGCAACCCGAGGCTCTACCCACCAGCGCGTCGATGCTTGGCAAAGGGTACGAATCCTTTGGCACGCCTTGTTGAGGTCAGTGAAGTCTACGCACATCCTCCACTTCCCATTGGCCTTCTTCACCAAGACCACATTGGCCAACCACTCAGGATATTGAATCTCCCTGATGTGGTCGGCGTTCAACAGCTTCCTCGTCTCTTCTTGTACGACCTGTTGCCTTTCTTCATTAAACTTTCTTCTTCTCTGGTGCATGGGTCAGATTTTGGGGTCCATGGTGAGGCGGTGGCATAGAAAATCCGGGTCAATGCCTAGCATGTCCGAGGCGGACCATGCGAAGGCGTCCAGATGACGCGATATCACCTCTGCCACCTGGTTTTGTTCCTCTTGGTCTAACAATTTACCCAACTTGAACGTCTTACCACCAATCTGCCTCTCCACAACGTTCTCAGCTGGCTCGGGTCGCCTCTCCCGAGCGTTTTCTATGCGGGATACACCTACACGGTCCTCCTCCATGGGCGCCTCCTCCATGGGTGGGTGCTCCACTACCATGAACACACCCCTCTTCGTTTTGAGGCTATTCTCATAACACTTCTTGGCCTCTTGCTGATCGGATTTAATCACGATCACCTTCCCACTAAGATCGGGCAGCTTCAACTTCATATGACGTTTAGACGACACCCCCTCAGCCGATTCAGGGCCAACCTTCCCAACAAGATATTGTACGCCGAGTGGGCGTTTACCACTAGGTATCTTATGTTTTCTGTGCGAGATGCGTAGCCATTTGTAAAAGTCGTCCTCAGCTCGAAATAACCATGCACCTCCACTTGATCTCCCGCAAAACCATACAAACACCCCGTGTATGGCCTAAGCTGATCAGGAGACAACTGCAACTTATTAAACGTAGGCCAGAACATCACATCCGCCGAGCTGCCCTGGTCTACCAGCACTCGGTGTACTTTCCTCCCCACGGTTACAACTTAAATCACCACGGGGTCATTATCATGTGGAACGACGTCGCGAAGATCAGCCCTCGTGAACGTGAGGTCAACGTCGAGTGAGTCGTCCACCACCTGCTCTGCTACTGACATTACCGAGTGTACGTACCTCTTGCACTGAGAGGCAGTGCACCCTCCACCCGAGAATTCACCTGAGATGGTGTGGATTTCCCCGTGGATGGGCATCTCGTGGGCTTGGTCCTCTGCTGATGCCATCAAGGCCTCGGTCCCTGATGACCCCGCCAGGTAATCATTCAGGAAACCGCTCTTCACAAGCTCATCAAGTTGATGCCCCAATGCCAAGCACCTGTTTATCGGATGACCAAACACCTGGTGGAACTCGCACTATGCATCCTTGTGCGGTCCCAACACCTTATAAGTCTTTACTGGAATCTTCAACCTGTCCGCTATGTTGGGCACAATGATCAGATCTTTCAACTCCACCACAAAGTTGTGCCTCACTGGCTTAGTCTCCCCTGAGCGCCCCTTAGCCTGGGGCTTCCTTGGCTCGTAGAGCCGCTTTCCTCCTTGACCCCTCTTCCCCGTCGCGACCTCGTTCACCCTCATGGGCTGTGCGCGTGACGACACTTGTGGACGTGCGGGAATGACGCTTGCGCGCTTCTTGTTTACTTCACCTTCTGCTGCAATGTGTACCACCGCACGACGCTTGATCTCAGCGAAAGTCTTGGGGCGACTTCTGATGAGCGACTCGCTGAAAGGTCCAGGGCAGATCCCCTTCCTGAACGCATGGACTATCATCGACTCATCTGTGGTGTTGACCCTCACCACCTGTGCCCCAAAGCGATTAACAAACTCTTTCAACGTTTCCCCCTGATACTGCCTTACTTCGAAGAGATCGTAGGAGTTGGGTGGGGGAGCACAATTCGCTATGTATTGCTCGCTGAACAACTTCGATAGTTGTGTGAATGAAGTCACGTGGCCATCTGGAAGGCTGATGAACCATTCCATCGCCGTTCCCACCAACGTACTCATGAACAGCTTACATTTGACGCCGTCAGAACCGCCGATTAGCATCATTTGAGTATGGAATGCTGTGAGGTGCGCCTCTGGATCCTCCATCCCAGTGAACGTGGCTTTCGGGCCACGAACGTAGCAGGGATCACAGCATCCATGATTGCCTATGAGAAATGTTGAACCAAGTGGTGTTCAAAGCTTTGAAGAATCCAAACCCTTTGAAGGATGATGAAGGCTGGTTGTGCTTGTTGTTGCTGTGTTGTCCTTTAGATAGGATCTGGGGTAGATTTAATATGTAATCCACTCTTGATTGAATCCAAAGCATAAGCACTCTTAATTCTTTTAAAAGAAAAGTGTTTTTCAAGCTAAGTGAAAAAAAACCAATTGTTTTGTCGAAACAACCGATTGTTTTATACTTAGGTGTTTTTAGAAAAGGTTGAAAATTGTTTTTATGGTTGACTTGCTGTCAAAACCAAAACAATCGATTGATTCGTGGAAACAACCGATTGTTTGTTTTGGTACCATAACAGAAAACTGTTTTGTGCTTTGACTGAGCATTAAATGATTTTC
>Ga0123342_1005094_pt1 | contig 19419 bp, 12 predicted proteins | sample Turbeawhitnodule_FD_89960 | JGI IMG/M metagenome (GOLD analysis project Ga0123342, IMG submission 89960) | Root nodule microbial communities of legume samples collected from Mexico - Turtle bean Mexico white nodule | ecosystem: Host-associated > Plants > Roots > Nodule | place: Mexico: Nepantla... | reverse complement strand
GATTGAAGAAACAACTTAGTATAAATTAGAGTGGTTTTATATGTGAGTTGTGCTTTGAATATCAGTGGCTTGTATCAGGTGAAGTTTTAGTTTGTTAAACAAGTTTCAGAAGAATATGCAGAGAGAGTGTGTGGATTAAACTATAGTTTGGTTTGTAAGTTTTGGATTAAACTATGAAGGAAAAAGTTTTTTCTGCAAAAAGTCTTTCCAAATTTATGCTATAACTAACTAACAATGAACTTGGAATTGTCAAAGGATATAAAGTCCAAATCTAACTAAAGACTTGTTCCTATTGTATGTGAAATGGAGAATATATGGATTGCAAAATTTCGGAAATTAAATTTAAAATAAAACATATATATAATCTAATCTAACATTAATTATTATAATATGTCCTGAATTAATTATAAATTGAATGAAAACATGGAAAGTGATGTAGTGCATACGCATATAAAGTAAAGTAAAATTTCATGATATAACATATATATATATATATATATATATATATATATATATATATATATATATATATATATATATATTTTGAAAAGACTTCAAAAGTTAATTTATTGATATTAACTCATATATATTAAGATTTTTTAATATAAGTCTTTCAAAAGAAGGTGATTGTAAATATTATATAAGTAGATTATTTCCTATTAAAATGAAAAATTAATTTATTATTTACTAAGTTGATATAAAGATCGTGCTGAACCATCCATGACAAATACATTAAAATTTTACGAATCATGAAAATCATTAAAAAAAAAATCATCAAATAGAAATTAATTTTTAGAGCTCAAAATAATTCGTTGCAATAGTAACTAAATTAGAAACCATTTTAGAAACTAAATAAAAAATTGGTATATAAATTAATTTCTATTAGTGTTATTTAGTTGTCTCTAATTAAATACCAATTTAGAAACTATTTAATAATAATAGAAACTAATTTAGAAACATTTTTTTTTTAGTTTCTAAAATGGTCTCTAATTTAATTACTATTGCAATTAATTATTTTAGTCTCTAAAATTTAGTTTCTATTTCATGATTTTCTTGTTGAATATATTAGAATTTTATGCCAGTTATTATTGAAAATCTTACATCTATAAAAAAATAATTATAATATATAAATAAATAAAAAAAATTATTGTATCTTAATCTTTTAGAAAATTTATTTGTTAATATAAAATGGAAGATTTGTCTTTTATATATATATATATATATATATATATATATATATATATATTATTGCATGCATGATGAGAATGCGATTTACACTGGTTCTGATTTGATGGCAGCATTTGAAATGACTAAGTCTACAACGCGGAAGTAGCTTAATGCACACAAATTTTCCTGCACTATACCTGTATTCTACTACTGACACAAGTTGGATACAGAAAGTCAAAAACTGCGTCTAAATAATGTTGTTGAAAAACAAAGCAAACACCACCATTTCTGCATTATAAGAAAGGTAGCAAAGCAAAGCATTCCAACGAACCTTCATGGCTTCTAAAACCAATATTTGCCTGCTTCTCTTTCTTTCTTTCATCTTCATTTTTTCTGCCAAAACAATATCAGCAACAAACAACCTTGCTCTTGCTTCTGCTTCTGAACAGAATGCAGGTAAGTGATGATCAACCTCTCTACCTTTTCTTAATTTACACACCACACTACAAGAAAAATTGGTATTTATGTAAGACGATAAATTTATGTGAAACATAATTACATGTAAAACTGTTGTATACTTATATATCTCTATGTAACTATCTTGAGGTTTATATAGATATGTCAGAAAATGATTAGAGTTATATGTTGTAGGATCAGGTGAAATGAGTGAGAGTAGGAAACTCCTTGGAACAGGTAGAGAACAGCGTCCAAAATGTAAGGGGAAAAAAAGCACCCAAGATCACTCCAAGGATAAACCACAATGCCACAATTATCTCTGATCTTTCCTTCATGCAATTTCTCTTAATGTAATTTCTCTGATTTCAGATAAGCTCAGACTTAATCCTTATATTGTAAGCTTATGTCTGTTGAATTTTACACAGCAAATTGTCTCCCAAGTGAAGATATTATAAGGTTTCTCAGACCACTGTGTAACAAGATTCGGGAGATTCAATAAATGTCAAAGATATGTGGACAATATTTCAAATTTTAAAATGATTTTTTTTTTTATATTTCTAGGTAATTTTAGGAAAACAATCTTTTTTCAATTTTGTTTGGGTGTAAGAACATTGATAGAACAAATATATGATGAAAAAAATACTATTTTTTGTAGTTTTTTTATGCATGCCCACTAAAACTTCACAAAAATTGAGAGGAATATTTAATTTTTCCTTTTTCTGTTTTAGTTTTTAAAAAAATAATTAAATTATTAATTTTTTAAATTAGTATGAGAAGTTTTATTATTTTAATTTATTTCTTCTAATATTCACTTCAAGTGAAAGAGAAAGTTTCCCAATTCTATTACTCATACTCCATTGAATGACGGAACCAGAATCCAATGAGCGGGAGCTAAAGTTTAATACATATATGTAGGATTAATTTTTTTCGACGATTCTTTTTAATTATACTCTGAAATCAATTAAATTATAGTAAGTTACATTATTTATTAGATTATTTTTTAAGACAATAGTAACTAACAATTCATAAAAAAAAAATGGAAAATGGAAGAAGAGAATATATATTAGAAAGATTGTAACTGAAAAATAAAATGTTAAATATTTAATTTGTTTTTCTAATATTTATATAATGCATAAGGCTTAATACACTTCAGACTTAAAATACGGTGAGATTTATAATGGTAGAAAACAAAGATCAAATATTGTAATAAAGTTAAATAATGTTATTTGCATATTCAACTTTCTAAATAAAAATAATTATATATATATATATATGTTAATCTTCTTCAAAATAACGAAAATAACTTTAAATAAAAAGAGGATATAGATAAAAAATTACTTTCGAAACCCTTTTTTTGGAAATATTCTGGATTTGAATTTCTGAAACACATTTTTGAATTTCATAAATTCTTATTCAGAATGCATTTTCAATTTTGTGTTCCAGATTTTTTTTCTATAATGTATTTTTTTTAAATCTGAAATAAGGATAATTTTGAAAATTTCAAAAAATATAGGTACAGGTTAAAATTGATATGGTGCAAAAAGAAGTTGCCTATATATTCTTACTTTAGGCCCATTGTTTGTTTTGGTCCGGCCATTGGCCCATTCGAAAATCAAGAATTTAGCCAGGCCCATTAGAAAATCAATAATTTCGGTCGTTGAAAATTGAAAATAGGGTTTAGAATTAGTGAGTGAGATTTAGAGGACCTTTATCTTCGTTTCTGTTCAAAATCCACTCTTCACAAAAATATTATTAAGTATTTTAGTCCACAAATGATAAATATTACGGATTATCTCTTTCTCTCTTCTGAAATTTGAAAAATTAAAGAGTTTAATTTAAAATTTAAAATTTATCCAATAATATTTTCTCTCCATAATAATTTCAAAAAATTATTACTATTACATATAATTTTAATATTTCTAACTAAATTAATTAATTATGATAAACCAACAAAATTACATTACTAGTTCTTAAAACATCAAAAGTCATGCTATATAGTCTCTCGAATATTTAAAAATTCTTTAAATTGGTCTCTCAATATTAATAAATATATCAAAGAAAAAAATTGATGATGTGACACTTTAAAAATGAAGTCATTGGTAGCTTCAATTATGTCTCCATACCCAACTCTCCCATCAACCTAAATAATGGAAAAATGTATGACATAAGGATTGAAGAAGAAAATATAGCACATATAATAATTCAACACATTTATTATATACATTATTTTAATTAATAATATTGTAGTTGTTATTTATGGCTTCCATTGACTTCACACATTATTATAATTTTTCAACCATAACCTATATTTCTACATATTCACTATGTAATATTACATATATGAACATATATTTGATAACATATGTACAAGAAGTTCATTAAATAGCAATCTTAGAGACAAAAATAATTAATCATTATATTAACTAATTAAATACTATTTTAAAAATTAAAAAATTATTTGTATTTTAAGTGATTTTTATTATTAATATAAATTTATAAAATGGTATCTAAATTAACTATCAGGATTTTAGTTACTATTATTTTAGATTTTAATAAATTAGTCTCAATTAGTCTTTTAGAGACTAATTTAAAATCTAAAATATTAGTAGCTAAAAATTTGATAAATAATGTTGGATACAAATTTAAAAACTACTTTAAATCTTTATTAATAATAGAAACTACTTTAAATACCAATAATTTTTTTAGTCTCTAAAATAGTCTCTAATTTAGTCCAATAGTAAGTAATCATTTTGGTCTCTAAAATTAGTTGCAATTTGATATTAGTATATACGCAATCTCATTTTATAAACCGATCAACTAAAATTACAAATATTTTATAATATATAAGTAAATACAAACCGATTTTATAAAGTTAAATTAGTTTTTGAAGTCATAATTTTTTAAGTAATTATATGATTCAGATTTTTTTAAGACAAAAAAAAAACTATTATAATATTAAAGAATGTAATAATTTCTCCATTAAAAGGAAGCAAAGAAGAAGCATACACAAAAATGATATCTCTCTCCACAGCTGTCATTTTGATTAGGTGATGAAACTGAGAAGGTGTTTATATATGAATATGAAAGAGAATAAGAGAGAGAGAGTGTGTGTAAGAGTGTTCTGAAACAAATCAAGAACAAAAGCTTCAAAGATCGTTCATGGTGGCTGAATATCCCTACATGATTTACAGTATCAGGAAAATAACAATAAAACATGTTATCACATAACACACTATCCAATGCACGTGCCACGAATCATAGAACACAAACTCACCGACACAAGTACATTTATTTCGTACACTATCAAACATCAAATTTGGTTCCAATTATTCTGTTTTTAAATTTCACTTACTTAGATTTTAGATTTGCAATGCCCATTTCTCATGAGATTGTGTTCTGTCTTGGAATTAACCAAAAATATATTTGGGGATTCAACAGCTCAGAGCTGTGATGGCATGAACTAAGATAGATTTATGAAGAAAATTTGGGTCAACGCAGAGGTTGACTTTGAAGATAAATGATTAATAAAAGGGTTGACTATGGAAATGTTAAAAAAAAAGTGAAAGAAAAGTGACGAAAGAACAAAATCTTTGGTCTCACATGATGTGATTTTAACACCTATTGTGGCGGTGATTTTAATGTTCTTAATTTTTGTTTTCCACGTACCACGGACACACATAACCTCAAAATATATCACTACTCAATCTACCTTTTAACTCTTTCTCTAACTTTTTTCTGCTTCAAATCTTAAATTATCTCTTGCAATGTCTCAATGGTTAATGTGAATTTCGTGTGTGTTGTTGTGATGTGATTATAAAACTGAAAATAATACTGTGTAACACATGACCGAGATTACTAGATTAAAATAATTATATTGATAAATTTTAAAGACAAAAAATAATTAGTTGTTATAGTGACTAAATTAGAGACTATTTTAGAAATTAAATAAATTTTTGATTTTTAAATTAGTTTTTATTATTGTTAAGTGGTTTTTAAATTGATATCTAATTAACAATTAAGATTTTTTTTATCAAATTTAGAATTTGAATAATCGATAGTTAAAATATTTGTAGCAAATTAGATAATAATTTAGAAATTATTTCACAATAATAGAAATTAATTTATAAATATTTTATTTTTAGTTTCTAAAATAATTTCTAATTTAGTTATTATTGCAACTAATTATTTTGGTATCTAAAAATTAGTTTTTATTTAATGATTTTTTAGTAGTGTATACATTTTTTAGACAAATCTGTGGTACAATATTTGGTTTACCACTAATTCTTTTTACTTGTTTACCTTGGATTTATTTAAGTTAAGGTTTTGTTTTGATTTTGTCGCTGAAAAACAATTTTTTTAGTTCCTCGAGTTAAAAGCATTTATAGCATTATGGAACACTCTAACTATAAGTTGAATGAAAAAGTCAATGTGAATAAAAAACCCTTTTAAGATCGAAAAAATTATATTAGTTCTTAAAAAATAAATGTTAGGTACCAGAATTATTTATTTTAATTTTTTGAAAGAAGAAAACACATTCATTCTCGAGAGATTAAAAAAAATTAAAAATTTACAGAAACCAAAATTAAAATGCATTCATTTTAGAGGGCGAAAACATGTCAAATAAATAATTTTCAAAATGGTTATCATACATTGACCAATAAGAAAATTTAATTTTTTTTATATAAATTGTTTTATATAAAAGAGAAGTTATGACAATTCTTTCAGACTTTGGCTTAAACAGAGAGCAGGGTAATATAAAAAGAACACATAATCGTAAGCAATGCACTTGTGCCTAATTCAAATTTTAAATTTGTAAGTTATCTTTATTAAAATATATAGTATAACATTCACAATATTCACACAATGATTGGAAAATACTTTAAGTTATCATGTTCATATTTTTTCTGTTGCCAACACATACCTAACTTCGTAAATAAATGTATCAACTTAATTGGTTGACACATTAATTAGTAGTTACATATTTAAAAATAATAATCTTCAACTATAATTTTCATGAAATACTTATAAAATTTTCATTGTTATTATTATTAATCACTTTAAGTACTACTACTATTATTGTAAATAATTAAAAAATAAATAAATAAACTGTAAGTCGAGATTGTGAACTCGTACATGAGACGGTGTATTTATGGATGATTCGACAACGGTATGATAGTAAGTAGTCTGATTAGGTCAATAAATTCTCGCTAAGATAAGTTCGAAAATAACTCTACTAGCATATGAAAAAGTAGATTTAAGTCTAATTCAACATTATAAAATCACTTGTAACCCACATATATTATTAAATGTTATAATCTGGGATCTTCAACTGGTTATTCAAATTTTATAATTTTTTTTTAAAATTGTAGCCTTTCATATAAAGTCAAAACAAAAGAATTAAGAAGAAAATAAACTAAGAAAATTCTATAAAACTCCATTCAAATCTTACAATGTTATTCACTGAATTAATTATGAAACAAACATGAATCAATTATGCCAACCAACCCAAGGATTTTAGACTTTTGAGTTGATATATAATGTGGCCAAGGGTGGCTGAGAAAGCATCTTTGAAGAGAATGAAGACGAATGTTAAGTGAAAGAAACTATTCCATTCAGCCATGTTTGAGATAGTGCTAAGCAACAGAAACATATATAAATCACAATGCACTTTTATATATTTTGCTCAGCAAAGTCAACTGAACTAGAGATTATATACAAAATGAAGTTTGAAAGTGACAGATGAAAGAAAACTGTGTGGATGACTTTGTGAGTGAATTAAATATGGCATGGTTTGACAATTTTGCATGTCAAAAAATAGTTTATTTGTTGAACATATTGGGTGCCCACAAAACCCAATGTTGAAGAAAGTTGAGTTTCATGCACCCACAGCCCCACAGGGTAGAACATCACATTTAATGGTTTTGATTATTATGAAAATCATGCATTCTGGAGAAGACTTTGGCTATTTTCAGGATAATGAAATGGTTGAAGTGCCAACTCAGTGACCGACCCTCATAGATGAGACTATGCACGTTTCAATCTTTTGTATTATAAAAATAAAAAGGAAAATGATACTTTCATACTATGTAACACATATACGGACATGAAGATACATAAAATCTCTAAAATATAAGATACGGGGACACAAATCTATATATTATATAATTTTGAATTATATAGATTGAAAATAAATATTTATGTGCAAAAGTATGTTTCAGATTCTTTTGAGAGCAGGAAAATATTTTTCATGACTGGTTCAAAAGAATTTGTTCTTATTTTTATAATTATAATAAAAATTTATACAATAAATTTGAGTTTTTAGAAAGTTATTGTATTTATACATTTTAAAATTGTGTTAGAACCGTGCTAGAATTTTCAAAAATCCAATAAATATTTTTTTGAATTGAACACTTCACCAATAAGTAACCTACGAGTGTCCACACGGATACGTGTGTCCGACACGGATACGCCATTTAAGAAGAAGTGTTTGAGCCTCATATTTTTGGAGTTGTATACAGTTTTTGATGTGATGAATTTAGAAATAAATATATATAATAAAAAATATTAAAATAATAATATTGAAAGTTGTAATGTGGTTGTATAAAAAATGTGGGTTGTCAATGTATCATACCCAAATAAAAATAGAGTGACGATATATTGACAACTTGCTCTACTATACAACCTCTAATTAATGATTTAAAAAAGATATTTTTATCATTAATTTCTTACAAAAATTAAAATTTTAGACAAAGAAAGAGGGTTGTATACCGAAACAAGGTTGTCAGTGTATCATTTTTCATAAAAATATGGTATTAAGTTGGCATGAGGATTAAGGTACTAAGTTGCTTTTGGAGGGTGGATAGGGTCATTAATAAAATCCCATGAGACAGGGAAGATCCTCCATGCTTTGATTTGCATTCCTCAATAATGCAGTTTAACTCTGAGACATATCTGTTATCTCTTCCACAAATAATATATTTGTGTATTATATGATTAATTCAGATGCTCCTAAAGCCTCAAACCTAAACTATAAACTAACACTACTTAGCATGGCTTGACTCCTAGAATCTATATATATAGCCAAAGTTGGAGACATTAGCATTGTGCCAAAAGTTAGAAAAACACAAACACAGAAAAAGACAGACACAATGAGGAGCAATCATGTGCGTTTGAACTGTGGTATTACACTGCCTCTTCTAGGATTTGGCACTTATTCCTTCCCAAATGATAGGAACACAACAGAAGTTGCTGTCCACAATGCACTTGAGGTACTAATCATATACTTTATACATATATATATATATATACACAAACACAAACACATGTATATTTATATATATTGTGCCTGGTGGAACCCCTTTGGCATTTGCCTCGGGATTTTCTCTTTTTTTTCAGTTTTCTGTCCCCTATTTCACTGAATCTGTTGCTTGGTGTTAGATAAAGGGAGAAAAACTTGATGGTTTTTTATGCTTTCTTGAGCTTGTTATTGATGCAATACACATGTGCATGTACATATGCAGATGGGTTATAGGCATTTTGACACAGCAAAAATATATGGTTCTGAGGCAGCAGTTGGAAAAGCCTTGAATGAGGCAATCTGCGAGGGAGAAGTGGAGAGAGAAGACATTTTCTTAACGTCCAAACTGTGGGGGAGTGATCACCATGATCCTGTTTCTGCATTGAAACAAACTCTAAAGTAAGTAAACAGAATCTTTGAAGATGTAAATTGCATGCCTTTGGCTTTACAACTATCTTGAGGGAAATTTTCTGATACACCAACATATCAAGCTTTGCCCTTTTCATGATTTTTCTAAAGCAAATGAAAGCTAAAACGCATGTGGGCTATCATGATTACCAAAATCAAAATCTGAAGGGATAACAAAAACAATGGAGTAGGGTTGTGGCAAAGAATAAATGAATAGTGAATCTTGTGATGCCCCACAAGGGGAGATAGGAAACAAATATGTGAAAGACAGAATCTTTTTAAATATCAGAGCCAATTACTTGATTTTGAAGCATGGGAGGAAATCTGTGTTGGAAATCTAATGTTGATTTTGTTGGTTTGTTTAATTGATGCAAAACAGGAATCTGGGCATGGAGTACCTAGACATGTACCTAGTGCACTGGCCAGTGAAGTTGAAGCCATGGGTTAACTACCCTGTCCCAAATGAAGATGACTTTGAAAAATTGGATCTTGAGAGCACATGGGCAGGGATGGAGAAATGCCTTGAAATGGGGTTGTGTAGATGCATTGGAGTTAGCAATTTTTCTAGCAAGAAGATTGAGTCCTTATTGGATTATGGTTCTACAACTCCAGCTGTAAATCAGGTGAGTTAAATCTTTTGGGACATTTTTCTAGTATTCATTATTGACAAGACAGTACAATAATTGAAGTCCCCCAATATATTGGAACATAGGTGGAAATGCATCCAATGTGGAGACAAGGAAGGCTTAGAAAGATCTGTGGGGACCACAAGATCCATGTGAGTGCTTATTCACCACTTGGAGGACCAGGAAATGCATGGGGATCAACAGCTGTGGTTGATCACCCCATCATCAGATCAATTGCCTTCAAACACAGAGCAACTCCAGCACAGGTGAAACTCAACTCCAAACTCAACCATCATATCTCACATCTTAATTTTATAACTGTTCGAATCCATCGATTAGAGAACCAAACATTTCATAGGATATAAGTGAGACAAATCTCATATAAAATAAAAACGATTTTATGAGCTTAAATTAGTTAAGGTCAAGTTCTTAGTAATAACTTTTCCATTTCATTTTTTAAGGTTGCGTTGAAGTGGGGACTATCAAAGGGCTCAAGTGTGATTGTGAAAAGCTTCAACCAAGAAAGAATGAAGGAAAATATTGGATCTTTTGATCTGAGATTGGATGATGAAGATATGTTTGAGATTGAGAAATTGGAGGAAATGAAGATTATGAAGGGGGAGTTTCATGTTAATGGAACCACAAGTCCCTACAAAACAATTGAAGAACTTTGGGACGGTGAAATTTGAGGCCAGAGACAGGGTTGTAATCATTTGCTCCACTGGGGAAGAACAGAATTGAAGAAAAAATTGTTTTCACTGAAACATTTTATGCTGATGGTTTAGAATGATCATAACAAAAGCAAAAGTAAATTAAATTTACTGTAACTATATTTTGCTTTCTTTTGCTGCAATTGCATATTTAAAATTTTAAGTGTATGAAGCCCAAGTATTGATTACTAAATAATTTCTATAGCAGAATTTCTATAGCAGAATTTCTATAGCAGAATTTCTGTTATGGAACATTTTGTTGGGATAAATAATTTGAAAAGGGAAAAGCATTATATAAAATCAAATACCACATAAAAGGATTCAGAGAATGCCCAGCAAAAGGCAGAACCCTAACCGCTGTTTCATTTCAGCGGCGGTTACTCACAACGCAAAGGAACCATGAAATTCATCATCACAACACATGATCGTACAATTAATTTGGTAGCAAATGTTGATAATGCAATAATTACGTTGATATATGCTCTCCCCATGCCAGATCTTGCAAAATCAGATATCACAAAGAAAGACTGTAATGGCGATGAGATGAGTAGGTAGCTAGCTTGAAAATATCCCTGATTCCCTTCTCATTTCATAAGTTATTATTCTCCAAAGCATCTCTGAGAAATTGATGAAGTAAATAAGAAATGGGAAAACAATTCTCCAATATTGTTAAATTAGAAAAGGTCAAATTCATAAACGGGCAATTTATCACTTTGTGCTTCATCAAGCCTTGGAACTAGAATTGTATTTTAAACCATTGACCCTTTGATCAAAGACTCTCAAACTGCACAAATACTTTGGAGAAGACTACAACAAAAGTTAAATTTTATGGCCGTCAATTTCATACCTGTCAAAATTGGAAGCATTCATTATAAATGGACTATGCTGCAGCTACTGGTGCTGTACCACTTTCATTGATACCTTGCTCGATGCACTGAAAGAAATTTAAAGTCATTTCTGAAGAAAAGGAATAGAGGACTAATCTTATGACGTCAACAAAACGCCATGTAAAAAATATCAAACCTTTTATTGTGTAACTCCAATTTGCGATAGATATTACTAAGAAAAAAATGCTATGCATTTTGAGTAGGGAAGAGTAATTAAAGTCGCTAGCTTTTTAGTCCTTGCATGCTACCATCATCAGATAAGAATAGTCTAAAGGTTTTTTTACACCAAAACATGTTCATGAGACAAATGTAAAGGGATTTAAGGCATAAATTTGATTCAGGATGATATCTTATCATGGATCATTGCGCTATTTCTTTATCATTTTGGTTCAGGAGTGATCCTCTTTCTCTGCACTCTTTTTCTCTTTTTTAATAAACTTCTTTCGTCAATCACCATAAACCAATACTGAGTATTGACTAGAATATAAATATACTCTAAGATTAACAAAAATCCGAATGTCGCATCTAATAATTTTTTTACCTGAAGAAGGTAACCATGCAACCAATCCAATGTTTGAGGAAACGTTGTTGCCGATACGTTGACCACAGTCAACCCCTGTAACATCAAATGGCAAAACTTTAAGAAAAATAATCACATGATAAAAGTTTAAAATCTGTAAGTTATGGGTCTTTAGGTAATCCTACAGTTAGTGAATAAGATTTTGTATCAACAGTTTCCCGTTCATTAATTAATACTTCATAAATGGAAACAGTGGGGAAAAAACTACAGCAGAAGTAGATAGATATAGAACAATTTCAATTGGAAAAATGTTCAGTAATTATCATGGTTATCATCAAAGAAAACAACCATCAACATACCAGAAAGAAGGATTTTCCACTAACATTTCCAGTAATGAATAATATCACAGTATATCTTTTAAACATACCTGTGATGTGAACGAGCACAGATAATCCTGTATGGTTTTCAAGTTGGCCATAAGCTTCTCATTATCCTGTAAATGAAAAAATTCAGATTACTCTCAATCTACAAGAATCTACTTGATATAAAAAGAAACCTTGGATAAAGCTGCTAGTCAATACCCTCAAACTTTTTGCTTCTGTTGATAGCTCAGAATCCTTTTGTAAAATAACCTAACACTTCTTGTTCATTTACTTATTTCCAGTCATTCTCCTCTTGTTAATCAAACTGAAAGCTGAGATTCTTTCTTCAATTAATTGTTATAGATGCCTTTCTTAACAAATTTTTCTACATGAATGAGAGATTCTTTTACTCTTCTATATGATATGATTGTTAGGTGGTTTGTCCACAAACACCGTAGAGGCCTTTGTTGACTTGTGTTACAAGATAATTTCTTTGGCTTCATCACTTATATAATTTCTTATACATATACCTTTTTTCATTATAACAAAATAAATTCCCTTGAAACTCAAACACAGGAGCTATATAGTGGCCCAAAGTAAAACACCAAGGTCAGGGAATGGGGTTTTAAGTGTAGAAGTTACTGTACCAGATCTGGACATTTGTCATAAAATGTTCGCGAGGAGATCCATTCCTCAAGTAATGCCTGAAAAGAAGGTAAGACAAATATCTTCGGATGTTTTGACATTTTAAAGTATATGATCAAATTATTGGAAAAATCGACAAAACCTTGTGATCAAATTCAGCCATCTTCAACACAATAGGCACAATTATTGGTTTGGGACCTGACTTCATCTTACTAATAGTAGTTTTCTCAGTCTCCAGTTCCCTAAGAGAAGCACCTGCGATCATTATCCATATTATGCCTTATCTCCTAGTAAGAAACTAATCAGCACTATAATATGGCAAATAAAAGAGACAAACCTTTATGCCCAGGGATACTTGCAGTAAGGCCCATGGATTTTATAGAATTTGATACTGCTTCAACCTGATCAGCAGATACTCCTTCATTAGAGCTCAAAATCAAGGAGTCACCGCTGCTCTCATTACTGCTACCCACAGGTATATCTTTTATTTGTATGGTAGCATTATCATCCAATGTCATAACGACTGGATTTATCTCTTTGTTTTCTGAATATACACCTGAAGGTGATTTATTGTCATCGTCCACTAAATAAATGCTAGGATCCAAATGTATTCCCTGTCATAATGAAAATATAAATAACGAAATTCAGCCCACACCTAGAGAAATATTTTGACCAAATAAGAAAAAAGAATATCAAATTAATAAAACAAAATTTAATTGGACATTTATGTGAGACCAAAGTTACAGATGAAATTATCATTTATCTTTTCAGTATTTGATTTCCTCTTTGTATCTTCAAATTGTGCTTTTTATTTCTATAGATAAAAGATACAATAGTATTAAAGATCTTACAAAGTGGTTTAGAAACTCAACTAGACAAAATCGGCCTATAAAATGAGGTTTATTCCCACTTATATATTATATTTTGACATTATTTCTAATTAATGTGAGACTCATCTCCAACACTATTGGTGAGTTACCCTTTTAATGATCTAGAATAGGCTAGATACCATCTTATAAAGTGGGTTAGGCCTAACATCGGTTTGTAAGATAAGGATTGTTCTCACTTATATAGTATATTTTGATACTAATTTTAGTCAGTGAGAGACTTGAGTTTTCCTAATAAAAGATATGAAAGGAGTGCAAAAAGAGGGGGACAAAATATCCCTAAGCAACGAAAACAAAGAATACAAAAGCACAAATAACAAAAACAATACATGGAACCTGTCACTAAATACATGTCTATACATACCTCAATTATAATTGGCTTCCCATCTTTCATTGCCTTTTTCAGATCACCGGCCAAACCTAGAAACCAAATGCCAACTTAATGCATGAAAACAACCAAGTATAAAATATTCATAGCATTAGTTGAAAACCATATTCAATTTATAAATGACAGATATATCAAGTTAAAAACAACTAAGAAGACCTTTGCGAACAACCCTGCATTCTCGGCAAAATTCAGTTATTAACTCCTCTGATGAACCAAATTCTCTAGCCCATACAGGAATTGATGCCAATGGTGCACTGTAAACAAAATCATTATATAAGTATTAATCACTTCAGTTATCAAAGAAATGAGAACTGTCAGGCAAAGAAATGAAAATATCAAAGTCAAGTAAGATTTGTCAATTTCTGTTGAGTATGACTATGTTGGCCCTTGATCTATATAAGGGGAAACGGTGAAACATAGTATTGAACATTTATGCTTATAGAATCAACATGTAATTGACTGTATATATCAAGAGACATGGGTTTTGTTGAGCAATAATAACATTATGTTGAGTGTATCGAAGAACTTGATTTCAAAAGCAAATAATTTTAGGCCAAAAGTAGCCTTAGTATCACCCCTTACGAAAACACTTGAATAAATAACAGTTCAGACAAACAGAACTTCCAACCAAAACAAAAATATTACTCAAGTTAGGTAGAAATAAAGAGGTTCCAGACATACTCTGTTGATGTGCGCAACAGTTCATAAACCATATCTGTCTATCAAAGTCAACAAGAAAAACGTCAACATTAATTGCACATAAATTTAAATAAGCGAAACAAAATACAGGGACAACTCCCATTAGGTGCCAGTTATCCAGGGAAAAACAATCCAGTTTGGTTAGCTAGATACACCGAATTGGAGATACTTTGTTTAACTAGCACCAAACTGAAAGCCCTCATTTTACATGAAACAAAGATGCAGTTATATTAGACATTCAAAGCCTACCTGTAATACATTTGGTAAATTTAGCCTCTGTGCAAGCTGAGTGGCAATAGTAGACTTCCCAACACAAGCAGTTCCACAGACAAGGATTACTAATGGAACTCTTTGGTGGTGAAATCTGGATAAAGGGAAAGCAGGAAAATGGAAAAGACACCTCAATATTACTATAAAACATAACCCCATAAAGTAATTTCTTTTTCTATCTCCAGAAAACATGAATATGAATTTTTTTCCAATTCCTTATTACAGCTAGAAAGACAAGAAATATGTGCATGCACATAGACAAAATTTATGCACATAAGTTTGGACAAACAGATGCTAATTCGATAATACTTATATTATAAGGTTGTCATATTTGAGATTTAACTCAATTCAACTCATAGATTTAACTCGTAAACTAAAAGAGTTACCTAATATTAGAAATCTATTAATGACATGTACGCATAACATATTACTCTTAATACATCACAGTAAAGAAAAGTAGCAAATCACAATAATAAAGTGTGATAGTTCATCAGTGCTAGACAAAATTAAACTACATAGATGAATTAATCATATATAAAATAGTAAGTTAACTCATTTTTCCTATCTCAAATCATAAACTCATAAGGGTTAAGAGTTTACTTGAGAGTTTGTCAACCTTGCTTGCATACACACGTTTTACATATTACATATATAAAGACGAAATATCTATGCATACATATATACAAGTAGATGGAATTGACATACAAGCGTGAATTCTAATCTAATCATCATCTTTTACCAAAGGTAGGAAATAAAGAAAAATTTGGTCCTGGTTAGAAAATGAGGACAATATATTGACACAGCCACATGTTTTGGAAGAAAAACAATTGTCTCAACAGAAAGAATGCACAGTTACCCCGTCATCATCTTATAACGATTTATGTACTCGTCTCCATATCCGCGCCGCTCCATAAGCTGCATGTATAGAACTCTCTTAGAACATATCTATACATTATAAATGACTCAGATTTTAAAATGTGAGGAATTTCAGCCATTGTTACTTCATCCCAACATACATATCCAACTTCCTCCTATTAAGCGGCAGTACTAAGAAATTTCAGCTCCGCTTGATTTCAAAAATTCAAAACCATCTAACCAACAATTCTGATGATATTTGTATCTGGACAGACCTATCCAAAGAATCAATCGACTACATTCTTTTTACACAACTTTCCTGTATAAATAAATATCTAAGTGAAATATCAAGGGGAATACAATGAAAATATCTGTACACCACTTTACTCTACAAATAGTAATTGTCCTGTCCACAAAATGTTTAATATTGGCAATGAGTTCAATTCAAACATGAAAACTTAACCATGAAAGTTTATCCAATATTTCCTGAAGTTGTAACACAGCTTACAAAAAGATAGCAGTAGTAACGAAAAATGAAACATGGTGTGTGATGGACAGATAAAACGAGAAGCTAGCTGGTCATACCTTAAATAGGTTAACCTCCAAATCAGATTGAGAGCTGCGGCAAAGAAACAGTGAATTGTTTTTCATAAAACTAATAATTCTATCAAAATTCAGGCGGAGAGAAAAAATAAATAAAGAAAAGCAACAACTGAAAAATAAGAGATGCGAAACAACATACACATCTAGAAGGCTGTTGTCTATGAGCAGCTTCTTCAGCTCGAGAGCAATTTTGATAGCTACATGATTTGGAATCTGAAACAAAGAAGCTAAACTTGAATGAATAAAAAAATAAACGAATGAAAGAGAAAGAGTAGTGATCGGATACCTTGGTGACCGTTAGCATCCTGCTGAGCAAAAATCTGGAGAGAACGTAGTAGTGATCGGCATTATCACCCAACCACACCTTGACCTAAATTTGAGCAGAAAAGAAATTGAAACAGAGAAAGGAAGAGAAAGGAAGAGAGAAAAAAGAGAGAAAAACGGTGAAATTGAGAGCGAGACCTTGACGAAATCGTATTTGGAGGAAGCGTTGCGGGTGGAGAATCTGGCAGAGGGAAAGGAAGAGCGTTGCTTATCATCGCTGTCTTCGCCACTGGCAGGGGAACCCACAACCACTTCCTTTTCTTTCTCCTTCTTCATCGAATCGATCAACTATTCTCTTACTCTTCTCTCACTTTTACAATCAAAATATTATCAAATATTATTGTATTCAATTAACTCCATTTTTTTTAATAATATACACATTCATCTTACAGAGACATTACTTACTTGTTTTTTAAATTCCAACAGTGATCAAAACAAATTTCTATCATATTTTTAAGATATTGCTCTAATCTTCTATCATATTTTCCAGATATTGCTCTAATCAATATATGAATTTTGTTAATTTTGTTGTGGACTTCCTTTATTTTCAGAAGTTTTTTTTTTTTTGATTTGTTTATGAACGTACCTCGTTACCTGTGTGCAAACAACATGTGTGAAAGTACTTGAGTGCTTTTTTTTTTAAATTTTTCAACACAATACAGATCCAAAATAAAATTATAGAAAGTATGACAAAATTTCACAACTTTTGACAGAGGATAGCCTTGGTTTTCAAAAATCAAACAGTTCCACACACCTTCCTATCAGCCTTGACAGAGATTAATAAAACATTTATTGCGAATCTTGTGGGACGAATTTGGGGCTCAAATTGCAGCCAAAACTTAGTAGACACAATGAAGAATGTTTGGTAAAAATTTCATACCGAAATACCCAATGAGTAAGGTGTACTAATTCGCAGACCAGAAGTGAAGAAAACTTGTTTTCCGAAAACAAAACGTCCTTGCTTTTCTTCCCTGTATCTTATTTTTGTGATTGGTTTATGGACGTGTCTCCTTACCTAAGTGAAAACAACATATGATACTTGTGTGAATTTTTTCGGATTTTTTCAATGCAATACAGACGCAGAATAAAATTGCAGAAAAAAGGGCAAAAGTTCGCAAGTTTGATAGAGGATAACCTTGATTTTCAAAAAATTTCTAAAAAATTCTCCCGAAATAGTTTTTCCTGAAATTTCACGTAAGAATCTCGACTAAATTTGGGACAAAACGCGACAAATTTCAGGTCAAACGGATCACTATTCACCTACGAAAAAATCAACAGTTTCACACACAAACGAACATTCCTTTCAGTCCTAACATTGATGAATAAAACATTTATTAAGAATCTTGTGGGACGAATTTGGGTCTTAAATCACAGCCAAAACTCAGTAGACACAATGGCGAATGTCTAGTAAAAATTTCATACCAAAATACCCAAGGAGTAAGGCGTAGTAAGTCCCAGACCGGGATTGAACAAAATTGGTTTTCCGAAAACAAAGCGTCCTGACTTTTCTTCCCTGTACCTTATTTTTGTGATTGGTTTGAGGACATGCCTCCTTACCTGGGTGCAAAATACATATGAAAGTACTTGAGTGATTTTTTTTTGAATTTTTTCAATGCAATACAAACGCAGAATAAAATTGTAGAAACTAGGGCGAAAGTTCGCAAGTTTTGATAGAGAATAGCCTAGAATTTTAACAAAATTTCTGAAAAATTCTCCCGAAATAGTTTTTTTTCTTGAAATTCAACGTAAGAATCTCGACTGAATTTGGGATAAAACACGACAAATTTCACGTCAGAAAGATGAGTATTCATCTACGAAAACAATAAACAGTTTCACACACAAACGAACATTCCTTTCAGTCTTGACATTGATGAATAAAACATTTATTGTGAATCCTGTGGGACGAATTTGGGGCTTAAATCACAACCAAAACTCAGTAGACACAATGGCGAATGTCTGGTAAAAATTTCAGACGAAAATACCTAAGAATTAAGGCGTAGTAAGTCCCACACCGGGAGTAAACAAAACTGGTTTTCTGAAAACAAAGCGTCATGACTTTTCTTCCCTGTACCTTATTTTTGTGATTGGTTTGTGGACATGCCTCCTTATCCGGGTGCAAACAACATGTGAAAGTACTTGTGTGAATTTTTTCAGCGCAGTACGGACCCAGAATAAAATTGCAGAAAGTAGGACGAAATTTCACAAGTTTCGGTAGAGGATAGCCTTGGTTTGCACAAAATTTCTGAAAAATTCTCCCAAATTAGTTTTTTCCTGAAAATCCACGTAAGAATCTCCACTGAATTTGGGACAAAACG
>Ga0123342_1005093_pt1 | contig 19420 bp, 11 predicted proteins | sample Turbeawhitnodule_FD_89960 | JGI IMG/M metagenome (GOLD analysis project Ga0123342, IMG submission 89960) | Root nodule microbial communities of legume samples collected from Mexico - Turtle bean Mexico white nodule | ecosystem: Host-associated > Plants > Roots > Nodule | place: Mexico: Nepantla... | reverse complement strand
TTTTTACAGTGGTGAAGGTGCATGAATCACATTAAAATGGTGCACAGAAGATTATTATTTCTATAAAATATTCAGTTATCATTTATTATTATTTTATTTGAGGTTTGAATTTTTTCCGCGCGTATTAGTAAGCACAAAATCTTACATAAGAAAACATATAAAACCATAATTAAGAATAAATTTTTACCCGTCTTTTACGCTAATTAAATGCATTAGATAAAAAAAATTAAAGTTACTTCATAAATAAACATTTTAAAATTTAATTTATAACAAATTACAATCTTTTTAAAATATAAGTAATCAGTTTCTCAACAACCCATTAATTAATAATATGACAGATTAAAATATCTATAATATCCAATTAATGTATTCTTTAACAATCAATTAAATAATTAGTTACTGGTATTAAATAGTTAGTTACTGATTATCATAGAGATTTAATATCAATTCTAATTTTATCATAGATGATTATCATACATGAATTAATTTTATTTTATCAATTTTATTTTATGATCTGAACGGAGTTACTTTTCAAGATTTATTTATTTTCTCTATTCATCATTTTAATAACTCAAAATATATTATTATTTATTTATTTTAATAAATTACATTATATTAAAACGTATAAAATATAGAAATAGAAGTGTAATAAAATGAAAGAATGCAAAGAAAAGTAAAAATATAAATTGTATTTTGCAAAACAAACACGCACGGAGAAAAGACTTTAAATAAGTATCCATAAATTCGTAAATATTAAATAAAGAATTTTTAATGAGTTTAATTTAGTTTGTAGGGATGGGTGAGTTTTTGTAAAATTCTTGATACCTTTCTTTAATTCATATGAATAGAAAAAAATATATAATGTTGGTTTAGAAAAAATAAATTCTCTAATATAAAATGAAAAAATCAAAATTATTGATTGAACAAGATAGGTCATAGGTATATTAAGCTAAACAAAAACAAAATAAAAATAAAATATTCCTAAATTTCTAACCTCATGTGAATGAAGTGAATATACAAGAACTTCTTCAATTGAAACTAGTTTGAGATTTCAAATCTTGAGAGTCAAATCAAGTTCCTCCACCTTGCCATGGGTGAAAAACTATTTTCTTTAGTAGAATTCTCATCATCAAGTGAAGTCTTTCCATTTAAATCATGCATATATGTGATTTCATTATGTGATATCATTAAAGAATCCTTATCTTGCCAAGAATTCCCCTTATCACATAAACCAGGATTAAACAATAACTGTGATTGTGACCTTGAATTTAGTTCTCCACCTCCAAGTGTAGGAAAAATCAAAGGTTGATATGATTTGTGAGGTTGTTGAAATCCACTCCCTTCACCTATCAAAGTCTCCAACTTGTGAATGGTAGCTTGAACATAATCCAAAGTATAGTGCCCTGACCATGAATCATGTTTGAGTGCAGTATGTGACCAACTATGTTTTGGCTTAAAATGAGTCATGGACATTGCTGACACCCCAAATGTTTTGTCTTTGAATCCATCACATTTTTTTGAATCAAGAAAATTACCAACATATGAATTTTTGCCATAAGCAGAAGCCATGCTAAGAATCTTCTCTTTCTGTGTTGTTGCCCTTTCTGCCTTGTGTGCATTCTGATGTCCACCAAAAGCTTGGTAACTTAGGAAGTTCTTATTACAATATCTGCAACATAACTTCCTTTTCTTCATTGGTAATGACCTTTCTGAATGTGATGGAGAATAAGCTTTTGCAGAACTCCTTTCTGTTTCACCATTGCTTTCCATTATTTTATCTTGCTTAATTGCCAAAATTTCTTCCAAACTTTGCCTCAAGAATTTGTCTTTGTAACTTTTAGTGGTCAAGTCTATGACAACACCTTAATATATAGCAATATATTTCCTTCAACTTATTAATTATTGTTACAAATTATTATGATAATTTTGAATATTTTCATGTTTAATTATATCATGATTGGTGAAGTATTTAAAAAAAATCTTTTTATTAACTAATTTATCCTTATCCTGAAAATCAATAAATGAATATAACAAACACTCTAATAATTTAAAATTTAATGATTTAAACAGTATTATATAAAATCTCATACAAGTTTTAATGATTTAGTTGATGAATTTCATCAATCTCTATATATATATTATATTTATTTTAATCACATTAGTTACTGTAATTAGAATAATATTTTTTTATTAAAAAAAATACGGTGATATTCTTATAAATTAGTAAAAAATTATTGTCACGCATCATCATTAGACTTCTTTTATATATATACATTTATGATTGATCTTCTTGATTATTTGATATTTAGTTATTTTTTATAAATTTAATAATTTAATTGATTGATTTAATCATAAGATATACTTATTATAATCACTTGATAATTATATAGTTTTACGAGTCTTTTTACAAAAGCATAATATCTTTTATAAGTTTACATTTTTAAAATTTCGAGAAATAATAATTTTAAACAATTAAATATTTTAGTTATTTTTATACTTTTATTAATAAAATACGTATTATAATGAAACTTACGCAATTAGAAATTAATATTAAATTACTCTTTCGTATGTATGATACTATATGAAAGTTATCTACGAAAATCATACTAGTTCCTCTTTTAATATAACTACAGTTTTAGTTATTTAAAAAATGTTATATTTTTTCCTAATATGTTTTCAAATTAGTTATTTTCTTATTTAAAGTAACACACCTAAAATTTAGGATATTTGTATGTATTGTTGCTGTTAATTGATATATATGCACTAACTTTTTAAAAATTAGGAACAAAGATAATATTAAAGTATTCTTGGAAATAACATTAATGTTTATATACGTTTATTACAGATGTAATTTTGTCTTTGTCCGGTAAATAAAATTTGTAAAAGGAAAAGAGAAAAAAAAGAAAAAACTTTTAAATAAAAAATAAAAAATTCTTAAAATAATATTTTCTTTTGTATTTCTAAGAATAAAAAAATAAAAATAAAATCTTTTATTTTTAATCTTACTGTTACTTTTTTTCACTATCACCCCAGTTTCTTTCCTTTCCATTTTTACCTCTCAGCCCATTTTAACCTTTCCCACTTACACCCCTTTTATTTTTTTTTTGCCTCTCACCCTCTCACATGAGATCACAATTCGCCTAGACATCTATGAAACTCGACACTTCTCTTAAATGGCGTGTCGGTCTTAGATACCGACACTCGTATGACACTTGTAAGACATGGTATCCGTGAAGTGTCCAATTTAAAAAGTATTTGTTGAATTTTTAACAATTCTAGTACCATTCTAACACAATTTTAAAAAGAAAAAATATATTAATTTTCTAAAAACTCAAACTTATTGTATAATTTTTTGTTATGATTATAAAAATAAGAAACAAATCATTTTGAACCAGTCATGAAAACATCTTTTTGTTCTAAAAAATAATCTAGAACATACTTGTACACATAAATCTTTATTGTCAATTTATATAATTGATAATTATATAATATAGATTTGTGTCCCCGTATCTTACATTTTAGAGATTATACATATCTTTGTGTTTGTGTCCATGTTGTATCAATATCCGTATCAGTGTATATTTTACATAACTATACATACTTTCTCCGAAAAGAAAATCACACATTAGTAGCACACTCACTCTATCCTTCTACTCTCCTTTTAAAGATACATTTCTATTATCTCCTTTTTTTTACATTTCTATCATCTAGTCAAAAAATAGCAAAACTAAAGTCATGACTAACACAAGATATTATCTTATATTTAAAAAGGTTTTAAAATACTTATCATAAATAAACAAGATTGTTTTAATCAAATCATACAAAAGTATGTAAAAATAATAATATATTTGATATAAAATTTATTTTGAGATTATAAGTTAAACGAGGAATATGTTGAACAAGATTAGCATGTTTTAATATAAAATTTTAGATTGAAATTACAGTTTAAATGTGATATATTAAACAACATTAGTTGTTCAAACTATTTTTCTTTTATATAAAATTATGGACTAAAACATATAATAAAATTTGAATTTTAATTGTACATCATATTGTTATTTATTTAATGTGGGACAAAAGTTGATGGTGAAAGATGAGGATGAGAATTTGAAAGAAACAAAAAATTGTGACGTGGATGACATTTATGGGAGGGAAGAAGCAAAGCCATATCTTATTTCTTCTTCACTTATAACAATCTTAGTCAAAGCCTGCAATGTCGATTCTCATATTCCAAATATCAAATATTACACTTTAAATCTAACTCAATTTGTGCATGAAAACTATATATATTTCTGTACTTATTTTTAGAATCTAAGTCAATTTAATTTTTAAATCTAACTTAATGCATAAAAACTATATATATTAAATGGTCGAAAACACAATAACACGTAATACAATAAATCTAATAAATTTTCGTTATAATTTTTTTAAAAAATAAATTTTAACATATCAAGACAAATTCTTTTAATCTTATTATATATTATATGTACTCCTCTAAAGATATTGGATAGATTCATTTCATCTTCTTTTTGAAAAAAAATTATAGAATAAACAGATTTAACTTATTTTGATAAGGAAATAATTTTTCTTATTCAATAAGTAGTTTTTTTATTAAAGAAAAAACACATTTTAAATTTAAATAAACTGATCCATTGACACACTCATGCTATTTTTAACAACATAACTTCCACAAGTTTCCAAAGTTAAACATACATGAATCTGTGGCCAAAAATTTGGTGGCAACCCCACACATGTGCACCATCGTAAATGAACTGGTAACTAAGAACACACACTGTGGTCCATCTTAACACACATCATGGTGTGTATGGTGTGTGGACACCACTTCACCACTAAGACCATCATCACACACCCATTAAACAACACACCCTTCTCCACCACAAAACCACACTCAATTCATTTTTCATTAAGATACAAATTGGCACAATCTTTTCTGGGATCTTGCAATCCATACATTGACTTGATATTATACCCATAAATAGAAATTCAATAACAAGAAAAGAGTGCTGCTAACACTTGTTCATTAATTCAAAATTGTAAAACCAGAAAATACATTAAATGACTTGATCATATTTGGTACAAATCCACTAAAAGAAGCTCAACAACCCTGGTTTTTAATGTTAAAATAAATAACACCAAATCTTCAAAGACTTAACCATGATCACTCCAAAACATTGACCAGGACTAAACATGAGACCAAAGAAACAAGGTGTCATAAGTTGTCAGGTCCTCCATTCATAAGATACAGACAAGATACAACTTCAAAGGCTGTACTTTAGATTTCCTCTTATCATCCCCACATACCCTCAAATATAATCTAAATATAATACACAACCACAACTTGGCATGTAAACTTCCATATATCCAAGGACACTTCAAAAGCTATGCAAAAAACAATGTACCAAATTACATGTGATCACCACAACATTGTCTCACATCCCTCCAAAAAAAATTCTCTCTTTTCCAATTCTCACCATTGGTAAATTTGAAGAACACCAATCACAAGCATGTAGAATAAATTGACAAAGAAAAAACAAGAAGCCTTTACCTAAAGGATGCTGCTTCAGTGACCTTCTGGTGTGTGTATGTATGTATGATCCTCCATAGCATGCTACCAATAGGCTTGTTGAAAGTGTGTAACTCTTTGCACAACCATAGTATCTAAGTGTGATAATATTATATATAAGAACAATCACTGTGATTCAGAAGCTGGATTGGATGACTGCATAAACTTCTCTATAAAACTTATAGCAGAAGAAAACCAAAATGTAAAATAAATTAAGTTTCCCTTATGAGGTAAAACTAACAGAAACTTAATTTTCAACTTCTCTAAAGCAGAGATCCATAATTTGAGAAACTCAATTTACCTTATCATTTTTTCTTTCTTCCTACAACTGTTCATAGAGAAATTTATAAACTAAACTATTGTTTCTATTGAAAACTTGGGCGAGGTGTGTATATTGCAAGATCAGACCAACCATGAGCACCATTCCAACAGGTTGATTCCCCATTCTGCATACCCAGAAAACCCTCTGAACTCCCATTGCTCTGAAGCTGCAAACCCGGGTTTGAATTCAAACCCAGGTCAGAACTCACACCCTCCCCAAATTCACCCATTTTGAGATCTGACCCAGTTGGATTCAGACCCTCCAAGAGGGTTCCAAAGTGCCCAGATGAGGCCAACAGAGAACTGAAGGTGCCACCAATGTTGACCACCCTAGGGTCTTGCTCAACCGGGTTGGTGCAAATCCGGGTCGGGTCAGCATCAGAAACAGCAGAGGAAGGCGGTGCAGAAGAGCGTTTTGAGGTGGATGAACGTTTTGTGGTCTTTCTACTTCCACCCCCAACAGGGATGTTTCTCAAAGCACCACCCTTTGTCCAGTACCTTCTGCAGTTCTTGCAAAAGTGGCGTGGCTGAGAGAGGTTGTAGTTGTTGTAGTAGCAGAATTTGGTGTTTGAGGAGTCACAACGCGGGCATTTGAGTTGTTCTTGTTCGGGAAACTGAGGGTGCTTCAAACCTGCGAATGCTGTCGGGTCTTGCATCCTAGAAGAACCTGAAATGGGTTCAGAATGGTGTGGTTGGTGCAGGACGATCCAAATTAAGCTTCAGGAAAAAAGGGTTTTTTTGTTAAGTGGTGGCAAAAAGGAACTGAATTGAGTTGAAGCACCAATGAGGAGAAAGTGGGAATAGGACAAAAAGGTTGTAGTGTAACAAAAACCTTAAATCTAGAAGCAATTTGAGGTTGTTACTTTGTTTTATAGGGCACATAGAACACAGAACAAGAAGCAAATAGAGAGAGATTGAATTGAAGTTTTTGTGTGGTAGTGATGAGAAAAGCAGAAAGATTAGAATGAAGAGAAAACAAAAGATGAAGCATGTAATAGGAAATGAGAGATGTTTGAGCAGAAAATGTTGACAAAGATGAAGATGTGCTATCTTTCTGTTCTGTCATTCAGTTTATCCGCGTGGAACTCACCACAAGCTTCCAACTCAAATACAATCACAACACTGCTTTTTTTTCTCTCTCTCTCTCTAAACTCTAGATTTTTTGCACACACTCACACTCTTATTTTACTTTACTTTATAATGTTTATTATCTTTTTTTCTCTCAAAAAAATAATTTCTGTAAATTTAGAGATAAAAATAATTGAAAATTGAACAATCTAGTTCACTTTGTTGTGAAGTGTTTTTATAGCATTTCACCAACTTTTCATTTGATGACCAAAGAGTGTACTAGAGCAATGGTAACACAAAAGTAACAATAAAATATAGAAGGAAAAGAAAGTATAAAAAAACAAAAATTTCTATGGTAATAGACACATCAACAAGATTTTTTTTTTATATTATATGAGAAAGTAGAATAGATTTTCTCAATAAAGTTAATTAATTCAATAAACCCACCAACCAGAAACGACAACTATCAACTAAAAACCGGATTTAATTTAATAATTAATAAATAATAATAATGATAATGATAAAAAAATAATAAAAAAGTAATAATAGAAGGTTGCGGTGAGGGAAATGAAGGGCAATGAATGGAGCAGGGGAAGGTGGCGTGCGAAGAAAGCAAGGGGATATGATTGTGTTTGTTGAGAAGATCTGAGCCGTTGGATGGTGAGGGAATGTTGGATTGTAGGGTTGCTTTGAGTTAGCGTCACCCCAGCTCAGCGTGGCGAGTGTCACCCGCACCACGTGGCGGAACCCCAGTGAGTGGAGACTGTGAACGTGCTTCATAGGAATGGTTTTTGTCCTTTTGTGATGATGATGTGGTGCTGACGTGGACCAAGTTCGGTCTCAAGTACATCTTCTCATCTGATGTGGCCATGTGGATCACAATTTCTTGCCTAAGTAAGGTGATTTTCTTGTAAAAGTTTTTTTTTTTTTTTTATAATTTGTATCCAACATTATTAATTGCTGAAAACACTGCTTCAGATTCAAAATTTGTAGAATAAATAAATGAATGAACAGATTTAGAGTAAGATATAAATTAAATGTTTGACTGAAATAAAGATATGGTGAGAAATAAAAGGACAAAATATTAATGAATTTGATTTTTTTTTTTCATAATAAAGTGAGTAACTTAATAAGATGCTATGAAGCTTGGACACTTCGCTTAATTGGCGTGTCGGTGTTCGATACTCGTGTCCTATTTAAAAAGTATTTGATTAGATTTCTGACAATTCTAATACGATTCTAACACATTTTAAAAAGAAAAAATACATTAATTTTTTAAAAATTCAAATTTTATTGTATAAATTGTTATTATGCTTATAAAAATAAGAAATAAATTCTTGTGAACCAGGAAAAACATCTTTCTGCTCCAAAAAATAATTTGAAACATACTTGTGCACATAAAATTTTATTGTCAATTTATATAATTCATAATTATATAATATATAGATTCGTGTCCCGTGTCCTACATTTTAGAGATTTTACGTATGTCCATGTCTGTATCCGTGTCTATGCATAAGATGTGACGTTCGCATTTAATATATATGCTTATTATCATGTTATTCAATGGGTTAGATACTTGATCTAATTCATTAGACATTATAGTACCAAAAAAGAAGGTTAATTATGATTAAATGTGGAGGGAAAAAAATTGCACGTGAATAAGAGAAGTTTAAATATAAATACTCCATTTCTGTAAATACAAGACCAAAATTGTATAATACACGTAGCATTCCACGTGGTAAACTTTATTATACAGTATAATTAATGTAGTTTGTCTCATTATACAAGATTAGATTGTTTTAAAAACGTAATTACGTCTTTAGTTAATGTTTATGAACCTTTCTTAAATAACTAATAAAGGTAGCTGGTTTTTTTCAAAATAAGTTATACTAAATATGTGGTGGAAAATGCTTAGTAATGGTTGTATTATTTAATTTATATCATGATTAAGATTTAAAAACTATACAAAATAGCATTATATATATAAAAGATATTAAATTTGATTTTTTTTCTCTCTCAAATAATATATATATATATATATATTAAAAAAAAAAATTCTCACTCAAATAATATATATAGATAACAACCTTTTTCTTTGTTTAAGATTGTCACAGCTCCAAATTTCTTATAAGTTGCTATTAAATTTAATTATAAATTCATTAAAAAGTAATCTACCATATCCACATAGCATACTTAATAACGTTGGATGTGAAAGTTGTTTTGGGAATACAAACTCAAATAATACATATAATTGAGAAATAAATTTTACTTTACAAATTAATTTTATAATTAAGTTATATCTAAATTCTAAGACAGTTCAATAATAGATTTAAATTGACAAACAATATAAAATTTCTACAAATGCTCAGTATTTTTTTTTATAATGAAGTTATTAGTGTGAAATATTTACCTACTTTTCAACCATTAATTTGTATTAAAAAAATCTGACTAATTATCTCTATGGAAATATCTCAAATCCAAAATAAAATAAAATTACATAAATTGTATAATGATAAATTAAATAGTATTTGCTTAAAGAAAAGAATATATTCAAAATGATAGTTAGTTTTGGGTCCAGTGTGTGGTGGAAATAATTGACTGGGTTGAGCACTAGGAAGAGTGGAGCCATGTTTTTATGAAAAACAGTTGAAGAAGGGTTAGCAGAATTTTAGGGTTAGGGTTAGGGTTCTTCCCAGAATTGAGCAGTGAATGAAGAATGATGATGATTATTATTATTTTCTGAGCAAAAGGTGGTGGTTATGATTTCATGGATGTGCTCCTCTTCACACAACTTCATCATCACACTCTCCCAATTCAAACAAAATCATTAACTAATACTAATCAACCTTTTTCCTTTATTCCTGGATACAAATTTCTTAGAGATAACAATGTCAAAGTTTACATGATGCAAAGGACCATATAAATATTTTTTTTATTAAATATATATTTTATTTATGTATTATAACATAAAATTGTTTTTCTCCATTTTAAATCATCAATATATCTATAGCATGAAAATTATTAAAATGGGTCTGTATTTAAAATAATTATTAGTTTTTTTAATAAATTTGTTATTGTTTAATAGTAATCAATATAATTAATTTAAATGGATTGATAAAATGAAACATCAAATTAATTCAATTTTACTTATATAAAGACATATTCTAATGATTTCTATATTAAGTACTGATTTAGATTTGGATAAAAACAAAAATCAAATTAAAAAGTTATTATTTTTTTATTAAAATATGTATATGGCTTAAAAATTATATATCAACTCGTTGTATTTATTTAATAATAAGATCTATTTTTATACGACTAAGATTTAAAAAAAAAATACTTTTTCAATTTTTAGATCTGATTTTTTTTTAATTAAGATTAATATACTGGGTTGATTTATATAGAGCCTAATTGAACCTAAATAATCATAATCGAATGGATCCATTTAGATTCCTCTATTCAGATCCTTCTACTCAATTAAAAAATTTCTTCATCTCATGTTGAGAGATACACCAAACAAATCATTAGAAAGATACTCTCTAATATCCTAAAACATATATCAAGAACTCATTAAATTTATAATTTTTTTAATCACAACAATTAGGACTTTATTTATTTATTTTTCTTACAAATTCACTCAACTGAGTGACTTTAATTTATTACACATTTATAAAAAAAAAAGTATCACGTTTTTGCATTTTGTATAAATTGCACATTTTGTAAACAAAATATTTAGATTACATTATATTTTTGATCTTGTTTTGTGAATTTCCAGAAGACATGTGCAAGAAATTGGCATAAGCAAAGGTGAAAAAACACTGACACACACTGCAACACAAAGATATATACATGTGGTTAGATCATTGTTGCGTTTTAAAATTGGGACTATGCTACCAACAATCCCACACCTCGGATTTCACCTCGGATTTCGCATACTTACTCATCCCGGCACATCATATTTTCTATCCCAACAAGTTACCTCTAATATCTCCAAATTACAAGTTAATTTATGTAAATAATGATTAAAAAGTAATTATATATATTTGGGTCGATTTAATCATCTGTGAAATCAAAAGTTCAAACTTAAATACTCATTTAAATTTAAAATGATTTGAATGTGAGACTATAATTATAAATATTTTTATTATTATTATTAAGAATTTAATTTAATTTAATATTATAAAATTTGTTTATAAGATGAATTTTATACATATTTATGTTTTATATAGTTAATATGGAAAAGACTGATCATGTATGATAATATATATTTATGGATGGTCCAACAATGAGTAGTCAGAAAAGGTTAACATATTTTTGTTAAGATATGTTTTTAATAACTATGATATTGTATTAAGAATTTTAAATCTAGCTCAATGTTTTAAAACAAACTTATAAAATGAGATTTTCAATCACTTTTTTTAAATAAAAGTTTTTATGTTAGGCATTCATATGCAACTTGACATCTCAGCTATATTGACACCTCAAGTAACAACAATAATTTGTCATCACATGAAAAAAATATTATTAAAAAAAATATGTAAAGACTAAACCAAAACTCATATGTTAATAAAAAAGATACATAGATTGACTATACTTATTATAAATTTTTTAAAAAATAGACTAGATGGAAACCTAAATCCTAAACCAATAAAAAACATTATAAATAATTTTAAATTAATCAATTTATCAACGACACAATACAATACACGTATTTCTTTCACTTATATAATATAAAATATTTTTACATATCTAATTAATGCAAGATATCCAAACTGTAAACCTTAAATCCATGTAAATAACAGATAAAGTGAAAACTTAAGAAGAAGAATAGTGTGTTTATCTTAAAAGTATTTTGCTTTGGTTTTGATAGTAGAATTATATTGTTATTGATTAAAGTTATTTGTTTTGTTTTATGATATTTGAGTGATGATGTAATGAAACAGAAAATTGTGTTACTTGATTGATGGTTGAATGGTTGAAGGAAGCAGCGTGTGCTTCGTGTCATGTCTGTGTCGTTTCCCCGTCCAACACGCTACATCCAAAATGCCCTGCCCCAAAGCTGTCATGTTTTCTCAATATTTATCTTTTCCTTATCACCAACTATACCTATATTTTTATTATATCCTTTTCTCTTATATTTTTAAATAAATTATTAAATTTTATAATTAAAAATTGTATTATAATTAAAATATAATCAAATTGTATATTAATAAGTGAACTTTAAACCTAATTTAATCTCAACTTTTTAATTTGGTATAGAATCATTTTGAGCGAATATTTGTTGGATTTATCAAGTTACACATTATTAAACTGTTATCGAATTACTCATAATATATAATCTCATGCACGAATTGGTAGTCTCGACGCAAGAGATGTATTGAAGATCCCAAATCAATTAAAGATTAAGACATTTCATAATATATAAGTGAATACAAATCTTTTATTATAAATCGATTTATGAAGTTGAGTTAGACTTAAAGTTCATTTCTTTATATTGTAAAATAATTTTTAAGAATGTTGATTTTTAATTAATTTTAATATATAATATTATATTTAGATATAATAAATAAATTGGTTTAATTTTTAATTTCATAAATATAATGTATGATAATACTTATCAAAGCAAATGTTGTGATGGTTTTTACATAAAGTTTCATATAATAGAAAATACACAACTCTACTTTATTATAATGGAGAAATGATGTAAGATTTCTAGATGAATTTTTGTAGAGTATGAAAAATCTTATGTAGATAAAAAAAACATATGTATTTTGCTATTGGATGATGCATTAATTGTGATAATTAAATAGAATTTACTTCAAATGTTAATTTAACTATACATCAAAGTATCTTTCTCTCTCAGTTTTCTTTCTTGTTTTCTTAGTTTCTTATTAGTTGTTGAACAAATTAGATTTGGTAAATTAGTATTTTTTTGTTGTCTCATCCAGTAGGCATATTCCTTCACAATTTATTTTAAACATATAATGTATATGTAAAATATTAAAATTCATTTATTAAAATTAAAATAACCATCATAATTTTGCATTGTATTGTTTGACAAACACTTACAAATTCAATTATTAATTATAATAGAATAATTTATCATTAAAAATAACAATTTTATTTATATATCCTATTATAATTATTAATTTATTAATTTATTAATACTATATATATATATATATTAAAATAATGCTGGAATAACTAATTAACGTGTCATTTTTATAAGAGAATGAACTAAAATTTTGATCTCTGATGACTCAACTCATCTTAACCTATTTTAATTATTCAAATAATTTTGATAAATTTTATACACAATATTTGAAACCAAATGTCTTTTTTTATCCTTAAAATTTAAGAAAAGGGAATGGCGTATGTCAGTTAAAGAAGGAAAAAAAGTTTACTTGGTTCAAAAATTATTTATAAAAAATAATAATATACTTATTTCAATTATAAAAAACGAATAAAGCTTACTTGTTCATATTCATTACTTTACTTCAAGAAAGTTAAAGCACAATGTAAACAAATTCCACGTATCAGAAAATCATAAAATAATAATTAAATTTAAAAATAAAAATAATAGTCACTATATCATCTAAATTAGATACTAATTTAAAAACTAAAATATTTATCTTTAAAGTAATTTATATTATTAATAAAAATTTATAAAATGATTTTTAAATTGGTATCTAAATTAGTTCCTTAAGTTTTAGAGACTAATATTTTAGATCCCAAATTAGTCTCGACTAATAGAGATTATTTTAAAATATAAATTAGTAAGTAACTAGAACCATTGTTAGTTAATGATTAAATATCAATTTAGAAACTCTTTTATAATTTTTTATTAGTAATAGAAACTACTTTAGATATTAATAATTTTTTTTAATTTATCACTACGAGAAAATCATGAAATAGAAAACAATTTTAGAGACTAAAGATAATTAGTTGCTACAATGACTAAATTAAAGACTATTTTAGAGACTAAAAAAAATTTGGTTTCTAAATTAATTTCTATTATTGTTAAATGATTTCTAGTTGGTATCTAATTAGCAACCAAAGTTTTTGCTACCAAATTTAGAATCTAAATCATTGGTAGTTAAAACCTGATAGCTAATTAGATATCAATTTAGAAACTATTTAACCATAATAGAAACTAATTTAGAAACAATTTTTTTTAAAATGATCTATAATTTAGTCATTATAGCAACTAATTATTTTTTGTTTCTAAAATTGGTTTCTATTCCATGATTTTCTTGTAGTGTATAAAATGATCTCTAATTTAATCAAATAGTAACTATTTATTTTGGTCTCTAAAATTAGTTCCTATTTAATGATTTTGTTGTAGTGTACATGATAATAGATTGAATGAAGGTGAAAAAATGGATTACATTTAAATACATAATCAATCATTTTAAAATTAAAAGAAACACACCTCAAGTCCGAGGGATAACATTGTTATGGTCAATCACTGCATTGAAGGTATTGACTACTTCGGAGGTTGATGTTCCGTCACGATTTTGTCTTTAAAAAACACCTTCAAAGATTAAAAAAAAAAAAATATATAAATTATCTTTAACCTCAACTTCTAAACTAAGTGAGACAAGACGCACCAGAGAATAATATTGTATTTTTTTAAATAGAAGATGAACAATCTTAGAAAGTCTGATAAAAAAAATTCCAATTCCAAGAGAGGACCCAAACAATTTTATGTGAGTGATTATGGATGAGAGAAGTTAGGTTTTGCATTGGTGACAATGTTCCATTTGCAACCCTAAGCATTAAAAATCCCCACTGATGATCACACGAGTCATCGTGCTCAAATAATTTTGATCTGAATCCATGAACAGTGAACAACAATTGAATGACATGAATCATCAAAATCTAGAATACATGATTGATTGAAAACCTTAAAAGTCACAGACAGATACAAAAATAACAACCGAGAATGCATTGTTGTCAATTAATGGCTGAAAACAGATCACGTTCACGAGTTCACATGTTCACACGCCCACAAAACATTATCATCACCATGCTTCATTTCACTTTCACAACACCTTCTTTGCACTCTCAATTCATTTATATCTTGTGCATACTCAAAATTTTAAAATTATAAAGAAAATTTATAATATTTGCTAAACATCTTACCTCAATCAGAAATAACACCATTTTATAATATATAAGTGTATAAAAATAATGTAAATTTTATTTTATAGATAATTTTATAAGATTAAATTAAATTTAAAATGTATTTTTTAATAATATTAAATTTATTTATATATCATTATGAAAATTAATTTTGATAGCTTAGTCATTGTGATAGTTTAAAGTACTGTATAAGTTTTTTTTTTAAAAAAATTATCTGTAAAGATTTTCACAAGTGTGTATTAACTATGTTGAATAAAATATCTTTCATATGAGTATCAAAATAAAAGATAATAAAAATAAAATAATTTAATAAAAATAAATTTGAAATAAAAAAATAATTAGTTATTGTGATTAAATTAGATATTATTTTATAAACTTAAATTTATTAGTATTTAAAATATTTTCTATTATTAATAAAAAATTATAAATTATTTTTTAAATTGATACAAAATATTAACTACTAAGATTTTAATTACTGAGTCCTCTAAATTCTAAATTAATATATAACTTACTTAATCTAGTGATTTTTTTTTAAAAAATAGTTATTAAATATTTCTTTTAAGTCTAACAATTTTATTTTCCAGATGAATCCATATATTATTAATTCATTTGACTCCAATAATAATATTATATCATTTTATAAATATATATATTTTTGAATATTTTGTTAAAAAAATATTTTAACATATTGTATGCTTTAAATTATTTAATCTTACTCAATATTTCTATGTCGATTTAATTAAGTGAACACGATTTTTGAAAAAATATTTTAAAAAATTAACTCTTACATTAAGGTTTATTAACTGTTTTGAAAGTTTATTTAACTTTCCATTGTGAAAGTTTTACAAATACGATGCATCCTTTCTAATTCATTTATAAACATATTTATTGATTTAAGACTTAATAATTAAAGGTTTAGGGTTTATGTAATGGATATCGTGATATTAAGTAATATTATTACTTGCTCAAACTTTCATATATATAGTTTAAAATCTATCACAATTTTGTTTTAAAAGACGCCTTAGATTAATGAGAAATGTGTATATTCTTGGTTTTGACTTGTGAGTCTATTGCACGTATTAAAACAAGAAGTAATAATTATATTAAAAAATAATTTAGTAATAATCTTTATAGTTGATTCTTGCACACAATTTATATATTTAATATTTTTTATAATATTTATAATATATAGAACAAAATTGATTTCTCAAGTAAGTTAATTATTAATTACTTGTAAGAAGTTTAACAAATTCAAACTTTCTTCATTCACATTAATATCAAATTTAAATACATGGTTGAATTATAGGTATTTTATAGATAAGGGTATGCTACTATAAGCTACTATAACACAAATTTAAAAAACTAAACTAATGTGGTCAAAATAAATTTTGCAAACTAAGTATAAAGTATCAAATTCTGAAAACTGAATAAAAACCTAAAGGAATCAAGAACAATTCACAAAACTCTTCAAGAAGAAAAGGTGAAAAATGATAAAAGAAATTCACTAATTAACTAATAGCAAAATACTAAGTAACACAATACATGAAAATTGAAGTAAAACAGAGAAACAAGAGATGAGAGTTTCATATATTGGATTAGAAGGTTAAGTCAAGTATAAAACTATAACATTTAAAGTTTATTTCATTCTTCATTTTCGTTTTCTTTTCCTCTGCTCTTTTGTTTTCTTCTCTGCTTTTTGGTTTTCATCTCTGTAACTACAAATGGAAGTTCAATGCTAGTAAGAGTTTGAAAATTTTGTAATTATATTTATTCTATTATAAATTTATTATTAAGAGCCATAGGTAGGTTTCAAATCCATAATGCAAAACCCAACCTTTATAAATTTATTAACTTTTGTAATTATTACTTAAACATATAATATAATTTTTGATGGATTAAATTCATGGTCACCTAAACTTTTATATTAAAAAAAATCAGGGCCATTGAAGATAAAATGAATTTTTTATTCTCCTTTCCAACCATCTTATATAGTAATAACTCATGACTTATTTGTTCTTCTTTCCCACCATCTTTTTATCATATAAGTTTCAAGTCTCTCATACAAACTACTTGTAAAAAAAATCAATAATAATCTTAAAAGTAAATATTATTTTAATATGTATTTCAGGTCATGAGGTTACCAAAAATTGAAGTTTATACCAAAACATGTGAAATTTCGCCCTACTTTCTGCAATTTTATTCTGGGTCCGTACTGTGCTGAAAGATTTCACACAAATACTTTCATATGTTGTTTGCACCCAGGTAAGGAGGCACGTTCGTAAACAAATCACAAAAAGAAGATACGGGGAAGAAAAGCCAGGACGTTTTGTTTTCGGAAAACCAGTTTTGTTCACTCTCGGTCTGAGACTTACTACGCCTTACTCCTTGGGTGTTTTGGTCTGAAATTTTTACCAAACGTTTGACAGTGTGTCTATTGAGTTTTGACTGAGATTTGAGCCCCAAATTTGTCCCACAAGATTGGAAATAAATTTTTTATCCATCACTGCCAGGGCTGAAAGAAAGGTTCGTTTGTGTGCGAAACTGTTTGATTTTTTTTCGTGGGTGAATACTAATCCGTTTGACCTGAAATTTGTGGCGTTTTGTACCAAATTCAGTGGAGATTCTTACGTGGAATTTCAGGAAAAAAATATTTCCGGAGAATTTTTCAGAAATTTTGTGCAAACCAAGGCTATTTCTCTACCAAAACTTGTGAAATTTCGCCCTACTTTCTGCAATTTTATTTTGGGTCCGTACTGCGCTGAAAAAATTCACACAAGTACTTTCATATGTTGTTTGCACCCAGGTAAGGAGGCACGTCTGTAAACAAATCACAAAAAGAAGATACGGGGAAGAAAAGTCAGGACGTTTTGATTTCGGAAAACCAGTTTTGTTCACTCTTGGTCTTGGACTTACTACGCCTTACTCCTTGGATATTTTGGCCTAAAATTTTTACCAGACGTTCGTCATTGTTTCTGTTGAGTTTTGGCTGAGATTTGAGCCCCAGATTAGTCCCACAAGATTGACAATAAATTTTTTATTCACCACTGCCAGGGCTGAAGGGAAGGTTCGTATGAGTGCGAAACTGTTCTATTTTTTTCGTGGGTGAATACTCATCTGTTTGACCTGAAATTTGTGGTGTTTTGTCCCAAACTCAGTGGGGATTCTTACGTGGAATTTCAGGAAAAAATTATTTCCGGAGAATTTTTCAGAAATATTGTGCAAACAAAGGTTATCCTCTACCAAAACTTGTGAAATTTCGCCGTAATCTCTGCAATTTTACTCTGGGTCCGTACTGCGCTGAAAAAATTCACATCAGTACTTTCATATGTTGCTTGCACCCAGGTAAGGAGGCACGTCCGTAAACAAATCACAAAAAGAAGATACGGGGAAGAAAAGACAGGACGTTTTGTTTTCGGAAAACAAGTTTTGTTCACTCTCGGTCTGCGACTTACTACGCCTTACTCCTTGAGTATTGTGGTCTGAACTTTTTACCAGACGTTCTTCAGTGTGTCTGTTGAGTTTTGCCTGAGATTTGAGCACCAGATTCCTCCCACAACATTGACAATAAATTTTTTATTCATCACTGCTAGGGGTGAAAGGAAGGTTCGTTTGTGTATGAAACTGTTTGATTTTTTTCGTGGGTGAATACTCATCCGTTTGACTTGAAATTTGTGGCGTTTTGTCCCAAATTCAGTGGAGATTCTTACGTGGAATTTCAGGAAAAAAAAAATTCCGGAGAATTTTTCAGAAATTTTGTGCAAACCAATGCTATCCTCTACTAAAACATGTGACATTTCGCCCTACTTTCTGCAATTTTATTCTGGATCCGTACTGCGCTGAAAAAATTCACACAAGTACTTTCATGTGTTGTTTGGACCCAGGTAAGGAGGCACGTCCGTAAACAAATCACAAAAAGAAGATACGGGAAAGAAAATCCAGGACGTTTTGTTTTCGGAAAACCAGTTTTGTTCACTCTCGGTCTGGGACTTACTACACCTTACTCCTTGGGTATTTTGGTCTGAAATTTTTACCATAAATTCTTCAGTGTGTCTGTTGCGTTTTGGCTGAGATTTGAGCACCATATTTGTCCTACAAGGTTGTCAATATATTTTTTATTCATCACTCTCAGGGCTGAAAGGAAGGTTCGTTTGTGTGCGAAACTGTTTGATCTTTTTCGTGGGTGAATACTCATCCGTTTGACCTGAAATTTGTGGCGTTTTGTCCCAAATTCAGTGGAGATTCTTACGTGGAATTTCAGGAAAAAAATATTTCCGGAGAATTTTTCAGAAATTTTGTGCAAAC
>Ga0123342_1005092_pt1 | contig 19422 bp, 16 predicted proteins | sample Turbeawhitnodule_FD_89960 | JGI IMG/M metagenome (GOLD analysis project Ga0123342, IMG submission 89960) | Root nodule microbial communities of legume samples collected from Mexico - Turtle bean Mexico white nodule | ecosystem: Host-associated > Plants > Roots > Nodule | place: Mexico: Nepantla... | reverse complement strand
CATAAAGGAGAGTTTCGCTTGTGGATGATATAGGAAGTCCACTTCTGGTTACTGTATATGGGTTGGGATACCCCTGAAGTATCCCCTTTAATTTTATTTATTCATTGCTGATAAAAAAAAAAGGACACTATGATACAAATATTTTAAGTCACATTGTGCACGTAGAAGCTTATGATATTTTATTAGAACGACCTAGGCATTTTTATAGTACATTTGTTTACCATGCTTGTTTTAATAAAATTACTTTCACTTACAGAGGAAATAGGTTTGTGGTTAGTTTTTCAATACATTCAGAAGTAGTGGAAAAATAAACATATATGAATTTTGAAAAATGTTTGGATGGAGTTGCACCAGACAAGAACATAGATTCCTCTGGAAACCTTGTGAAAGATTGCTTGAAATAAAATAGTCAAATCAAAAGATTAAGAAATTCATAAGGTGCAAAAATAGAAAATATTCACCACACGTGTAAATTATGGCGTTTAAAAACGACACAATATACGAAAATAATTGCCATTACATACACGTTTTTTTGCAATGTCCAATTGAACACAATTCAGCACAAGCTAGAAGATGGAACCACTATCAACACTAGGCATGCATTTTGAATATAAAATGTATAAGAATGAGTTGAAAAGCATGTCAATTCCTTCCAAAGCTAGCTGCACTCAGAGATGAAGAAGAGAAGAAAAAAATCTGCAAAAAATCTCATAGAAAAGGGAAGAAAAATAACAAACTTGGGACAAAGCAAAAAGAGTCAATCTACCCAGCACATAAAGAAAGTGATGCAATTGTCCTTATGTCAACATATGTTCCAAACTTTAATTTTAGTGTTATAAAAACGTATTATATGTACCCTTCGAGGAAACCAAATTATGCAATCCTCTGTATTTGAAATTCTTCTCCTTATAGACCTCCTTCGAAAATGATCTTTAAATTCCCTAAGAAAATAATCATAATTAACATGTTACTAATAATTCCATTAAGGACATGTTTGCAATATAATTACATTTATAGGTTGTGTTAATACCCGCTCAATGTAATAGAACCTTTAAGTAGTGCCTTGTTTCAAACATATGATTTTAAGTGTCCCAAATACCTATAAAATGATTTTGCAGTTAGGATAATCAAACATTTCACTTAAAAAAATATTCAAAATCCAGGTGCGCTAGAAACATTTACCTTTCTATGGGATACATCCAACAATAATGAACTTGACCTCCAAGTTTTCCCTCACCAGCTAAGTGACAAGTTAAGTAAACCATGATTGTAAAAAATGCAGGAGGGAATAACATTTCCATGTGGCAAAGTGTTTCAATGATGCAGAACTGAAATTTATCAAGATCGGTTTGACTTAGCCTTTTGTCATATAATTATCGGAGAAACAAATATAGTTCTACTACCAATGCAATCACATTGTTTGGTAAAATATTACGTATGACAATAGGTAGGATATGTTCCATAAGAATATGACAATCATGACTCTTTAGGCTAAAAATATTTCCAACTTTCAAATCAATACACATTGAAATATTACTTGGGTATCCATCTGGCATTTTGACATTTTTTAGTGTTTGTAAAATTGTTTTTTTCTTGGCTTTTGACAATTAAAACAAACTTGGCCATAATCGTCCTTTATCATCTGACCAAAGTTTCTTCCTTATAACCACTCCTTTAAGAACCTTTCAGACTTTTAAATTATCTTTTGATTTCTTAGGGTCATTAAGTAACATATACAAAACATTGTCACAAGCATTTTTCTCAATATGCATGACATTTATGTTAGAATTAATGGCCTAAATAAGAGAGAGGGTGAGTTGTTTGTCAAAATATTTTCGAAAAGATTGGATAAGAATAATCACAAAAGAAGTAATCAAGGAAGCCAATCAAACAAAGTAATTGAAACTGTTTGCAGAATATCAATCGGTTGAAACTTCGTTTTAACTAGTTGTTTATGGCAGCAACAATACAAAATCAAATCAAATAGTTTATAACGAGTGAGAGAGAGAGAGATTACAAAGCCAATTTATACTGGTTCACTCAATCTTGAGCTACATCCAGTCCCTAGAACAACCACTGGGTTTCCACTAGCAATCAATCACAGATTACACACAGTCAAAGCCACAAAGAGGTGTTCATGAAACCACAAGAGCACTCACCCTTTTTTCCTTTCACACAACCTTAGTCAGAACACCATCTGACCTTACAAGTTTACACACCTTTTACAAGTTTAGAAAAGAACATTTTCAAGAATAAAAAAGGAACAGATTACACCTAGTAATCCAGGAATCACAGAGCTCCTAAGATCAGATCTTGAACCAATGCACAACTACTTAGCAATCTTGCAAAACTTTGATTTGGATATCTTCTCAAAAACAATTTCAATCTCACTTTTTGTATGTGTGTTGTTGTTTTTGAAATTAAAAGAGAAACCATATTTATAGCTCTTAAAACTAGCCGTTCTAAGCAGTTAATCATGAGCCAAAACAGTTTTAATTCAACTGAAAACATATTTAACAGGTTTTTTGAAAAGTTGTTAGACAATGTGACAATCAACCGGTTGAAATGTCGTTTTAACCGGTTGAATTGGTTATGACAGTTAGTCAACCAAGTCAAAAACAGTTTTGAAAACCTTCAATCAAGCTAAGTGTAAACAACCGATTATTTCGTGATTTCAACCGGTTGTTTTTCTCTTTGCTTAGAAAAACATTTTTCTCTTTCAACATAGATTAATTTAGCTTTGTGCATAGGACAAGAATGATCTGTACAAGAATTCTAAACATCCTAGAACTATGCTCCAACCAAAACAGCAAAGCATTAACCCTTAAAGACATATTTGAATCATCAAAGCTTCCATGTTCTACAATTTAGACAATGGCGTAACAAGTTCGTCTCCCAATAAGGAAGGTCCAAAAGTATACTTATCTTTCTCCATTGTTTTGCTCCAACAACATACTTTCCTCGAGCCCTTTTACTTGTATTTATAGGTTCTAATGGTTTTCCAAATATAGCATTGAAAGTCTCAACTTGTTTAAATATGTATGACCATAACAAATGTTCTGGTGCTTCCCTTTTTTTAGTTCTTCCATAAAAAAGAGAACAAATAAATTTGAATTTGAGCTTTTTATGTAAAAATCGACAGTTTTCCACAAAGTTGTTTTTGCCCTTATACAACCAAGAAGAGTTTATGTCAAAGTTACAAGTTGGGCAAGCAAGATCATTGTGTGTGTTCCATCCAGATAAATTTCATAGTCCAACGAAGTCACTAATTGTCCACAACAAAGTCACTCACAATGTTAAAACATTTATTTTTTTAATAGTCAAATGTTTGCACTCTGTAAAACCATAACTTCTTTAGTTCTTTTATGAGTAGGTGTAAGTAAGCATCAATGTCATTTCCTGTCATTTGTTTTCCAGGAATTATCATGGATAGAACGAAAGATGTTTGCTTCATACACTCCTAAGGAGGACAATTTTATGGGATGAGGACCATAGTCCCTATAGTATAGCTTGTACTCATGGTTCCAAAGGGTTGAAGCTAGTAGTAGGTAAGCCTAGATGAACATTTTGAGGATCATCTGCAAATTTTGGATGCAATAGATCAAATGTTTTCCAAGTCTCAGAATCTCTAAGATGCTTCATCAACCTATCCTGATTATCCTTTGATGCATGCCATGTTATAGATTGAGTCATCTTATAACTCAAACAATCGTTGCAATCTTGACTTTAATGGAAAGTAGCGCAAGATTTTTTTCATATTATTTCTTATCTTTATCTTTCCAGTTAGACGTTTTGCACCATTTACATTCTTCTAAACCTTATAGCATGCAGTCTTTTGGACAAGCTGGTATTTTGACATAATTAAAATCAAGTTTGTTAATCACATTCTTGGCCTCATAGACTGAGTTAGGAAACTTAGCATGTTCAAATGCGTTTTTTAGCAAGTCTAGAGTCATAGTCATTACTGTCACTCATTTTACACATGCATTTTATATGATACAACTTCAACATGAATGATAACTTTGAATACTTTGTACAACCTTCATATAAGGGTTCATTATTATCCTTCAACAACGCATCAAAGTTTGTATTTCCTTCACCACGCACCATATTATCTTGTAGACCATCATCTTGAATACCCTCATCAATGTCATGCCCCACAAACCCAAAATGCATCGTTCAACATGTCTTCCATTGAATTTTGAGATTCTATGAAATCTTTAATGACATGCACACTTGTAGAAGTCATAAACTCAATCCCACTTGGTCATTAATCGTGCAAATACCAAGTTTGGTAGTTTTGAGGAAGAGTTGTACATGTTAAGTGTTCTTGAACTACATCCCTTGTTTGCCACTTTTTGAAACCATACTTTAAACACGACACTTTGTGACAACACCATTATCATGTCCAAATGCAAATTCCGAAAACTTATTCAAACTATTTGCATATTCAATGGTGTTTTGTGGTTTAGAAATCCATGATTTATCAATTGGCATGACTATAAAACAAAACACCATAAAAAAATTACTTGTACAAAAAGTTAACTACATAAAATAGTTAACCGAAACCTACATTTACCAAATTAGCTACTTGGTAATTTGTATGGATCATACAAACAAAATTGCATTTCAAATTATGTGTATGTGTTGATATACATGGAATGAAGAAGCAATTTTATTTCATTTAATTTCAAATCCAATCCAATCAAAAGGGTTGCGGAGTTTGATTGGATGCTGCTTAGATCTAGTCAACTCCATTTTACACTACTCTAATTCACTATTTTAATTGCTTCCAAACTTAATATTGTTTTACAATACATGGTCTGCCCTTATTCAGAAATTCTTTTATACAATTTGATACCATTTTCTGCACCAAACAATCTTCTTTAAAGGAATTAATTAAGTTTTATCCCATAACTAAATTAGTATAAAATATAAATTATGAGATTTTACTTATAAGACTATTATCAGTAAATCATGTTCATAATGATATATCAGAGAATTGAATTCCAAAATGGTGATATGGTTCGGTGGCATATGAGTCATGCCACTTGGAGAAGGATTCCAAGATAAGTTACCACTAGAAAGCATCCAAGATAAGACCCTGAGGAATTATGAATACTCAGGTTCTCATTCAGGTAGAGTTTCTTTACTCAAAATTCAATGTAAAATACAAGAGAGAGTGGCCACTTATTTATACTGATAGGTTCCATGTGATCAGAAGAAGGAGGAAATTTGAAATTCAAACTAAGCCTACTTAACTCCTAAAAATGTGCCACTAATTATGCATCTAGAAGGAGTCACACTTTACACATGTGAAGATTTTTAGAAGCTAGGTTTTTATCCACCTATAAGTCATGAACAAGCCCAATTTAATGTTATTTAAAACTTACTCTTACAAAGACTAAAAGAAAGAACAACTAGTATTTTGTCCTATGCTCTGGTGCTTTACTTTTGATGATACTCTGAGGAATTGTGAGACTTGTGACCTAGCCTGATATGCTTGACCTAGCCTTGAGTCTTGTTTCCTACTCCTGGTCATCCTCTTGTAAGGTTTGGCTAACTCAAATGGTGATGATCAATTCATAGTTACATCAATTAGAGCTCTCAAAAACTCTTCATGGAGAGACACGTGGCACCTCTAAAACTCTCCATCATGGTTTTCCACGTGGCAGACCATGCCTAATGCTCTCCATCCATGTGTGTGTCACAAGGGAGAAGAGTGGACAAGCTTTAGACGTCCAAGTCCTCATGAAGGAGAAGAAGAGTCAATTTGGAAAAAAGAAGGGAATGGTGCCATGTAGGTGTCCATGTGGCCCCTATGTGGATGCCATATGTACTTCCCTTCAAGCTATTTAATCCTAGTCTAAAAATGGATCAAATACAAGGCCCAAAAATCCTATACAAAATTTTGAAGACTGAATTTAAAATTCTAATTACACTATACATTTTTACAAGGCTTCAGAATGAGAATCTTCTAGAAAAGATTCTTCTGATCAACATTTCTTCTCTTTTGAGCCTGATTATTTTGGTGGCTGGGATGGTCCTCCATCATTACATCTATTGATGATCTGGATCTGAGGACAAATCCTCTTCAAGGGGGAGGACCTAATGGAGGACCATCCATGAACACACATGCGTGGGACCCTTGACAAGAGCAATGGCTAAAATAATACATACAAAAGAGTCACATCAAAAGACTCTTGTTACATGCACAATAACTTCTTCTAGTCATGTATAAATCTATAAATAATAGATTAGGGAATTTCCTTCTTGACCTTCTATTTTGGGTCATAAGTAGAGTAGGAATAAAACCTAACCCTAGGAGACTAGAGGTGCACGAGAGAGCTTCTAGAAACCCTAACTTAATATGCAAGCTAGGGTTTAAAGAATCTTAGGTGACAAGGCTCAAACCCTAATCTTAACTTGCCATGCAAGCTAGGGTTTGGGTAACTTCATGAGCACGTTACCTCTCCCTTTGCATGCCTATAATAAGAAACTCTTCCTCATGTAAATTCAGACATGCATTGAGTAATGAAACTCTGTCTAAATCCAGACCCATTTACTCTTTTGTCTCCATTTGTTCCTTTCTAGTGTTCAAGCTAACCTAGTATAGGATTTCCATGAAGAAGAACCTCAACTTCTTCTAGTTTCTTTGTGAAACTCTTTGCCATTACTTCATTCCTTCGTACAAAACCTTTTGATGCCTTTCCAATTCACTTCATTTGGTCAAAGTGAAAAACAACTACATGGAAGCACCTCACACTTCCATCTTGTACCCTCAAAAACCTAAATCAAGATAAAGGGAAGGAAGCGCAAACCTTACACACTCACACTAGAGATATACAAAGTTTTAAATGTCTCAGTAGAGGTCATGTTGTGTTCCAATACCCCAACAAAATGATCATGATCTTAAGGGGTAAGGACATTTATAGTATTCAGGCAAAGCAACTAGTGAGAGTGAGGAATTTGATAGAGAAATTAGTGAGGATGCATATCCTTGTGAGGGTGAACTACTCATGATTCAACATACCCTCAACAATCAACCTAGTCATCAACCCGAATCACAAAAATAGAACTTTTTTATACACTATGTAAAATTCTTGATAATATTTGTTCTCTCATTGCTTGAGAGTTTGCAATAGTTACAACACGACCCACTATCAACTATGAGAGAACAAATATTATTTAAGATTGAGATTACCTCTATCATAAAACACCGAAAATAATACATAATCATCTCAAAAATATTATCGAAGACATTTCAGAGATGTTGTCGAATACATCTTGGAAAACTGATAAACAAAAATAATTAAGCACGACACTAATCCTAAATCAATTTAATAAACAAATAGTATTATTAGAGTAATACAGAGTTAATTACAAAATTCGTATTGATCCAAGCCCATCCGTGTGAGGCTCAGTACGAATCTATAAATAGGTTTGCTCAGGATAGATAAAGGTTACATTTTAATAGCATTTATTACTCTCAACTATCAAAGAGGACTGACTTGAGCCTCAGAGCACCTTTTGGCGGTACACACTCCTACCCCACACAAAAGAAGATCATCAACACGACGAGGAGGATATCTTAGAAGACATTTCGGAAGATAAACTACTAGGCAATAGAAGAGACCGTCTCAATTCATACAAGAATATCGAGATTTTTGTAGGTGGAATCAATTATCCAGTGGCGTAGGCCAGGTGGGACAATTCATAATCAAATTGTGGCGTTTGGGTTGTTACATTTTGAGTGGAAAGAGTTGCGCTATAACAATCAGTTATAGCTTTTGGCCTAGTAGTAAGTGTTCAATCCAACATTTGTTAGCAACCTAGAAGAGTGTTTATTATCTTGTATCCAACTTAGGATGTTACCCTTTTTTAGTTAGCACCCTATGATTGTTTAGATCACATTTTTTCTGAGAACAAAATTGTTTAGCCAAGAGTGGTTGGGTCTAAAGAATATCCAGGTTTAGCTATGAGTAGTTACTTGTTGAAGGAATATATAGTCACGCATGGCTGTGATCCAAAAGAATACTCAATTATTTAGCCAAGAATGGTTAGGTCTAAAGAATACTCTATGTTTAGCCAAGAGTGGTTGTGTTTCAAAGAATACCCGATCTTAACCATGAGTAACTACATTCTAAATAATACTTGGTTTTTATCTAGAAGTGGATGAGTTTAAATAATACTTGCCTTGTATCTAACAGTGTTAGTCTTCTAGTTGAACTTGATCATATTGATAAAAAAAACTTGACGTAGTTTGTGTTTTTTTTAGTTGTGTCAATAAAAATATCTTGTGTAAATCTCTTTTTTCTTAATTTGTGTGTTACTAATTTGAAACTAATGTAAGAAGGAGAATTTTATGAAAACATATTTTGAAAAGTATTTTAGATTTTTTTTTTCTATTATCTTGAAGTTGCTTTTGACGATTCTTCACTATATGTTGTTCTTAAGAAAACTTGCTTGACAGTGTGTCTATCAAGTGTAAACTTCATCTATTCTCATGTATAAAACAAAGCTTTGTGAAAATTATCAAGAATCTTAAATACACAATTCAACTTGCTCTTCTTGTATATTTCGCCTATTTTCCACAAGACATTATCTCTCTTTTAGTGTTTAAACCTTATGATCTTTTAGATAATACTTCTTTGTAAATCAAAGTTGTTTTACTTATGAGTGGTTACATTCCAAAAAAATACTCAAATGTTAGCCATAAGTGGTTGATAATACTTGGATTTTAGATAAGAATGGTTACTTGTCCAAAAAATACTTGAGTTGTTGAGTTAGGAGTGGCTAAGGTCCAAAGAATGCTAGTTTCACATTTCACAGTGGTAGTCTATTAGCGAAACTTGATCGTGTTGATCAAAATTTATACGTAGTCTAGGTTTAGAGTCTAATCAGTGTAAAAACATCAGGTTTATCTCACTCTACTCTTTATCTCTTTGAATTGCATATTATTGAATTAAAACTACCTAAAGAAATTTTTTTTCTAAAAGAAGATTTACAAAAGATATTTTGACAGTCTGTCAATTTGAAATTGTTTCTAATTGTCTTCATCATATGTTACGCTTAAGAAAACTTTTTGAAAATGTGTCTATTAAGTTTAAACTTCTTCTAACTACTTTTAGCAAAGCTAATTTTACAAAAATATTCAAAAGATTTAAATACACAATTCAATTATTACTTATCACTACTAGAAAATTATTAAATAAAAACTAATTTTAGAGACCAAAATTAATTAGTTACTATATTGACTAAATTAGATACTATTTTAGAGACTAAATTATTGATATCTAAAGTAGTTTATATTATTAATAAATAGTTTCCAAATTAGTTTCTAAATTGATATTAATAATAAAAACTAATTTAAAAACTATTTATTAATAATAGAAACTATTTTAGATACCAATAATTTTTTTAACCTCTAAAATAGTATCTAATTTAATAATATAGTAAGTAATTTTTTTTTGTCTAAAATTAATTTTTATTTAATAATATTTTTGTTGTATATTATTATTTTCTCTGTCTTCTCATATGCTTACAATTGGATTCAAACAATGAGCTTGAGTTTATACGCGTATAACACAATTTTGTTAATTTCACCTCTCTGAACAAAAAATAATGTATTGTAATAGAATATAATTAAGTGAATTTTAATTTATTCTACCATTTATTTATATAAATTATTGATGTTTTCCTTCAATTCTCAATTTTCTAAAGTTTTAGAACAAAAGTTTTTATAATTTCATTAGTGACAAATTTAGCAACAAGATTACTAATGAAATTAATAAAATAGTGACAAAAAAAATAATTAACATATATGTATAAATTAATTAAATTCATATTAAAAAGAAAAAGCTAAACCTTAGTACATAACACATTTACTAGTTATAGATCAAATGAGTAATTTATATTGAAATTTTAGAGTATTTATAAAAATTAACTTAATTAGTTTATCGAAACCTAATTGTAAATATTAAAAATATTTAGGAACTAAACATTAATTACAAAAGTATTTAGAGACTTAATTAGAAATAATTAAAATTAATTAAGAATCAATTTATAATTAATATAAAATATTTAGAGATTAATTTACAATTTAAATATTTTTAGGAACTTATATGCAATTATGAAAAATATTTTAGGAATTGATAAAAAAAATCTCAATTTCTTATAAAAATAGTTGCAAACAATTAATATATTTTTATATTATTATTTTAGTCATTAATTTAAATAATTTTTAACATATCGGTGGGTTTTTTAATATAAAATATTTCCATCGATTACCAAAAAAGAAACATTATGATAATTAATCTAATTCAACGCATACAATGATTAAGTACTTTGTGCTCACACACAAATCTCTTTAATACGGGTTTTATAGTCAAACTTCATCATAGGTAAACAAAAATAGATAAATAAGTCAGAGTTCTGTATATATTAAAAAGTAACATAATAATAAAAGTATATTAATTAATTTTTCTATCATTTATTTCTAATAATTTTTTCTATTTATTTTACAAAATAATCCTAGAAAAATTAATCCTTTATCTTTCAAAAGAAAAAATATAATATATTTGATTTTCAAGTAAACATGGATGTCACCAAATTAAGAGTGTTAATTTATTATTATAAAATAAATTATTTAATACTAATTTTTTTCTCTTTTAATTATAAAAGAATATATTTTTTTAATAAAAAATAATATAAATAAAATTTTAAAATAAAATAATAATATATTTGATCGTTAAGAATGTTAACCTATCATACTGGTTAGACATACTATGTTGTAAGAATAACCTTAGAGAATCTTATTTTGAATTTCCACCATGTGAGAACTACTTTTGTGGGATGAATTACAACATCATATTATAGAAAGAGGAATAAATATTTGAAGTAATAGGATAAAGAATAGCCAAGAAAAGAGTTGATATATATTTACTATGCAACAAAAGACTTGTTTGCTTCACACATAAGATATGTTTATTAAATGGGAGATGAGAGTTGAAAGACTTTAAGGCCGTTGAAAGCATGATGCAGAAGTGAAGAACAGGAATAGAATTATTAACCGTTGAATTGGTGGTCATGATACCCATTCCAAAAGGAGGCAGAAGTGATGGTAAACTTTAGAAAGTTGGTTCGTTTTGTTTCCCTGAAAAGGAAAGCAATTAAAGAGAAATTTGATTTGTGTGGCTTTTGGATAATAATGATTCCTTTAGATGATAACAAGAATGGTCCCTTAGAGTGGAGCCACAAAGAGAGAGCTAGTGATGAAATCGACTTTCATGTCCATTTGTGTCACCTTGGGGCGGTGGAATATACTTCCACTATGTCTTATCATTCCCACCAAAGAAAGTGACACCCATGCTCAAATATCTTCACACCCTTTTTTGGATTAAACAAAAGATGCTGTGGGTGCAAATTCCAAACCTAAAATTAAACAATAATTAATAATCAACCTAATTAATTAATTCCTCTTAACCCCTCTTTCTCCTTCACTACACTACACTTTCCTTTTCCCTAGATCGAGTCCTCGCGTATTATTGATGTTGTCTAATTAACAACCCTGCATTCAAGAAACTATAATGCAAACTATCTATTTATCTCTATGGAAAGGGATGCATCAAAAACAAGTTTTTAGTGGTTGGAATGGAATTTGACTTAGACTATCGTTTTTCTATATTCAATATAGTTTGGTATGACTGAGATTAATAGTAATTTATATATACATATTTTTCTTTTAATTATTAGATGTTTTTTAAGAATAAAATCGTTATAATACTTTAAATACATATAAGTTTAAGAAATATATTATAAACGAAAAGGACAAATGAAAATATAAAAAGGGGAGAATTGTTTTTTTTTTTTCTTTCAAAAGCTTTTTGAAAATGTTTAAAGAAACATTTTGAGAATACGTTAGCCAAAAGTTTACTAATTTGTCAGATAATATATTTTAAATTAAAATCAACTGACTTTCGGATACTTTAATAAGAATCGGAAAATCTTATAAAATTAATATAACTAATGAGAGATGGACAAGAAAAATAACCTCTAAATTTTTTTTGCTTATTCTTACCACAATCTTAAAAGCATTTTGTCGTATAAATACGTCCAGGGTTATAACATGAAGCCTCTTTTGCCTTCTTTCTTTAATAAAAGGTTAATTTAATATTCTAAAAACGATGTTATTTACCTAATAAAAATTAAGAATGCATGCTTTCATAATTTAAAATAAGTTATATAAAAAAAGGAAGAATTCAATAGTATATAAAAGAAACAAAACAAACTATCAAAAAAAATAGAATAGTCAAAATTGAACACATAGGTCTATTTCAAAAGGAGATGACTGATATAAAACAACATAATGTCGAAGAAATTCATGTCCTCAAAACAAAAGAATGAGAAAATGAAAAAGACATTAGAAGGGACTCACCTGTCCCAATCTCACAAAGGGGAATACTGAGAATCAATGACAAAAAATATAATATTATACCCGAGACTCTTAGCACCTCCAGTTATGATAACTCATACATTAGAAGAAGAATCGCAATTTCATGCTTTGGTAAATACCTCAATAGCATTGGGGGGTATTCAACAACAACCTTTTGTTGATAGAATATTGAACGTCAAACTCCCTCCAAACTTGAAGGGATTAAGTATAAACCGATATGAATGGACGATTGACCCTGATAAACATGTTGATGTGTGGCCTTTGCACCACGAACAACGCGATAGTTTGTCGTGTTTTCTTGACATCTTTGAAAAGAGTAGTGTTAAGTTGGTTTACCTATATTTCACCATGTTCTATCGACTGCTTTGAGATCTTGGTAGCAAAAATTGATCACATCACATAACGTTAATTGTTCTCATTAATATCTGATATGAGAAGGGATAATCATTTAGGCTTGCATGGAGAAGTTTGAAAAAAGTAGCTTTGAATACCTGAAACCCCAAACCAAGCGGCCCTCAATCACATGGTGATAGCACTAAGACCAGGGCCATTCACAAATAGTCTATCCAATAAATTGGATGCAACTTGGATGAGCTGAGGAAAGAGCCATGAAATTCATGGCTGGATGAGCTCCGCGAGTTTCAAAGTCAGGTCTGAGTTGGGAGCGGGCTGGAGAAGCCCAAAGAAAAAGAAAGATTGAGCAAATCTCAAACATCAAATAAACCTAGGGAGAAATTATTACCTAGGTGTTCCCATTACACCTAAGTGAATGCAAACATAAGTTGAATCCTAGAAGAGGTTTTAAGTCTCGACCTCATTCCACCCTCAAAAGGTGCTAACGTCGCTAATGCCACAAAATGTTGACACAAGCAAGCAATGTCGATATCACCATAACTTCACCCAGTCAACCAAAGAATGTCAGACGTTAAAAGATAAGATTGAGAAGCTAATAAGTAGGACACCTTCAAAGGTTTTTCAAACAAGAGTAACACTATATGCTTCACTCAGCTAGATAGAAAGAAGAGTGACCATGCCAAGACTACGAAGGATTGAACAACTGAGTAGAATCACGTTGAGATGATGATGGTAAGTCTAGGTCAACACAATGCAATCGCATCGACCGAGAAGGACAGGCCAAAGATGCTCCACTAAGGAGAGTCATTAACACAATAGCCAAAAGGTTCTTTAGAGTAGGTGCATCTGCCTTAGCGAGAAAATGGCAAAGGATGCCCCACATGACCTTTACGAATGACGACTTCAAGGCCATTTAGCTTTACTTAGGACAACGTTGTGGTTATGACGGTTGAAATAGAAAGCTTCTCAGTGATGAAAAACTAGTTTATCAAGGGAGCTTGGTAGACATGTTATATTGGAAAACCTTCAAGAAGTTCTAAATACCTGAAATCACAATCCAACCCTAGGATGATCAAATCGTGGGATTCTCTAATGAATGGGTTCATACTAGATGATATGTAGTTCTCTAAACCAAGTTTGGGGAGTGAAGGCTAAAAGGAAAAACTATCAAGATATGATACCTCATGATCGATGCCAACATGTTGTATAACATCCTCTTTGGGAGGTTGTCCCTTAATCAGTTGGGTTGATAGTCTCTACCCCACATCTGGCAATGAAGTTTCCATCGGCATCAGGTGACATCATCACCATACATGTAGATTAGAGTACGGTAAGAAAGTGTTACACGATAAGCTTGGAAGTGGAACCACCGAAGCATAGTCAAGATCATTTGTCCGAGATCAATCAAGTCCAAGGAGGGAACATATTGTTGTTTTAACCGGCCTAGATCCAAGGATAAACAACATCTAAGTAGAACTTGGAGAGGTCATTAACCCATTGCATTTACTGGATGAGAAGCATTATAACCATATTTGGACTTCGCTAAACACATAGGACGCCAAGAAGATACGTTGGGTCCTTTCACATAACATCGACTTGTTTGCTTAGACTACAACATATTAAGTTGTCAGATGGTATATAACTAGCTAGATTATCTAATACCCATCAAATGGTTTGTGATATAAGAATCTATGAGTTTTGATGAAAACAAACATTATAAGGTATGCTAAGTTAACTAACGAAGTTACTAAGTATGCACACTTAAGTAATAGACTTAGTAGATGTTTTAAGTTGATTCAAACCTATCAAAAAATTCAATAGTGTTACTAGTATTAAACGATTATGTTAAACTTAGACAAAATAGACAGTCTATTAAGTCATCATCCCTTTAGATTCAACACTATGGACAAGACATTTCTAGTAAATGGTTGCGTTAGAAAAGCTCATTAGATGATATCTGAAGAATCAAATAATAGACGATATGTTTGAAAATACTACATGCCAAGCATAAGACCTTGAAGAAGAAGAAGAGCAAAGACTCACTAGATGATCTTACAACGAAAAGATTTGTTAGACAATCTAGTTAAGACCATCAGACGATCTAATCCTAATCTTAGTGTTGGAAAAATATCTAAAAGCTTATTTGATAACATTTAAATGAGTAATATTGTTCAAATAGATAATCCAAATGAGAACAGATGTGTCAGACGGTCTTATTGGACTAGATCAAACTTTCTCAATAAAAAGGTCTCATCAGACGATTCTATTACTCATGGATACATTTCTCGCAAGATGGTCCCAAGAGAGAAAACATGTTGGACAAACATAAAGGCACAAAGTGAGCTTAATTATACAGTGTTTTATAATCACATGAGACAATAACTAAATCATGATCAAGACAAACAATCAACACATCTTCTACTTATCAAACAGTCTTCTATATCAAGGAATGTATAATTTACATTCTTGAAATGCTTTATGATACTGCTCATATGTTTTCAAATCTTCTTTGACATTATTAAATCATATAAAACAAAGTTTTCAAGTGATTAAATGATTTTGGAAAGTTTTTGTATTTGAAAACATAACACAAGTGCATATTGAAAATCTCAAATATTATGTGCTTCAATGATTTATGAATGAAAGACTATTTCCATATTGATTATAAATGTTTTTGAATAACATTGTGCATATACGATTAAAGTTAAAACTGTAGTGGAAAGTTTTTTAATGAACAATGTTTCTAGTAAAAAGTTATCAAAAATATAGAACACGTGCATTTTACATATCAAAGATTATTTTGAAATATATTTTAAGGGAATATATCCAGGTTAAAATGTGATTATACTTTAACATTCAAATTTTATATTAACTTGGAAAGTATTTGAAAAAGGATTTACATAGAAATATTTGAGAAAAGAGGACTTGATAATTTGTAAAATATAAAATATATTGTTTTAGCGATACCCATGATTTATTGTATTGATCATAATATGTTCACTGATACTGATATTGTTCCAAAAAAATTATCAAATGATGATAAAGATACATATAAATTTGATAGTCAAAGTTTCCTTATCAAGCATTTAACAGGAAAATGATGAAGTCAGAGAGAGAGATTCATGCAGATGAAGATTAAAGTGATATCAAGTTGCTATGAAGAAGATTTACAAAGAGAAAGAACAATGAAAGCACAAACAAGTAACAACACATTAAAGGTTCATATATGAACATTCTATATTGAGCGTCTTATACGAAGAAGATAATGAACAATACATAAAATGGAGGATTAAGGTCTAGTATTTCCAAAGCTTCAACGTTCAAATTTATTCAGATGAAAAAAGTATTTGAAATCGCAAATGTGTTAAAGATGTGCAAATTGTATCAGAGCGATTGTTTCCTATTTAAGCATTTATCATGAAAAAATCAATGAATAAAACTAGAGAGAGAAGATTCGAGTACAAAACTAAATCAAGCTTCAACGTTCAACTCTTTACAGATAAATAAACTATTTGAAGAACAAGAAATTTTTCAAAAACATGAAGAAAACATCATATTTAAAGTTTCCATTTCGAGCGTCTACTGGATTGAAGTAGAAGATCAACATGGCAAATTGATTAATATATTGAACTTAAGAAGATTAAAGCTATAACATTCATATATGAGGAATATAAAGAAAGAATTTGGAATGCCTCACATGTCAAAGACGTGCAAAGATCAATCAGAGCAAAAGTTTCTATATTGAGCGTCTAACGGCTATATTGAATAATGAAGAACACAAAGCTTCAACGGCCACATTTTTTAATACTATATAAAGAACTTGAAGATAAAGAACAAAACAAACGAATGTACATAAAATGAAAAGGAAACAGTATCATCATCAAGTGATATTCAGTTGTGTGTTAGAATAGTGCTTATATAGTTTACATTTGTTTTGAAGAATAACTTGTGAGATTGGGTTGTGTGCTTAGCCTTTGTAAATTTTTCACAATGTGAAGTATACCCTTAGAGCTTTCATTGTTCTCTTAGTACAAAGCTTCTCATTTAAAAAGGGTTGGATCTCAAGAGGGAGATTATGACTGGTTTCCTAGAGAGGTAGAGAATATTTGATGACCTAAAGATGTGTAAGAATACTTGGTGTACCTGAAGAGGTAGAGAATATTTGGTGTACCTGGAGAGGTAGAGAATACTTGGTGATTTAAAGAGGTATAAGAATACTTATGTACATGGAAAGGTGGAGAATACTTAGTGTTGAGGGGGATAGACATAACCCTTGTTGTTGGGTAAACTAGTATAAATCTTTGTCTACTTCTCTCACTTTACTTTTATTTAGATGCAGTACAATTCATAAGGGGGTTGTCATATCCACAAGGACTAAAGATTACCAAAGTAGTAATATCTTTCAAAGTGAAGTGAAAATACAATAAAGGTTAAGTGAAATTGTGATATCAAATAACTATATTAATTTTAATATTTAGATTGAAACGTGGTACAAATAAAGGATAAGGTTAACAATTTGTTGGAATTGAAGTAACTTTTAAAGTCTCTTTTGTTATTGTTACTTACAAATGCTATGTTTATTCAAGTTCATGTTCCTTATGGCCAAACCAAGTCAATACCTTGATCATGGTTATCTAAAACAACAACCTATCATAATCAATTTCTTGACTTACAATAGCTTGTTTATATTAAGATGGAATAGTTCAAGCTAAGTATTCAATTTCGTTCCCAAACATTGAGATACTTGGTTGATTTGAAAGAGTTTAGCTAAATGAACGTGTATCCTGACATCATCTGAGTTCCATGGGCATAGATGGTCAATTGTCACCATCAAGCATTAAGCATTCAATCAAATCAAAAGAAATGAATCTTAAAAACAAGCATTCATATATAACAATAACTAAAAAGATCTTACATTGCTATCCAATCTCAACAATATAAGTTTAGCAACTCGATAAATCTTATAGTAAAGCTCACAGATGAGCGACTAAGCACAAAACATGGATCCTTGCAAGTTGTATGCTAGCTTATAAATGAAGGCACCAACATCATCTCGAAAACATAAAATAACAAAAAAGTAAATAATGATTAAAATCAGTTATACTTTAATCAATTCATATTGTCAAATTAAACGAGATTAACCTAAAAGGTCGTGATAATCCATACCCATTTTGAACAGTGCTCTCATTCACCTTTATAAATAGGTTGACGCCACTTGATTAAAGGTACGCTTTCAATAACATTAAATACTTCAACTATCGAACACTAACTTAAGCGTGAAAGAACCTTTTGCGGGTACTTCCATCTCATTCCGACCGAGACGAAAGAAATGCATGACCTACAAACAAGAGTATCAAATCACCAAAGATAGAGAAAAAGACATATCCCTAGTTTGTACAAGAACATATTACATGTACATAAATATATAGAATAAGGGTTGGTCATTTTGAGATAGGAGAATACGTTTTTTGAAATTACCCTTTGTTAGAATTTTATTCCAAAATAAACTTCAAGTATAACAATATCGGTGTGAATTTAATGTTCCAAAGTGTAATAAAACTTTGAATTATTGTTCTTTCTCTTGTTTATGATCTTGAATAAAAGCATAAACAACTCTATCAATATACTTTTCTTCCTTCTCCTCACCATAGAGTCATTTCTCCTTTTTATCTCTCTACATTTTTTTATCAACTAAAGAATGAATAAAATAAATGTGGAGCATTTTAGAAATACTTCAACCCTGTTACATCAGATAAGTTATGAGACTGCATAACCTCAAATAAATCTTACAAAAAAGAGTGTCTTTCACCCTAACACCAACAGGTGACAAAAAACAAAGGAGCACCAAAATATTGTTCCCCACAACCAACAGCCATATGCATCCTCCAAACAACTTTACAATTAAAAACTCTATAAAACACATCCCCACAAAACAGCAACGACCAGCAGAATTTGCCTATGCACAGAACCCAACAAAACTCAATCACTGATGGAGATCAAGTAAGAGAGGATTTCACTAATGGAGGAAGAGGCCATCCACCCAAGCATTTAAAGTTCTTCCTTCTAGTCTTCTCAAAAATTAAAGAAGAATTAAATAAAGAGAAGACCAAGCCTAAAGCCAACAAGAAGACTACAAGCATTCAAGAATGGGCTCCAATTAATATCTCTCTTTTTAGTTTCTTTTGTATAAATTTGTAAATAATATAGAATAGCTTTAGGATGTGCTAAAGAGGGAAACCTTAAAGACACCTCCATTGTATAGCACTTTAGGCGCTAGTTTTACGAAAAATCTAGAAAGGTGTCTCTTCACACTCCTTTAGGCGCTAGAATAGGAGTTAGAAGGCAACCTTTCAAGCTTCTCTTGTACCTTTGTGACCAACCCTCTCTATTATAAAAGGGGTGCTTAGGTCTTTGAAATAATAAGATTGATTTTTTAGAGTAAAGAACCTCTACCAAATTGGTGAGTGATTGAGAGAGACTTGTGTCTTCTACTCTTCTAGTCTTATCTTGAGTGAATTCTTGGGCTCTCAAGTGGCGGCAACAACACTCATCTTGAAGCCAACCATCCTTCAAGTGGCGTGCACATTCCAAGAGCTTCATCCACATAAGTCCAT
>Ga0123342_1005091_pt1 | contig 19422 bp, 27 predicted proteins | sample Turbeawhitnodule_FD_89960 | JGI IMG/M metagenome (GOLD analysis project Ga0123342, IMG submission 89960) | Root nodule microbial communities of legume samples collected from Mexico - Turtle bean Mexico white nodule | ecosystem: Host-associated > Plants > Roots > Nodule | place: Mexico: Nepantla... | reverse complement strand
TATACCAATGAAATGATTCTCTATGAATAAATCCTAAATTAGCCAACTTATCAGCACACGCATTCCCTTCACGAAAAATATGAGTAACCCTAAACCTGATTGTCCCACAGAAATTAAGACAAGTATTTCATCGATTACGAAGCATCCACAGAACATTAGTCCTAGCAGTAAACGCATCACAAACCAAGGCAGAATCACATTCAAGCCAGACACTAGTAAGCCCCATTTTTGAGCTTCCTCCATAGCATGTATAACTCCATAAAACTCAGCAACCAAAGTAGTCTGAACTTCAAGAAACGCTGAAAAACCACCAATAAATTCTCCCATACTCCCACGAAAAATACCTCCACAAGTAGCGAGACCAGGATACCCCTAGCAGTCCCATCAGTATTAATTTTAACCTAACCTGGTGAAGGAAATTTCCATCTAACAGGAAGAGGACGAAGAACTTGACCACTACGAATCTTAATACCAAAAAACTTAATCACGTTGAAATCCAACGTATCATTCTTCAAAATCTGGTTAATTTACTAAAGTGCTATATTTTTTTTTAATTTATTAAAATGGACAAATTTTAGAATTTGTATGAGTTAAATCGTGTTTAAAAAGATTTTTAAAATGAGTTCCAAATGTCATTTGGATAATTTTTTCTACACTAAAATCGTACTTTTAAATATATTTTTATATCTTTTAAATATTTTTAGTAAAATTGTGCAAATATCTTGATTTTAAATTTTTATAATTTTTAACTATTTTTAATTATTTTTTAAAGTCGTCTCTATTAACACAAATTTAGTGGCCTTTTTACATGGGATTCGACTAGGAAACTAGGAGCATACCATTAACTAGGAGCAAACCATCCCACTGAAATCGTGCATCATGGGAAGTTTGCATTCCAGCAAAAGTCATGGAAGATAGCAAGAGTTTGGTGCACCAAATCAGCAAACTTGAAGTCTTGGAACAATCTACTTCATTTTGTCTACTTTTTCTCTAGTCTTAAATAAGTGTATATCGCACTCCGACTCGACCCTTCCCCACCCTCTTTCGCTACTACCACCGTCATTGGTAATCGTTCGTAACATATGATGACTTTGTACGGTAAGTGTACCACTTTATCAGAAGTAATAATATGTCTTTAAGAACCAATATTGAACCCACAAGGAACAATTGAATATTCAATCAAGTAAAAGATTCACTAAATATAAAACAAAATAATAAAAGTTTGTTGGGATATGTTGAAATGCAATGATTAACAAAAAAACAAAGCAAAAAGTTGTTGTTTCAATGGAAAAAATAAGGATTGGGTTTCATCTTTCTCACTCTTTTGTATTTAGATTAGCCTAGTAATATTATGTCCTTTTGATTAATATTGATACCCATATAAAAATCATTTATATCGATTCCTCGCATATAAAATTCTTAAGATGCTTCCTAAATATTGTTTCCTCGCATATTTATAAAAACAACTTAGTATTAAGATCAGACGTTGATAGCAATTAACATTTCAAGTCTATTCCTAGCACTTAAATATGTCAAGTATTATTGATTAGGTCAGAACCCTAAAAATACTTTCCAGCCAGATTTAAGATTCTAGATTAAGAATTTTATGTTCATACAATAATACCAATAATCAATCAAGAACAAAATTTTATGTTCAGACATCACCTCAATACATAAGAGTTTGAAAGATGTTTACACTTATTCATCTCACAAGGCGCCTATACTCGGGTAATCATTCTTACACCGAGTTAGAACGACTTACCATGTGTAGAGTTGGATAATTCATATATTCAAGTTAACTTATTCCACACATTTTTCCCAAGAACAATTTTACTATTAACGACCTCATTAAAAAACCCCTTATGAGGGAAAAAAAGAGTAACCTCAAATGAAAACACAGTGTTCAAAGGAAAGAATAAAGACCTATGCACCTCAACTGAAATAAAACTTAAGATTTGTCGCATTCCACATTCGTGGGATGACTCCTCCCTCCAATGTTTCCATCTTATATGCATCATTCCCTAGTGCCTCAACTATGCGGAACGGGCCAGTCCACTTTGGAGACAACTTGTTCTCAATCTGGTAGAGGTGGGCCTTCTTCATCACCGAGGTTTCGTCTTGGTCTTGTGCTTTAGTTCCACCCTTCTCTTTAAGGCTTCCGATTTTATACATGCATGATCATGTACCTCATCCAACAAGTCTAAATTCACCCTTCTTCCTTCATTGGATTCTTCAACAACAAAACTTTGCAACTTAGGAGAATTTTCTTATACCTCTACTGGTATCATGGCATCCGGCCCATATACTAAGCTGAATGGCGTTTCCTTCGTTTTTGATTGCGGGATGGTGTGATAAGACCACAAAATTCTTGGAATTTCTTTTGACCAATTTCCCTTTTCCTTTTCCAATCTCCTCTTCGGTCCTCTTAATAGGACCCTGTATGCCAACTTGGCCTTCCCATTCGTTTGTGGGTGTTCTACCGAGGTGAATATTTGCTTTATTTCGATAGCTGTACACAATTTCCCCAATTGTTGGGTAGCAAATTGGGTTCCATTGTCGGATACTAAGTGCCTCGGAATCCCAAATTAGCACACAATATTTTTCCACACGAGACTTTGTAAATAATTATTTACGCAACCAACTCAGCTTCAATCCACTTGATAAAGTACTCAATGGAAATGATGAGGTACTAATCTGACATATGACTAGAGGGAAAGGGCACAAAATGTCTATTCCCCACGTATGGAGAGGCTATGGGCTTTAAATTGATTGTAACTCCTCGGCTGGTGCATGGCACCAATCAGCGTACCTTTGACACTACTCACATCGTTAGACATGCTTCCTGCAATCATCCTTCATCATCAGCCAATAAACCCTGCTCAAATGACTTTCAACGAGAGAGCTCATCCACCGATGTGGCTGCCACAAACTCCTTCGTGAAGCTTCGACATTATCTGGGCGCATTGGTCTCCATTTACACAGGTGAGGAGGGGATGACTATAACCGTAAAGAAATAGATTCCCATCTATCAGGGTGTACCTTCCCGCATTCCTCTTAACCATTTTAGCTTCTGTGGGTTCTGAAGGGAGTAATCCATCAGCGAGGTATCGTTTATAAGGTGTTAGCCAAGTATCCTCGATTTTGATCTACGTAACCTCAAAATGTTCATCTTCAGGGAATTCATAAATAGTTATTCTTGGAACCTTCAACGTTTCTTGGACCATTGAACGATGTCTTCTCCCTTGTCCCGGGCTGACTTGCAAACCTCCAAGTGGCCAACCTTTGACAACTCCCCTGTGGTTGTCCTAAGCGACTTTAGGGTCTCCTGAATTACTGACCTCTATCGACCTTCCTTTCCCGAGCTAGCCAATTTGGACAGTAGGTCTACTCAAGAATTTTGTTCTCTAGGGACATGAACAAGGTCAAACGCAGAGACAACCGCTTTTAGGATTTTCACATACCTGAGGTACGAGACTAATTGTGGATCCTTAGCCTGATATTCACCTGTGACTTGCCCGGTTACAAGTAGTGAGTAAATTTTCACCAGCAAGCATTGAGCCCCTAATTCCTTTGCCAGCAACATTCCTTCTATCAAGGCCTCATACTCAGCTTGGTTGTTGCTTGCCTTGAATGCAAACTTGAGGGCTTGTTTGATCAAAAGCCTACTTGGTCATTCTAGAATGACTCCAACTCCACTCCCTTATAGGTTGGAGTACTCATCAACCGAAAGGACCCATTGGAAATCATTAGGGTCAGGCTGGGAGTTCTTGGATAAAAGCTCTACCATGAAGTCTGCGTATACTTGGATTTTAATTGGCCCTCGTGGTTTGTACTATATGTCAAACTCGGACAACTCAACTACCCAACAGACCATCCGGCTTGCAATGTCAGGCTTTTGGAGAACCTTACGGATGGGCAGGTCGATCATTATGATCACAGTGAACAACAGCTAACAGTTTCCGAGTTTCTTCCCATTTGGTGAGACGCTTTTCTGCATTGAATTTCCTCCGTCTTTGAATTAGAAGTTTAACCTTTTCATCCATTGTTAGCTGGTGTAATAGGAAATCTGGATCTATTCCAGGAATGTCCGCGGATGACAACGCAAAGGCGTTCATATTCTCTGAGATGACACCAGCTATCTTGTCCTCTAGCTCCTTACAAAGCGAGGTGTCGAGCTTGAATTTCTTTCCCTTTATCTTTCTCTCTCTCTCGAGCTTCTTCAGTGGGCTCAGGTTGCCTCTCGTTGTTAATGTCAACCTCTGCTACCCATCCCGGCTCTCTGGGTTGGATAATAATTGTGTAGGTTCCCCTGCGGTTTTTTAAGCTACTTTCGTAACATTTTCAAGCCATCTTTTGGTCAGCTTTTATCGTTATCAAGTTCCCTTTAGCTGAAGGAAACTTCATCTTCATGTGGGTGGTTGAGGCCATTGCACCTAACCTATTCAAGGAAGGTCAGCCTAGGAGGAGGTTGTACGCAAAAGACGCATTGACGACGATCTACTTGATGGTAATCGTTCTAGCCGCACTTTCATCAGCAAAGGTCGTCCTCAGTTCAACGTATCATCGCACCTCGACCTAGTCGCCCGCGAAACCAACTAGACAACCATCATATGACCTTAATTGGTTAGGGGATATCTGCAAATTGGTAAAAGTTCCTCAAAACATTACATCCGTTTAGCTCCTTTGATCATCTAGGACTTTGTGCACCTTACGCCCAACAGTGATGACAGATATCACCACTGGATCGTCTTCATGAGGAAACACATCCTCCAAGTTGGCCCTTGTGAAACAAAGAGAAAGCTCGGTAGATCGATCGAGCTCCCTTGCATCTAAAGACATTACCACCCGGGCATAACGTTTGCGCTTAGAGGTTGAGCTTCCCCCTCCATAGAATCCTCCCGCGATGGTGGTTAACTCTCCAAGGACTGAAGCTTCGTGCTTTTGTTCTGAGGATATGGTTTTCGCCTTCGACCCTTCTTGACTGACCTCAAGATATTCTGTCACAAAGCCCTCTTTGACTAGGTTTGCCAGTTGATAACTTAGGGTAATGCATCGCTTGATTCCGTGTCCATAAGCTCGGTGAAAATCACACCAAATATCCCTTCGTGACCCCAAAAACCGGTCTGTCTTTTGGGGAAACTTCAATTTGTCCAACACCCCAGGTATGCCTATGAGTTCTTTGCGGGATAACCGAAATTTAGGCTTGATTGTTGTCTCTTCCTCGGCCTTTGCCTAAGGTTCATTCTTTTTGGTGAGATACGGGACGTACCTCTGGTCCGCTCTTTTCTCAATGGATACTTCACTGCTCCTGACAGAACGATCTTGGTTGTTCTCCTTGTACCTGGGTTGTTTCATACGTGAGCTACCGTTTTTCTTAAGCACGACCTCCTCAGCCTCGATATGGGTGGTAGCTCGTTCACGTACCTCAGATAACATCTCTGCCGGATTCATGATTAATGAATTGCTTAATGGGCTTGTTGTCATCCCTTGTACAAAAGCGGCGACTACCATCTCTTCATCCCGAGTTTGAAGTCTTACTGAGACTGCGTAGAATCTATTCAAGTATTCTTTAAGCAACTCTCCTTCCCTCTATTTGACATTGAAAAGATCATATAATCATGAAGGGTTGACCTTATTAGCCGAGAACTGCTCTTAAACATTATAGAGAACTGAGGGAAAGAGGTGATGTGACCATCTGAGATTCCACTAAATCATTGTAGAGTTGTTCCCGTGAAGGTACCCATGAGCATCTTACATCAGATTGCATTCGACCCCCTAGGGATGATCACTTGAGCCCTGAACACCTTTAGATGATTCTCGGGGTCCTCTACCCCAGAAAAAAAAAATGATATTGGGTGTGATATAATGGGGCAGTATAGGCTCTTCCAAGATTTGCTGAGAGGTTCATCTCTTGATGACAAGTCTGGGGAACGTTCCCGGGTGGGACGTCGGCCCTATCGGTGCAAGCTCTTTCGTAGCTCCTCGCTTGTCTTGCACAACTCCTCATTGGCTCATGCATGCTCCTCCATAGCCATTCGAGAGGCCTCAATATCTGCCATAAGGCGGACCTGACTCAACCGCGTTTCCTTTCGAAGGCGCTCTTGGCCAGCTCGGGCTTCTACTTGTAGTCGTTCTTGCTCGGCCCTGGCTTCTTCCCGAATTCGCTCATACTCTCGTCAATATTCTTCGTTTGCCTCCTGGAGAGCCCTCATGGTCTCCATAATTTGTTGCAAGGCGGGGGCCTCGCTTCCTTCAGATCCTAACGGTCCTTGCCTCGTGTTTCTCATCACGTGGAATGCTCAGTCACAAATATGGGTGGGATCAGGTTTTATCGGGCCCCACGGTGGGTGCCAAATGTTCTCACCGGCTTCGGTCGATTTCTGAAGCGAGCTCCACTTTGACTTGTCTCCACAGGATGCTCCGAGATGTTGATTTTTTTGGGATAAAGGGGGCTCTACCTATTAATCACACTCCAACGATCAAGTCAATGAGAGCATTCAAACTATGAATTTGTATCAGTGTAGGGTTCAGCTAAAAAACTTACCTTTACTCGAGATCTTAAACCCCTTTTATAGACATTCCTTCAACGATTTCCATCAACCACAGTATTATTTCAACAACAAGAATATAATAAATATAATTTCAACAGTAAGTACATTCTATTAACGTGTACCTTTTATTTTTGGGTACAATGTCATATCATCCGTAACAGTTTTTATTTACATTTAATATATATATATATATATATATATATATACACTTTAACTAATTCAGTTATTCCTTCTTTTGTTTTTACTTTAATTTTCTTTTCCATATAGACTACCATACATTGGGTTGTCCTCGTAAACGTGTCATTGGTCCACACCTGCCCCACACCGAGCTAGGTATTTCTCACATAATCTGTCTAATTGAGCTTACTACACTTAAGTGCTTGGGCTGGGGATCCGAGCACGTTCGACCAGTACAAAACTATACAATTAATATTATATATTTAAGAACCAACATTCTTGTTAAGTCCATATATAAGGAAATAAAGATGAATTTATTTTTATTTATATTTCATTACTAATTTTCAATTTAAAATATATTTTAAGATAATAATATAATATTTTATTTTACAACAAGTGTAACACCATAGAAAATACATATAACTATTACAATACAAGTTCTACCGATTTCTATAGAGACCTGAAGTTTTTTCAAAATATTTCTATTACAATATTATGACTTATAGAAATACAAATATTAACAATATAAGGTTTAAAAGAACATCTAAAGTCCTCCAGAACCTCTGACACTTGTATGATCATCTGCTTATGTACATAGTGCATTCATCGCAGTTCACAACAACAAGAAAAGTAAGGGTAAGCTAGTGAAAATAAAGTTTTATAATATACACAATTAAATCAAAAGAGAAAACCAAATTACATGGATCAATTTCTCAATTATTCAATCTTCTTTAAATCCCAACATAAAATAATCACATAGATCTCGCATGGTTACACATCTAGTATATTCAACAAAGAGAATAACAATCGATGCCTTTCGAAAGACCCGTATTAAGTAAGTCTTACCAGAGACTCTAATCCAAAAGGTTACCAACGAATCCAAGAGAAAGAATCAGGGTAAGTTCAATACAACCCAAGTCGTCCATCTCATATGACACGATGTGCATGAACTCCCCCATCAGCTTCTCACCACCTGATATCTTAGTCTATGTGACTTAGGTCATTAGTGAAGCTTAGAGATCTCTCTTACCACATAGGCATCAATACTTAATACACAAACAAATATCAGTTCTTACATTATCCCAAATGCATAAATTCAATTTCATGTCATTTTCATCATATAATTCAAAATGTAATGCAAAACATTCAAAAGTCCTATTTAACAACATAAAAAAAACACTTAAATACTAAATTATCAAAATCTAATATTTCTACAAGTTTTAACAGTATATAAACAAACAACATCCCTACAAGATAAATTGAATAATCGGACCGCGTTCCCTCCACTTCCAGATCCTCTAGCCTAAGGTACTATTAAAAATTAAAGTTAGTTTCCCTTACCTAAAATTCCTTATTCTAATGAAAATTCTACCTTAAACAAGGAACCACTCCAGAATTTAGGAACCTGAAACAAGTTATCCAAACATTACCAAATTTTAGTTTGAGCTTAATCAAGTTGAGAGAAACACTTTTTTCAACTAGGCCCACTAAGATTGATGACAAAATCCTAGAGGATAAGAGATCTTTAGAATAAAAATAAATTTACTCTGTTTAAAAATTTGATCGGTTAGAAATGTAGTCTGACTCCTCAGTTATTGCATGGTATGATTAGATTTGGAATTAGATGAGTTATATGAGAGAAACTGATGAGAAAAGGGAGAAAGAGAAATGGAAAGAAAGCATAGGGTGAGATAAAGAAGAAAATGATAAAGAATGTGTGTTACCTTTTACGGGGGTTAAAAGAAGAGCCCTTACTAATTTTTGAAGGTGTAAATTGTCATAGTTCAGTTCGGGACAAACAAAGGAACTAAGAGCACATGCATGCTATTTGAGTTTGTTGAAAAATGGAAACATAAGAAAAAAAAACACATCATTCACTTTCGGGTGGGTCAAAATTAAATGTTGACAGTGAAAATTTAAAACTAAACTACGCAAAACGCTACACTTATACGGTTTCCCAAAGTTGTGCATAACCTCTATTAATAGTAACCATGTTGGATGTGGTGCTAGTTTGTTTTGTTTGGATAAGTTTTTATTTTTAATATTTTTATATTTGTTTGGATTGAATTTTTTTATATGGTTGGAGTATTATTTTTTATTATTGATAAAATAATCTCTTTATTATTGTGCATCTATTTTTAATATTTTAATTATCAAATTATCAAATATGCTTAGCTTAAAAAATTGATTATATTTAACAAAGTAAATATATTATTTACAGATCTTCGTTTGACATTAGTATATATTATTAAGTTTGGTAATTATAATTACATATAGATGTTGGTAAAAAAATATAGGAAATAAGTGAATATATATTTATGGCGTAAAATAAATTAGTATTAATGAAGATATGAACATGTTTTAATTTTCAAAATTCCTTCCGCTTTATTTGAATAAAAAAAATTATAAATTGTTTTTACAATGGTGAAATATCAAACAATTTTTTTTAATCAGTAAATAATAAATTTATAGAAAATGAGTAAAAAAATATTTTAACTCTTATATTATTTAAGGACACATAAGATAATCTCAAAATACTTAAAAAAAAAAACTGCCAATATATACCGACCTCTCTACCTACAAAAATTAACGTTTTGCTACCACAAATACCAAACAAATATTCAACGTTTTTATTGCTTGAACCAAAAGAGTCAAATAAACATGTTTTTAATATTTTAAAAAATTGAAAATAAAAACTATTTTTATTCGTTCAAATCTTTATAAACACTAAACTCCTCAATTAACTCACAATAAGATCAACAATTAGAATAACAAAGAAATTTATCATACAGCAGGATTACTATTCGCATTCTCAAAGATAATACGATTACAAACTTAATTTATGTACTATCTTTAGGTTTAAGTCATGCATTGATTTTCAATCGATGCGCAAATCCTATATTAACCATACAATATCAATTTAATCACTAGAATTGTAAATTAATAAAATATATTCTTGAAATTGATAAAATAAGAAAATATTACTAAAATTGTTATAAATTCTACTTTGACTAGAAATTATGACATTTCATATTTTTAAGTTTGTGCAAATTTCACCTTAGTAAGTCGATTTTGTAAGGTTGAGTTAGACTTAAAATTCGCTTTTTAATAATGTATCAGAGCTATTTAGAGCATATTTTAACTAGTGTTTGGGTCTTTATCGGAGCACTCATGATATATAGTCACATGCACAAGGTGGTAGTTTTGATGTGAGGAGATCCCACATCAACTAGAGAGTGAGGTTTCATGAGGTTGAATTAGACTTAAAATTCACTTCTTAATAAAAACTCATAAATAATTTATAAAATAAATCTTAAAATTATAATAAAATCAAATTGATCATTTCAATTAAAAATAATAATATAAATCCTAAAATTATAAATTACTAAAACATTTTAATTCCTCTGATATTAATTTAATTGGTGTCATCTAACATCATTAAAAAACAAAACTTGTACATTAAGATTATGAGTGATATTTTTTTTATGTGATAGATCCTAGTTTCGTAGTTATTTGTTCTTTTTATCAGCTCGTAGTTGTTTGTTTAAAAGATGACGATGACAGAAACATTGGGGAAATAGTATTTTTATTATTTTTTATTTTGTTTCTTGTTTCACTGTTCATTATTTCAAAGTGTGATAATAAAATAATTAAATTCATTATAATAAAATTTAATTTTATTGGAAAATAAAATTTGTCAAAAAAATACCAAAATTTTATCAGTAAATAGAAATTTTCAACCGAGAAACCATGGTAAAACATCTCTTGTATTATATTTGTCCATAAATTTACAAGAAGAAGTTATAAAGACAGTTGCTAATTATTCATAGATCTGTCCATAAATAGCATTATAATTATTATTATTTATTAGTTTTTTTTTATCATTCATTTTTTCGGAAACATCAAAGAAACTATTAGGACATCTTATGATTTTTGTCAGTCTTATTATAATAATAATTATATTATAAATAATAATAATAATAACTACAATAATTATAACAAAAATATTACTATATTATTATTATTCATATTTAAAAAATTAACAATGTTAGTAGTAATTAATAATATTAATAATAATATTTGTAGTGTTGTTAAAAAGATTAATAATATTAATAATAATGTGAGTATTAAGCTTGGAAATTCAATGAAATTTCATATTTTATTGATACATTGAGTAATATAGACCACATATCTAACGGTGCGATTCAATGAAGATTTCTAACAGGTAAAAGTCATTAATATTTGATGATGTAGGTAAGAAAATACATTATTATATGATAAGACGAATTTCAAGACTATGCGGATATTTATAACAAGTGTTGGTCTCTGAATTCAAACTTACTATTAGTCTTTTGCAAATAGTTAATTATTCAATTGTGTTATTGATTATATGGAAAGCCTATGGGTGAATTTATATTGATATTAGTTCTTATATATTCTGATCTAATGGTATTTTAGCTAGTATAATCCTCTTTTGGACATGAATTAAATCTATGACCTCAAAGATTGTTTTGAACCAAAGCAAGCTTCAATGTTATTTGTTGAAGCTCTCAACTAAGATTGGGGAAAACAATGAATGAAATAATATGGAAAGTGGTGAGTTTGAATGATAAGTGGAAGGAAGATTTTTCAATTGAAGAAACTTTCTAAAATAAGAATTACAGGGAAAACATTATCCTACTCTCAAGATAAAAATTCTTACAGTTTTATTCATTCAATTTCATATGTGAAGATTATAGGAGAGAAAACTGTTTGTTTATATATGAAAAATAAAAGTCATATATAAAAGAAAGCAAGTAACGTAAACAAAATATCACTACAAGAAAATGTATATTTAGTGTTGGCCAAAACTTGACACTAACAACCAAAAATTAGCACTAATTAACCAATAACATCGAATTTTAGTCGACTCTAAAATCATTATCATTAATTCATTAGCATTGAATTTTGAAGATCGACTCTAAGTAGAGTCGACAAACCTAATGATAATGTTTTTTATTTTAATTTTTGTTTTAATTTAGGGTCAACTTAACTAATGGTAATAAATTCTATTTTTAATATTAATTTAAATTGTGTCTATTTGGTCAATGCTAATGATAATAATTTAAAAAAATCTCATAAAATGCCTTTATCTTCAACAAAATAAAATATAAATGAAAATATAGAAAGAAAATTATAGTGGATGAAGGAGATTAGTGCTGATAAAGGAAATGAATATGAATGTGAATGAAAGAGATAAGTAGAAGAGTGTAGATGGAATATATGTGTGTGGATGAGAGAGATGTGTGTGAATGAAAGAGATGTGTGAGGATGAAGGAGATTTGTAAGGATGAGGATATGAGTATGGGTGAATTAGTTGAGTTTATAAACTTGCTTAAATTCCTTAATAATGAGTTACTTAAGGGAATTCATGTGTCTCCCCACATGCAAATTCTCCTAAAAAAAGTACTACAATATTCTAAAACCATCTAAAAATTTACAAAAATATTTATTTTCTAATTTCTTCTTCAAACTTTTTTTTTTCCTTTTTGTAATCTTTCTCTATTATTTTTTTTTCTTCAAATATTTTATTATGCTGAATGTCTTTTTTATGATACTTATCATTACTTTTATTTTGTAGCCATAGAAAAAAAAATCTAATTCACTACAAAAAAATCCGTATTATCTACGGATTTTTACCCACGGATCTGAGTCCGTAGGTAAATTCAGCATTACCTACGGACATTACCTACGAACAACATTACCTACGGACATTACCCACATATTCTGAATCCGTAGATAAATTCAGCATTACCTACCAAATATTACTCACGAATCTTATTACCTACCAACTTTTACCTACGAATCTCTATTACCTACCAACTATTACTCACAAATCTTATTACCTACCAACTTTTACCTACGGATCTCTATTACCTACCAACTATTACTCACGAATCTCTATTACCTACGAATCTCTATTACCTACCACCTATTTTCATAATAATTATATACATAATATTAAAAATATCAATATAATATGAAGAATTATAAAATCATAATTCATAATATTAATTATATCTAATAATATTTAATAAAATTAATAAAATTAATAAAATTTAATGATATTTAATAATATCAATAATATTTAATAATATCAATAATATTAATAATATTTAAGAATATTAATAGTATTTATTAATATTTAAAATATTTAATAATATTAAGAATAGTTAATAATAATGATATTAAATATATGAATAATGTTATTAATTTTTATTTTATTAATTATATTAATATTGATAATTATACTCATAAGTAAAATAATAATTATAATATGACAAAAAAACTTGACTGTAATGGTTTGCTTTGAGTCCCACCTGTTCTCATATCATATAAAACTATAGAAAAATTTAGATGTTACCATACAATTCGAGTGATAGTTTAATTTATGTTTAATTTTGGATTTGGGATTATGCATAATTTAAACTCAGCAACGAATTTTCTGTTTGAGTTTTAAAAGAACAAAATACGTCTTTATACAATAAGTCATGTCATTAAAATAAATTTCTATTTTTTTCTAATACTATTTTCGTCATTAATTTTGATCTCAAATATTATTTTTAACTATAAATCATAGATTTGTGATAAACATCACAAATTTTTTTTTAATGAAGGTTAATAATTGAGGTTAATGTTAATAATTTTTTTTTTTTAAGTGCTAACAACCAATTATATTCTTCAGTTTAAATGACAAGAGATCTAATATATTACACAAAAAATAAAATGAATGAAATGTTATATTTTCTATAAATTGCAGGACAGTTTATTTAGTCTTGACAACACTGATTGATTCGTTGAAACCTAACCCCTGCAACAATGGATGAAACCAATGCAAAGCTCCTTCAAAATTCCAATATGCAATCTTATACGGAGGCATAGCTATGTGTGCAATTGGTTTTGGGGTGCACGCTTCACAACTATTAGGTCTGAATAGAAAATTCTGGAAAAGTAGTTTTTAAACTGCTTATGTAGAAACTGCTCTCACTGTTGGCAGAAATGGTGGAACTTGATCCTTTCTGCATAACTTTTTTTATCTATTCCGTGTAAGAAAAAGGCAGGTTCTTGAGGTGATGGCAATTCAAGTGAATGATTATTAAGATATGAACTACTGTTGTCATGGTAGGTGTAATGTTTGGATTTTCTTGGACACATAACAATCCAATCCAAATCCAATTTGAAGTCTTTAGCTTAAAGTTCCTTTAAGCTTTCCACAGTTTTGGTTGAAGGAACGATGAACCGCGGAGGGAGAGGTAGGGTGGGGGAGAAATCTTGGAGGAGATCGGTGGAACGTAAACAACATTCTTCATCAAACTCTTCTACCACGTTTTTTTTTTCAAACTTTCCAGATAGTCATGGTGAATATGATATGCTCAAGTTGTTCCAGAGGTGGGCAAGGGTCAAAGAAGTGTTCATATCAAGGCGTTTGAATCGGTGGGGCAGAAGATTTGGTTTTGTTAGATTCTTCAATGTCGAAAATGCGGTGAGCTTGGAGAGGGATCTAGATCGCTGTTACATTGGTAATAGGAAGTTGTATGTTAACCTATCAAGGTATAAGAGAGATGGGTATGAATGTAAAGGTGATGAGCCTAAAGAGTTTAAAGGGTTAAGAAGCGGTGGGGATGTTCACCCCCATGGGCTGAGGAAAGGAAAGGAGGTGTGGAGGGAAAAAAGAGGGAAGGAAGGCCATATGAATGGCAACATTACTCAATCATATGCCGATGTAGTTAGAAAGCAAACACAAGACCAGTGGAGGGGCCCGAGCCTAACGACCAAGGCGCAAACTTTGCCATGGATGACCAACAGTTTGGTTGGTCGTATGTCAGCCGAGCTTAATTTCGAGCTTCTATAGGAAGAGTGCTTTAAGGGAGGAATGAGCATGTTTATGGTAAGATATTTGGGGGATAACCTTGTCCCTATGACCCCTAAAGCAGAAGAACGAATGGAAGACATTGTCAAGCTAAACAATGACTGGTTCGAGTGTATTTTCGAAGATATTAAACCTTGGTCAGCTTCATGTGTAGCAGGTTACAAATTAGTGTGGGTTAAGTGTTATGGGTTGTCTCTACCTTTGTGGAGTAAGGAGTGTTTTTTGAAAGTTGTAGGGGAAGTTGCAACTTTGGTGATGTTGATGAAGCCACACTGGCATGGGAATGCTTGGAGTATGCTCGGTTTCGGGTGCGCTTGTTACAATCATCTAAGGCAAAGATGTCTAAGGGGTTTTAGATTAACGGTGTTGTGTACAATATTAACATCGTGGAGGAGGTGGTGATCCATGGAGGAGAAGATCATGTATGCAAGTGTGCTCTTAACCATGAAGGCTCATCGGATAACATTTCGTCAACAGAAAACTTCGTTGAAAATACAATTTTTTTCTGCTGATTCAGGCAACCTAGAGGGTGGGGACGAAGGGGGGAATTGGAGGCAGCTGGAGAAGACTTACGGAGAAGGAAGGGGCGAGTTAACGACAGGGATAAAGAAAGCACATGAAAAGGAATGTTCAGAATGTGTTGAGGGTTGTCAGAAAAAAAGGGATTTACTTTTCACAAGAAAGGAATTGAGTAAGCCGGACTTACCTGCGGATGGGTCAGCTTTGTTTGTAAATCAAAAAGTCACTGATGCATGTGCCCTTATTCAAAATCCTTGGCTAACTTAGTAGAGGTGGTGGAGATGTCAAACAATTTGAATACCAGGCCCACTCCAGGGAAAGTTGCCAAGAAGCCCATTTGGGTAACAAGGGTGATTGCAGGGGTAGGAGCAACTGCGGGACATGTTTGAAATATAGAGGCGAGTGGCAGTCAATTGACGGCGCGTGAAAATACGAGAAATATGCTTTTCGCGATTGCTGGCAACAAAGAAACTAATAGCATTGCTACGGTGGATGTCGAATGTAAGGGAGCGCAAAGAGAGAATAAAGTAGCTTTGGACCAAGAAGGGAAACAGGAAGAACAAGAAGGAACAGAGGAAGATTCTGGTATGGTTGTTTTGCAAAAGAGAAAGGATAAGTCGCAAGCTCCTTTTCCTGTAAGAAGGAAGGAAGGTCTAGAGGAAGGTAAAGGTGGTGGCGCGATGGTGTTATGTAATTTCGAGTTTGAAGGAAGCATTCCAGGAACTCGGAACTCAACCGTTAGCAGAGCAAGTAACTGAGATTCCCGAGGAGATAAGGATGAAAACGACTTTGAATTTGTCGTGCTTGCTGGCTGCAGAGGAGACGAATTTCAGAAGCAGATGCGAAACACCTCTCCGCCAGAGTAAGATGAAAGGGCTCCGCGACTTGGGGGAGCCAAGTACTCATTCAAGGAGGTCCGTAAGGCTAAGTGAGAAGTCGTCGCAAGTAAGGAAGAATTTGCTTGCCAGAGAAGGTTCGTTATCCATGTCAATTTCGGATGGGGATATTGGAAATTGCAATTCCCATCTTCTAAATAATGTAATCAGGGAGGATTCGACTAAGTTATGCGACCTAGGGAAACAGATTGGGCTAGCGTGTCGTGGGGACGAAGAGGAGGTGATCCAAGAATATCAATGCATGGAAGAGAGATTCAGAGTTTATGAAGAGCCTAGCGGGGGGTAATCTAAATGGTTTTTTATGTTGATTTTTAATATGAATATAAGAGGATTGAGGGGAGGAATAAAAGTAAGATATCTGAGGCGGTGCATATCTTCAGAGGAAGCAAAATTTGTGTGCCTTCAGGAAACAAAAACAGTAGAAGTCACGAATGCTAGGTGTTTTTCGTTGTGGGGGGACAAAAAAATTGGATGGATTCATAATGGAGGGGTTAATGGAAGTGGAAATCTTCTTTCAATGTGGCATAAAGACACTTTCATCTATGAGAGTCATTCCATGGGTAAGGGCTATATAGCTATTGTGGGTATTCATGTGAAATCTGCCCAAAGGTGTTGTGTGGTAAATGTTTATGCAGCATGCAACCTGAAAGAAAAGAAACTTCTATGGGAGGAACTACCAAGTTATAAAGTGGCTTCTCAGATTGAAGTGTGGTGCTTTTGTGGATATTTTAATGCAATTAGAAGTAGGAATGAAAGGAAAGGGGTGGATAGGGGGGATTTTTCCAGTGAGATAAAAGGTTTTAATGATTTTATAGAGTCAAACCTGTTATTGGATGTGCCTATTGTGGGGGAAGAACTATATGTGGTTTAAAGCAAATTCGAAGAGCAGGATTGATAGAGTCCTAGTCTCTGAGGAATGGTTGCAGAGATGGCCTATGTGTAAGCAATATGTCCAACGGAGAGAAGTTTCGGATCATTGTGCTTTGATGATTAAGTATTTAGATAAGGATTGGGGTCCCAAACCTTTCAGATCTATTTATGTTAGGTATTTAGAGAGAGGTTTTTCGGGGATGGTGGAGGATAAGTGGAGATCCTATGTGGGCCAAGGAAATGTTATAAAGGTGCTTAAGGAGAAGTTTAAACTTCTTAAAGCGGATTTAAAAATATGGAATAAGGATGTTTTTGGGAATTTGAATTCTACCAAGCAGTCCATATTGCAGGACATTGAGAATCTGGATTGCCAACACAATCAAGGATGTTTAGAGGAGAGTCAGAGGCAGCTTAGATCAGACTTGGTAAGGAGGCTTTGGGAGAATGATGCAAAGATTGAATCCCTTCTACGTCAAAAGGCTAGAACCAATTGGCTCAAATATGGTGACTCATGCACTAGGTTCTTTCATTCGTCATTAAAATGGAGGAGACTAAGGAATGAAGTGAAGGGTGTTGATGTAGGGGATTTATGGTGTGAGGAACCATGCACGGTTCGGCTTGAAGCAAAGAAACTGTTTGAATCCAGATTTAAAGCAACGAAAGACTTTAGGGTGAGACTTGATGCGGTTGAGTTTAAATCCTTATTACCATAAGTAAGTTTGCGTATGATTGAGGCTTTCACTGAGGAAGAAGTTAAGGAAGCTGTATGGCAATGCGAGGGTACAAAGAGCCCTGGCCCGGACGGTTTTAATTTCAACTTCATTAAGAAGAGCTGGAATAGTCTCAAAACAGATTTTGTAGCAGGTTTGGAGTGCTTCCATGAAATAGGCATTGTTCCGAAGGGGTGCAATGCTTCATTCATAGCATTAGTACCTAAAGTACGAGACCCTTGTAATCTCCATCAGTTTAGACCCATCTCTTTAGTGGGAGCAATTTACAAAGTCATCTCAAAAGTTTTAGCTAGGAGAATAAAGAAAGTTCTATAGATGGAAGTCAATCAGCTGGTGTAGAAGGTAGAAGTCTGGAAGATAGTGTGCTTTTGGCAAATGAGGTGATCGAGGACATTAGAAGGAGAAGGAAGAGGGGCCTGTGCCTGAAGGTAGATTTTGAAAAGGCATATGATTCAGTCAGATGGGATTTCTTGTATAACATGCTCAGTAGGTTGGGTTCCATAATGTATGGATAAAATGGATTAGAGGATGCATGGAATCAGCCACAGTATCGGTGCTAGTCAACGGGAGTCCCACGGAGGATTTTAAACCCACAAGAGGGTTAAGGAAGGGTGATCCCTTGGCACCTTTTCTTTTTATTGTGGTTGCAGAAGGCCTTGATGGACTTGTATGACAAGCAGTGAAAGCTAATCTTATGTCCGGAGTTAAGATTGGAACCAAGGAGGTAGTGGTGTCATTTCTCCAGTTTGCAAATGACACTCTCTTCTTCTGTGAGGAATCATGGAGTAACGTGGTAGTAATGAAGTCCATCTTAATGGGTTTTGAGTTAGCTTCAGGTCTGAAGATCAACTTCCACAAATCAAGGCTAGCAGGTGTAAATGTGCAGTCTAATAATCTTCTTTGCTATTCCAAGTTTTTGAATTGTAATCAGACGAGAACACCTTCCAAATACCTGAGATTAGAAGTGGGAGGGAATCCAAGGAAGAATTTGTTTTGGGAACCTATACTAAACAAACTCAAAACAAGGTTAAGTGTGTGGAAGGGGCGGTTCTTATCAATGGCAGGAAGGACGTGTGTTATTAAGTCTGTTTTCAATGCAATACCTCTTTTCTATCTCTCAGTTTTCAAAGCGCCAGAGTCAATTTACAAAAGCATTATAAGTATTCAAAGGAGGTTTCTGTGGGGGTGGGGCAAGGAAAATATACCTATTTCATGGGTAAGTTGGGAAGTCCTGTGTAAACTGAAAGAGGAGGGAGGGCTGGAGTTAAAAGACATTAGAAAATTCAACTTTGCTCTCTTAGCAAAGTGGAGATGGAGGTTTATGTCTCAAGACAAAGGGAAGTGGAAGGAGGTGTTAGAGTCAAAGTATGGGGTGGAGCTAGCATGTCCCCATGTACCAGTAAAATATCAATCATGGTGGTGGAGAGATCTAGTAAAGGTGTGTAGGGAGGGAGGAGGAGAAGGATGGTTCCTGATGGAGATCACATAGGAGAGGCTTTTATTAATGAAGGAAGTCATTCACACACACATTTGAAGTTCTTCCTTCTAGTCTTCTCAAAATTTAAAGAAGACATAAAATAAAGAGAGGACCAAGCCTAAAGCCAAAGAAGTCTACAAGCTTTTAAGAATATGCTTCAATTAATATATCTCTTTATAGTTTCTTTTGTATAAATTTGTAAATAATATAGAATAGTGTTTAGGTAGGTGCTAAGAGGGAAACCTAAAGATACCTCTTTTTGTAAAGCATCTTTAGACATTAGTTTAGAACT
>Ga0123342_1005090_pt1 | contig 19426 bp, 6 predicted proteins | sample Turbeawhitnodule_FD_89960 | JGI IMG/M metagenome (GOLD analysis project Ga0123342, IMG submission 89960) | Root nodule microbial communities of legume samples collected from Mexico - Turtle bean Mexico white nodule | ecosystem: Host-associated > Plants > Roots > Nodule | place: Mexico: Nepantla... | reverse complement strand
TTTCTAAGGCTATTTTGATAATTAAAGATTTAACTTGTCTAGTGGGAAATTCGTCTAAAGCTTCAATGAAGAATGATATGTTGGACTTCAACGTGATTAAGTTTTTCGGTATTAAGACTCGTAATGGTAAAGTTCTTCGTCCTCTTCCTATTAGATGAGAATTTCCTTCACCAGGCTAGGTTAAAATTAATACTGATGGGGTTGCTAGGGGGTATCCTGGTCTTGCTACTTGTGGAAGTATTTTCCGTGGGAGTATGAGAGAATTTATTGGTGCTTTTTCAGCGTTTCTTGAAGTTCAGACTGCTTTGGTTGCTGAGTTTTATAGAGTTATACATGCTATGGAGGAAACTTAAAAAATGGGACTTACTAATGTATGACTTGAATGTGATTCTGCCTTGGTTTGTGCTGCGTTTACTGCTAGGACTAATGTTCCGTGGATGCTTCAGAATCGATGGAATACTTATCTTAATTTTTGTGGGACAATCAGGTTTAGGGTTACTCATATTTTTCGTGAAGGGAATGCATGTGCTGATAAGTTGGCTAATTTATGATTTATTCATAGAGAATCATTTCATTGGTATAATAGACTCCTAGTTAGTTTGTTCTTAGAATTCTTTATGAATAGGTATAATCTACCTATGTATCGTTTTTGTTAACATATGAGTTTTGATCTAGTCCCCAATATTTTTGTATTTTCTTTCTTTTTTCTTTTTATTAATAATATTTTTTTTCATGTGATGGCAAATGATTGATGTTACTTGAGGTGTCAGCCTAGCTGAGATGTCAAGTGCATAGTGAGGTCTAACCTGAAAACTTTTATAAAAAAAAAAAAATTGGTTTTGAAATTATTATTGAATTAGCAAAAACAATTTTAAAGCTTATTAACGTTTAAAACTGGATTTAAAATCAATTCTAACTCCATTGCTGTACTTTATTACAGTTTTGGATTTTTGAAAATTCAATCCAACTCTAATATTAGATTGAATTTAAATTTCACATTCACGTTTTAAGAAATTTGATTTAGAATGTTTTTGACTCGATTTTTGAGTGACATAAGTTTTATCAGGTATATCCTAAAATAAACATTCTAATTGAATCTAAGTTTATTTTTTAAACCATATGAAATAAAAATTAATTTTTAATATTAAAATAATTAGTCACAAGAGTAACTAAATTATAAATATATAGAAAGTAAAAAAAAAAATTAATTAATTTTTATTATTGTTAAATAATTTTTAAATTGATATTTAATTAGTAAACAGAGTTTTAACTACCAATTATTTAGTTTCTAAATTTGGTAGAAAAACCTTGGTTGCTAATTAGATACCAGTTTAAAAACTATCTAATAATAATATAAACTAATTTAGAAACCAATTTTTTTTTAGTTTTTAAAATAGTTTTTAATTTACTTACTATTGCAACTAATTATTTTGGTCTTTAAAAATTGGTTTATATATAAAGATTTTATTGTAGTGTTATAAAACTGGTTTAATATATCATTACATTTAAGATATAGTTTAATTTAAAACATAACCAGATTTTTATCTATAAAAAATACTTTTAAAAATAGGAAAAATATTTATAAATTATTTTTTACCTCAACCATTATACATACCAAAACTAATAATTTTACTTTTATTTAAATATGTTTAATTCATTCTTATTTAAACCAAACTTGTAAAATAAGAATCATCTTTATAAAATTTTGAGGCTTAGATTTTCCTAAATACATTCTCTCGGATACCACTATTATTGGTTTCATATATAACACAACAAGTGAGCATTTTAATATCATCTATAAAATAATTTAGTATACTTTAATCTTGAAAAATTAATAAATTAATATTTAAATTTACTTATATATTATAATTTAAGTATATCTCTAATTATGTGTAACCTAAAATAGTTGTCTAATGCTAAATTGAATTGTGATATACATTGTCTCCTATGAAATTGAAAGAATACTTTTGTCTTTATTAACTTAACGTGTCAAACTTAAATGCATGAACACAAGAAAAAGTGTGATGTGCCCATTTTCTTGAATCATAAACGGGGAATCTTATCTTTAAAATTTCAACAATTCGTATTCATCATTCACCACCAAAGAGAACATAACTTTAAGAGTTAGAGCCATTTAAAAGAAAACTCCAATTTGGTCACATCTAAAATTATTTTCATGTTTAATTATAATAAACAATTAGTTTTATTTTCAAAATATTTGTTTGTTATATTTAAAAAAAAAAAAAATCTATTCTTCAATTTAAGAATTAATAAAATAGAAAACAACTCGAGAACTTGTTTAGATAAAATATACTTCTAGTGGATATTTAATTCTCAAAAATATTTTTGACAATTCTGTTTATATTCACAATCATCTACTAAAATTTTTCTTAAATAAATTTATAGTAAAATACTAAAGCAAATGCAATCAAAGTTATTTAATCAATTACCAAAATAATATAATCAATTACCAAAATAATATATATATATATATATATATATATATATTCTTACATGACTTGTAAAGATAATTACAATCTATTAATCTATTATTATTGTAGTTTTCTTGTTGTTTTTTTAGTGTTTGATTTTTTTTTTTTTACTTTTTAAACTAACGATCTTTTGATTTGTTAGATGGGATGATATACCTGCAAGATTTTTCGATGACAAATTCAGGATGAATCTTAAATGTGTCATACAGATGATATGTTAATATCATAAACAGTAAAATACATCTACTTCACAAACTAATAAAATAATATTTTAATCATATTTAATTTATTTTTTAGTTTTAAATATTATTATATTATTATAATGTGATGTTAAGTATATAAGTATATATTCTTAGTGTGTATGGTATCAAAGAAATCTTTTTCCAGCAGAATCTAGTTGTTTATGAGGTTTCTTATTTATATTGCTAGGTATTAGGCTTTGTTAGTCATATTGGTCTTGCCTTTTACGATACTTTCATTATTGGGCCCAAACCTTATTGTTGCTATTTGTCAGTAACTAATCACATTTGTTTTGGGCCTTGTTCATATTTGATTTGGGCCTTGCTTATGCTAATTTGACTCTTTCTTCCTACACCTCCATACCTTCTTCTGCCACCCCATACTAAATGTAAAAATACCGTTTTCTCCTTTTTTGTGCCACCTCCATACATAATCCGGAAGCTGTTTTTGAATCTGGAAGTGTTCTTGAGATTTATAAAATCCAGAATCCATAAGTCAATCTCATATTTAGAAAAGACTTCCGGATTATGTAATCCGGAAGCTAATCACTCTTCTGAAAAAAAGCTTCCGGATTACATAATCCAAAAGCTAATTTTATGTATAGAAAAGACTTCCGGATTATGTAATCTAGAAGCTAATCACAAAAGGCTTCCGGGTTACATAATCCAGAAGCTAATTCTGAATCTAGAAAAAGACTTTCGGATTATGTAATTCAGAATATTAATAAAGGGTATTTTTTGAATATAAAAAATATATGGGGTGGCACCAGAAGGTATGGAGGTGCAGGAAGAAGCTGCTAATTTTAAACTATTTCATGTAAGTTATATTCTTGATTTATTTTATAAAAAAGTGATTTTTTTTAAATGAATCCAACGTTTAGTGTCTGTTTCTAATTTATATAGTTTTTAATAATTTTTTTTTATCGAAAGAAGAGCACCTTTAAAATAGTATATTAGATGCATTATTGTCTCTTGTCATTCTACCATCTTAGAATGAAAACGCCTCTTATAGATGAGACTATTTGCAGTAACGAATATCATTTTTCATACAATGAAAAAGAGGGAACAATCTTCTTCTATATTCTAATAATTTTATAAAAAATATATTCAACATCTATTATTATAGTAATAACAATATTAACAATAATAAAAAAATTAATTTTTTTTATCTATTTTATGAAGATTTCATTCATAATAGTTACTATAAAAAGGAAAATTCTTTTATAACATTTTTGAATGATTTAATGATTGGAAACTAATATCTAGTAAAAAAATTTACGATAGATTTGGATACCATATTAGAGTATAAATTTATTTTACAAAATCAACTTGTAAAATAAAAATTATTTTACTCATATTATTGTATTCTTTGAGTTATCTCAATTATATGATCGAGATGATTTTGATCGAATATAAATCCGATTTAGGGTAATTGAGTGAATGAATGTTGTGTTTTAACTTGGTATTATTCTGATAGGGAGCGAGTTTTTTACTCATTGTTTATTCCCTATAATTTTGCCAAGATATCAAGGTTTCTTGGTATATTTTCTCGAACGGGGTTGAAGCCTAGAGAACTATTGAGACTCCTTTTCTATTTTTTCCTTGGTCGGTCGGTTGGTTTGCACTTATGCTCCTCTCCACACAAGTTCTTCCTCTCCTATGCTCGCTCCACTCCTCGATCTTCACGTAATCCCGACTCAGATGGTACCTGCAGAAGGTACTTCGGCGCTCAAGTCAGATTTAGTATTCAGCACTCGGTATGCTTATTATTGTATAATGATGTACCTGGTTCTTAGAATCTGTGTTATTTATATTATTTTGGTGGGCCTTTCTTATTGAGCCAGATTAGAGAGTCGGGTCATGTTTAGAAGTGTATTATCTACCTCTTGATTGTTGATTAGCCTCACTAACTCTCCTTAAGCGTAATTGAATTTGTGGTGTCGGTCGATGTAATGATCGGGTCCGAGACATGGTCTCAATCATGCGGACTTTACCAGTACAATATATTTGTTACATGGAAAAACTAACGAAATATTAGTTGATGAATATATTTTATTCATATGGTTTTTATTCCTTGTGAGCTCATAAAATTGATTCTTTTGTTATTATTTAAATTTTTTGTGATATTATTCTTATGAGAGAAAATAATAGGGTAGAGATCATCCAAAAAGCTTTATAAATAGAAAATATCCCCCAAAGGAAAAGATAAGTATTATTCGGGCAATACATACAACACTGATAAATAATATTCTCTCAATGACTTGATTGTCGAAGTATTGTCAACAAGTGAAGCTCCCCCATCTCTTTGTGATTTCCTAACATCCAGGAGTTGTAGTTACAAGGAGATCATCTTGAAGATCACCTCCAAGTTTCCGACCTTCGACTCAGCAAGAACAATTATAAATTGATTTTATTTTATGATCATTTGTAATATTAAATTCTTTTATGATATAAGTTTGAAAAAACAACATATTTAAAATGACTATAAATATAAGATGGTGGTGACAATTCACTACAAGAAAATCATTAAATAGAAATGAATTTTAGAGACAAAAAATAATTAATGGATATATTGACTAAATTATATACTATTTATAAACTTAAAAAAATATTAGTATTTAAATTAGTTTCTATTATTGATAAATAATTTTTAAATTAATATCTAATTTACTACTAAAGTTTTAGATATCATCTTTAAAATCTAAATAATGGTAAATAAAACCTAGATAGCTAATTAGATACAAATATAGAAACAATTTATCAATAATAAAAACTAATTTATATATCCATAACTTTTTTAGTTTATAAAATAGTATAAAATTTATTCAATATAACAACTAATTATTTTTATTTTTAAAATTAATTTTTATTTAATAATATTTTAATAGTGATTGTATTTGGTATAGAACAACACCCTAATTTAGCCCTAAATAGAGATTTTAGCCCTAAATAGAGATTGGGTAAATGAAATCTTTAACCAAAGAAATGAATTGGTTTGCTTTGAGTGGCTCAAAAAGTTCAATTCCATGGAAGCCTTCTTCTTGAAAATCCTTGACCACTTGCACCCCTTTTTCTTCCATCAATTGTGCCAACTCCTTCTCACGATCCACCAATGGGTCACCATTGTTGGTACTCATCAGTACCCTCCAACCAAGCTCCCTCATCCTGTCAAATTTCTGAACCCCATTTCCAGCCCTTGGATTGCAATATTCGTGGTCACGATCAGCACCAAATGGCAGTGCCAATTCCCACATCAAATCCGTAACACACAATGGAATGAGTGGGTTATTCTCAAGCCTTAACTCTGACTCTGTCCTCTGCCTTCCACCAAAGAATGGTTGACGCAATATCAACCCTTCGATCTTCACTGGACCAAGATCATTCACCTCTTCAATTGCACCTACACCTGCAAGGAAACAAAATTCAGTTTTATCAAACAAATTTTCAAAGTTAATGCACAAAAAACATAACTGTTGGATATTCTATCTACTATAATGATTATGAAAGAAATAATAACACAATTTTAGGATTTGTTTACTTATATGAATGCACAGTTCACAAACAAAAATATGAGAGGATATTAGTTATATTAGTTATTTGATTCAAGGTTTTATGAGAAAGAAAATGAAAGAATATAAATGCAAATAATAAATATCTTCTTCACTTAAAAGAAACAAAAGAAAAGTTAGGTTAACATAGAGTTATTTTTGAATTTATCTTTATTAAACAAATTTAACTAACACAAATATTTTAATTAAAATAAAATTTTAATACAAAAAATATATACTTATTTATAATAAACAAATTATTACAATAATACTATTTACATTTAAATAAAATGACTTTTTAATTATAATTTTTAAATTATGAATATTTAAAATATTTATTTTTATATAGCAATTAATAATTTTTACATATATTCAAAATTTTACATGGGAATTTTTTTTTTTTTAAGTAATTCGTATTTTGTTTCAGAAAATAATTATTAAACTATATCATATTATACTATTAATAATTTTAATTTATATAAATTTACACAAAAATATCTAATACTTGATTATTTTATTTTAAAAGAAAATAAAATTTTACACTTTATATCTTTAAAAAAAATAAAATACTCTTACAAGTTACAACGATCAGATCACTCTCTTCACAAATTTACTCTAACATACTACAATCAAAACACACTATTTTTTCTAAAATCCTCTTACGTCCACTCCTTAAATTCTAACTCACTTCCACCATGAGTTCAAACACAAACTTAAAAATATTTTTTTATTAATGAAATACTCAAATATAAATGTCAAACTCTAAAACCCGAAACGTAAACGAGTCTATTTAAGGAATGAAAATAGAAATAATGCATTGAAAATGTCATTAACTCCCATCTATTGTCATTTCCAAGGCCATCTAAATTTGAATTTTTAAAGTCTACTTTAAATTCTTTGTACAGTGAAGTCACAGTTAAGCAAGATCTTGATAGAAATATTTTCAAAATATAAAATTATACTGAATTCTAAATTTAATTTAAAAGAGAATCATTAAATAAAAAAGCTACCGAATTTTAATCAATAAAAAATGTTCAAAAAATATCAAAGATCTCGACTAGAGCATTGTGGAATAATTACGTGGACACAATTTTTTTTTTTATTAAAATTCAGAAAATTTGCTCAATATTTTTAACGTGGTCTTCGATGAAAAAAACCACTCCTCCGTTTAAAATAAACTAGTTCGTTGACACGTGCAACTCACGGAAAATTTTACAATATTTTATATATAAATATTAATATTATAAGTAAAAAAATATTATATATATATATATATATATATATTTTCGTTTTCATGAAAAATAACTTTTCACTTTCCTAACAAGTATATTACGGCACTCAAATTTAACAATATAGTACCGTAAAGTGAAAAGATTAGTATTTAAAAAGACTTAAATATAATTTTATCTTTCAATTTCTATTATTTGTTTTATTTCTTAAATTTATTATTTTGTGAAATATTATTTCTACTCTCCAAAATTTGATAGTGGTCGAAGATTGATGATATGATAAATAGTGAATATTCAACTCATAAATAAATTTAATTGATTAAAACAAGTTTTTGAAAGTTTATTAAAAATTTAATGATATTTTTAATTTCACTAATTTTTTTTATATATTCAGAAATCATTACATACATATCCAAATTCATAAGTAAATTTAGTATTTTACATAAATTATTATACGCAGACTTAAATTTATTGATAAATATAATATTACATACATAGTATTATTCATGGATATCCAGATAAAAATTTATTCATAAATAAATTAAGCTTACATACAAATTATTATCATAAATACAAATTCATACGCATATTAATAATAAAATAACAATCACTTCTCTTAAATGAAAAAAAAATAAGGAACTGAATCAAATTAAAAAATCTAAAATATGTGATATTTCATTAAACAAAAATCTCAATAAAAATAATTAAATTTATAAAAAATTTAAAACGTATGAGTATTTAATAGCTAAGATATAGAATGAGTGAGTGACCTGTGTGGTAGGCGATAGTGGCCCCAGCGCTATTCCCCATAAGATAACACTTTGAATAATCCGCATATTGCGTCAACCAATTATCTTCACACTTTCCGATCCACCGCAGCGCTTCCACGCCGTCGTCGTAGGCCGCCGGAAGCCGGTGCTCCGGCGCGAGGCGGTAGTCGATGGAGGCGACGACGGCCTGAGCGGAATTGGCCATTTGGACGCAGAAATCATGGAACATGGAGGAAGCCGCACTGAGCAGCACGAATCCGCTTCCGTGAAAGAAAAGAATGAGAGGAAGCTTGTTGGGGTTGGAAGAGGATAGTGCTGTCCGTGGTAGGAATAAGCGTAGCCAGGTATGGGTTTGTGGGTTGATGACGATGTCTTTGGTGAGAACTGGAATGGGAAGAGAGGGGTCTGAAGAAGGTGGGGTGCGTGGAACGGCGTCGTTGAGGCGAGTGAAGGTGCCGTCGGGGTTGCGGAGGATTTGGAGGTAGTGGTAGGGGTCAACCGTTTCATTGGACATGGTGAAACTTTTGTTGTTTTTTTTTGCTATTGCAGCATTGAAGATTCGAACCAGTATATAATGCTGCCAGATAGTTTGTGTAAGAACTAACAAGTTGATTTTATTGAATTAATTAATCCATGTGCACCGACTAGAGAGGATTGTTTAATTTGGTTCTTTATTTTTTTTATATAATTTTTGTTAATACTTAATAAAAACTTTTTTTAATAAAAATACTCAAATTTATAAAATAGTTAAAAACTAATTAAATATTTTAAAATTAACTTTTTAATGAAATTTAAAACTGTTTTTTTAATTAAAAATACGGAAATTTCAAACTCTTAAAATATATTATAATAGTATCATCCTCATAATCACTAATCAAATTTAGTAGAAATACTGGCAACAACATTTCACCAACTCTTGAGTCGAATTTTGGAACACTAACCAAAGAGTTTGTATTTCTCTTTCACCATGCTACTTATGACGCTACCACTTAAGTGTTCGAATATCCATTCTTATAATACCCATTTCACCTACCACGTGAGGCATGTAAGAACTTTTTGTAGCCAAGTCTCTGAAATAATTTCTAAAAGGTGATAATTAAATTTATTTTATGTCTAAATCCTAATTTATTCAATATATATGTTTAAGCAATGTATTTGATGTTGTGATTATATTAAGGGGGTGCGGATAGAAAATCACTATAGAGGTATAGCAAGGCCTAAATGGACTAAAATAATTTAGTTTTACAAATAAAAAGATGGAGGCTTCTTCTTCCAGCACCCCCACAATTTTCTAAATCCCAAAACTGGTTTTGACCTTTTATTTGAAAAAGGGCACCGTGGTTACTGGAAAATCACGATTTGGGAGTGTGTTACGGATTCATCAATTGAATCATTTTTTTTTTCGGATGAGGGATGTTCTAGAAGCAAATTTTGTATAAATTATTGATTTTCGGATTGCTGAATCCGGAAGCCTAATTCTGTTACGGATTGGTGGATCTGGAATTTTTTTTTTTTTAATTATGGATTTATGAATCCAAAATGCATATTTCTATTATGGATTGATGGATCTTGAATGCTTTTTTTGAATGATGGATTTTTGAATGTGAAATGCATATTTTAAATTATGGATTGATGGATCCGAAATTTTACCAGAAGTGTCAATCCTAAATATTTCCCGATTCCATAATCCAGAATGCAAAAAAATAAATACAATTCAAGTGTATTTTTGGGCTTTTAAAAAATAATAGGGACAGTTTGGTCTATGCATAACATTGTGGGGATGCAAAAAGAAAAATGTAAGGATACAGGAAGAAACGGCCAAAGATGGAAAGATTGAGCTAAGAATTAATATATTGAATGCTAATAGAAACCTTTAATTCCCCCTTTCTTAAAAAAAATAGTACCACCTCTTCTTCTCATCATTCTCCCTTCTCCCTCTATTCCTTATTCTTTTATCAAAGTTTCATACTCAAACTTTATTTCTTCTTTTGGTGATCTAAGGGTGTAAGATTATAAAGAGATGATGTATAAATGTTCTATTTTGGGACTTTTACTCTAGGTGAGCTTTCATTATAACAAAAATAATTAAATAAAAAAATAATTTTAGAGATTAAAATAATTAGTTATTATTTAACTAAATTAGAGACTATTTTATAAATAAAAAAAAATTATTGGTATCTAAAGTAGTTTTTATTATTAATAAAAATTTATAAAATAGTTTCTAAATTGATATCTAATCATTAACTACCATGATTTTAGTTACTTGCTACTTTACATTCTAAATTAATCTCTATTAGTCTTGTATAGACTAATTTATAATCTTATTAATAACTAAAACCTTGGTAGTTAATTTAGATAACAATTTGGAAACCATTTTATAATTTTTTATTAATAATATAAATCATTTTAATTATTAATAAATTTTTAATCTCTAAAATAATATCTGTTTTTGTTAATATAGTTATTATTTTTTTATAAATTTAATTGTTATTTAATGATTTTTTTATAGTGTTTTTCTTTTTAGAGTTCATGCATAGTTTGAGAGACTTTTGAGATGTATGGAGTTATGATTAGATTGAATTAAGTTGATCAAGGAACTCATGTTTAAACCATTCATTTAATTTCTAGTTTATTTTATCTAGACACAAGCTATTCAATTGCCTTTTTTGTTGTAGAAGAGAGAAGACTCGATTGATAATGGATGAGGTTCTATGACAAAGATTTGTGTTTCAACAATACCATAAATTCCTCCTAGACCCATTAGAAAACACACTATACACTCAAATTCTTTATATTCATTAATGATCGTGATTAGGTTAAATGACATGTATATAAAAAATGAAATGACAAAATTTGTCTTTACTTATTATATAAATGAGGCAATCACAAGAAATTCTTAGTCTTACTTAATTTAAAGCTGAAATAAAAGTTTTGATTACTCCATATAGCTCTTTTGCCTTCAATGGATCAGTATCTTGAATCCCATGATAATCCCCTGGAGTGAAATGCCCCACAACTCTCACACCCTTCTTTTCCATCAACTTAACCAGCTCCACCTGACGATCCACCAGTGGGTCACCGCCACACCCGGTAACCAGTACCCACCATCCAAGCCTTTCGATCATTTCCAATCTAGCCCCACCCTTCCCCACCGTCGGATTACAATACTCGTGATCACGGTCAACCCCAACAGGTAACGACAACTCCCATATGGCGTCATTAACGCACAGCGCCAAATGAGGTTCGTTCACGAGCCTCCGCTCCGAACCCGTCCTGCGGACCCCACTGAAAAACGGTTGAACCAGAATAAGCCCTTTGATCTTGCGAATCTCATCATCATCAGCCGCAGCTGCACGTAGACCGGCGTTGTAGGCGATGTTTCCCCCGGCACTACTTCCCATGAGAAAAACGTTGGAGTAATCGACGAGGTTTTTCAGCCAGTCATCCTGGTTGGCTTTGATCCAGTGCACCGCCTCCACGGCATCGTCGTACGCCGCGGGGAGTCTATGTTCGGGTGTGAGACGGTACTCCACGGACGCTACGACCGCAGCGACGTCGTTTGCCATGTTGAAGCAAAACTCGTGGAAAATCGTTGAGGCTGCACTGAGGAAAATGAACCCTCCACCATGGAAGAAAACCAGTAGGGGGAGTTTGGAACGGTGATCCCGTGCTGCGCGGGGGAGGTACACCCGCGCCCATGTGCCCTTCGATTGGTTGATGGGGAGGTCTTTGGAGAGTACGAGGAGAGTGGGATCTGCTGCGGGCGGGCTTTCAGGGGGTTTGTTGGGGCGTGTGACGGTGCCGTTTTGGTTAAGGATTAGATTGAGTTGCTTGTAGGGGTCTTTGTTGCATGGGGTTGAAGTGGATTGGGTTTGGAGAGTGAGTGAGTTTGCAATGAAGAGAAGGGTTAAGAAAAATGCAAAGGCAATTGAAGATCTCCAAAAGAATTTGTAATGTGAGAAAGAGAAGAGGGGCATGATTGAGTTTTGAAACTATAGGGAATAAGAAGCATGAATGGGGAAGAAGGAGAAGAAATAATTGATGAATGATATGATGGTGTGATATCTTTATCATCAATTTTGGATTTTAGATTATTTGTAGGAATCTCACCTTTAAAATAATCACAATTATTTAGGAATCTAAGAGTTAAAGAAAAAAGGGATACACACGGTAACTAAAATTTGTTCTTTCGTGTTGATAACTTTGAAGCCTTTTGGTTTATCCTTTGAGGTGTTTTCTTGGCCTCATGTTGTTGGTGGATAAGATTTTTTTGGTATGTTTCTTTTTCAATAAATCATATATAGATATAATAGTTTGTGGGTGGAGCAAAGAAAGCTATAGCCGTGTTGGTACATATATTAACTAAAGCTAATAATATTTCAGAAAGTGAAATTAATGTATGATTCTAAAATATTTAACTCATAATATCGAAAATGAATATGAAGACGAAAATACCTGATTTGATAAAGGTGAAGTTGATATTGTTAGATGTGGTGGTGTCTAATAATTATGACATGTTAACAGAAAAGATGAGTTACTAAAAGAGGTAGGCATGTACTTTGTAGGAAGTAAGAAAATCCTCATTCAAAACCTATACTGCAACTTCTATAATGAGAAAAAAAAGTAGGAAGAGAAGTTTTTTTTTGTAAGATAAGATCGAGAGAGGTATCAAAAGATAATAATAATAATAATAATAATAATGATAATAATAATAAAAATAAAAATAAAAATAATAATAATAATAATAATAATAGTAATAATAATAATAATAATAATAATAATAATAATAATAATATTAATAATCATAAGTGTGCCATTCGGGTAGCTTAATTAATTCGGTGTAATTATCGATCCAATAATCAACTAGAGGATTAATATTCAAATGCTGACCTGGCAGGTCACGCTGAGCTGTCAAAATTCGATTACGAAACGTGTCAGAAACAGAATGAAGTCACTCCTTAGAAGGGGGACATTCGTGGGAAGCGTGGAGAGAGAGAGCAGGATGTAGTGTGAGAAAGAACGTGGAGAAAGCTGGATGAGAACTTGAAAAACCCAAAGGGTAGGGGAGAAGAGTATAAAGGGGGTGCATACAGAAGAAAAAAGGGATGACATTTTTTGGGAGCAGAGAGCGAAAGATAGAAAGAAGAGTGTAAACAAGAGAGAAAAAGGAGAGATAGAAAGAGAGAGTTGAAGGATGAGAATTAAGTATTTGACGAGATTGCTTAAATCCCGACCTGGTCAGAATATTTTGGTGCCCACCATAAGACCGGAAAACTGATCTCGCCAATCGCAAGATACACTTTGTGAACGATAAATCGAATAGGATGGATGATAACCACCAGCAGACCCGATGGGAGAATGAAACGCCCACCCTCCAATAGATTATGGAAACGATGCTAGCATTACAACATGACAATGAAGAAGTCAAGAAACAGGCACGAGAATTTCGAGAGGAACGAGACTGTCTGTAAGAAGAAGCTTGAGTTGATAGAGAACCTTCCTGAGCCAGTCAAGACAAACTGCAAAAGAAAGTGGACCGATCTAAAAAATTATGGAGGACACAGTCTTTATGAATGAGGAATTACGAAGGACGAATGAAAAACTGCAAAGGATCGTGCACCAACAAGTACGAAGAGATCTGGTCCCACCCCATTTCATTACTTCGAGAATAACGCCTTTCTTGGGGGCGGAGGATCCTGAAGGGCATCTAAACGGCTTCCGAGCTCAAATGAAAATCTCAGGGGGATCTGACGTGATACGTTGTAAGATGTTTGTAGGAACGCTCATAGGAACAACCCTTCAGTGCTTATTGGAGTCCCTGACAATAGCATCACATCATTCTAGGAGTTCTCCAATATGTTCAAAGAGCGATTTTCGGCCAACAAAATTGAGCCCCCTCGTCTCATTGATCTATTCGATGTACGACAAAGAGAGGGGGAACCTTGTAAAGATTATCTTGATGGCTTTTGTGTAGTCTCGGTATGTTTATGGAACCCAAATGAGGAGATTATGGTAGATCCATTCGTCAAAGGTCTTCGAACAAGTCTCTTTAGCGACTCATTAATTCGCAACCAAGCCAAGTACGAGAGAGAGAGTCGTTGTTCATATCGAAGCAGAGAAAGCAATAAGGAGGAAGAGAGTGAACGAACTGCAGAAGCAAGAAAAATACAAGGATAACTCACATGCCCATAACTCGAAGAATGCTGAACCATCAACTAGAAGGCGACCTGAGTGAAAGTATGTTCCGTACGTGGCTAAGAGCAGTTCAGTAAGAGACATCTCGCTAGGTAAGAACAAGGTAAACCCAAGTTCAACATAACGTTGAAATCATTGTTAAATAAGGAAGATGTGGTGAAGAGGCTCCAGTTCCACAAAAGACCGACCAAACATTAGGCGCAAGAAGATAAGCTTGGTGCGAGTTTCATGAGGCTCGTGGCCACGACACAGAAATATGCTTGACCCTAAAATACTAGTTTGCTAAACTAGTTAAGGAGGGTTTTTCGGGAAAATGCCTGCGAAGCTCGGATGTTAACCGAAGAAGTGGAAACTAGCGGCATGAGCACGATCAGGAAATTCCTGTACTTAGAGACCTCAGCACCTTTGCCGACAGATTCGCGGGCGGAGGTACACCTTCATCGACCCGGAAGCGGTAATCCAGGTCAGTATTATCTTTGCAGACCCGATTGCCCTTGTTATTCCTTCTCTTTGTTTCACCCCTGCAAATATGGAAGATGTATATCCTCACAAAGACGACCCCATGGTACTCTTTATGGTTACTATGGGACGTAATGTACATCGAGTGTTGATCGGCCAAGGAAGCTCTGCTGATGTCATGTTTTAGGACATGTATCATGGCCTCAAAATTCCTTCCTTCCATCTTCAACCCTTTGATGGATGTCTGGTCGATTTTAACAACGACCAAGTGGAGGTACGAGGATATGTAGAACTACGCACGACCTTCTCCGACGAAGAGGCAACGAGCACCATAACAATAAAGTATATAGTTGTCAATGCCCCATCATTGTACAAAATGCTTCTGGGATGACCGTCATTAAATAAACTAGGAGTAGTGGTTTCCACGTCGCATTAAATGTCATCACTATGAAGGTAGACCAGAAAGTTGTGCGGAAGTGTTATGGAAACAACCTCTGGAGTCGATGAGGGACTTACATGATAACAACATGTGCAAAGCAAGTAGGAGTGGATGTCGACTATTAAAGATGCCCCAAATTGACTAGAGACATTAAAGAGGTTCAGATAAATAGAAGAATTTTCAAAATGGGGGCAACACTGCATGAAGAACTAGAAAGCAAGTTGAAAGTAGTTCTTCAGAGGAACATGGACGCCTTTGCATGATCGACGATTGGCAATCCTAGAAATTAGCACCAAGCCGGTGATGCAAAGATGACGAAGGCATAACGAAGAAAAACAGCAAGCAATTAAAGAGGAGACCGGGAAGCTTTTAAATTAAGGAAATCCAGTACCCTGAATGATTGGCGAATGTAGTGATGGTGAAAAAAGCAAGCGGAAAATGGAGGATGTGTGTAGACTTCACGAACTTTAACAAAGCCTGCCTCAAAGACTCCTACCTGTTGTCGAATCTTTGGGAAATAATACCCTCTCTACTAATAATTTTTGAAATAAAGTTGAGTGGTGTCTTAGAACTTAACAATCCTACAATGCGGTTTCAGGTTTCATAATCTTTAGTGGTTACTTAATTATTGAGTTGCTTTATTTGAAACCTAAGTTATTTTCAAGCAAATATGGAAAATTTTCCTCAAATATAGCACTATTTTCACTTTTATTTTCCCATTTCGCACCCTTTTGTTTTTATTTCCTTATCTAACACTGTTTCTGACTTTTTTTCTCACATAGTACTATTTCCACTTTTAAATATTTATAAAATTGTAGTGAATTTAATATTTATAAAATTGAAATAGAAGAAAATTTGAATTTTTAAAATTAAAAATTAAATATATAAAAATTTATGAAGAAATATCAAAACAAAGAGAATAAAATAAAATATTTTATAAGTATTTTGATGTAAGTATATATTATGGGTAAAATTAATGTAAACCTTAAACCCTAAATCTTAAACCCTAAACCATAAATCGTAAAACCTAAACCCTAAATCCTAAATCCTAATTCACAAACACTAACCCATAAATCCTAAACCATAAACCACAATCCTTAAATCCTAAACAATAAATAATAAACTATAACTCTTAAACCTTAAATCCTAAACCATAAACCCTAAACTGTAAGAAATTATAAAAAATATTATATAATCATATTTTTTATTATTATTTATGACATATATTTATATACATTATTTACATAATTTTTCAATTAAATATAATTTTTTTCTTAATTTTTATTTTAATATTATAATTTATACATTTTTTTTATTAAATTTATTAATAAACTTACTCACTTAATTGTTTTTTATTATTACATATATATCATTAATGAATAACTTAATTTTTATTTATAATTTTTTAAACCATTCAGTTAATATTTTTTTTTAATAAAATATCCAAAAAAAATTATTTAATTTTTATTATTACTTATTTTGATATTTTTTAAATTTTCTTCGATTTCAATTTTATAAATATTTAAATTTACTAAAATTTTATAAATATTTAAAGGTGGAAATAGTGTTATTTAAGGAAAAAAAAAGTCAAAAACGATGTTAAATAGAAAAATAAAAACAAAAAATACGAGAAAATAAAAGTGAAAATAATACTATTTGAGGAAAAAGATCACAAATATCCTGGATCTCAAAGTCTAGTAAAAATGACAGTGTAAAAGTTGAATGAATTTGATCATTGTGTAAGAGTTGTTTTAAAAAAAATAGAAACAAATTTTGTTTTTTTCCTGTCATATGAAGTGTTTAGGGTTTCCATTTCCTTTTCCTTCTTTACACTTTTTGGTATATTTTTCCGACCTTTGTTTTTGGGTAATTACTTTAAATTTCTAATTACTTAACAACATGAATTAAGTGAATGTTAAAAATTAAACTCTTCAAATATAATCATGTTTATAACTCTTGTTTCTCCTGTTTCTTCATGTAGCCTAACTTCTGGACAAGACCTGTTGAGACTTTCAAGAGAGCATATACTATAACTGAATTATAATATTTTAGAAAAATCAAGCGAATTGGGTAGAGGAAGTTCAACTACAGTTACAATAATACTGATAACTATCAGAAGTTAGTACATCTAATGGTTGTTCCAAAATGGAAGACTGTTTTTTTAAACGGGTTGGAATACTCTTCAAGTATTTAAAGAATGATCCGGCCAAACAACTATCAGTGGATCATAAACCAGCGTAGAAAGTTTGATATAAAAAATACATGTGGTTTTGTGTCAAACTTTCCAGGTGTGACATTTTAAAATGTTGGATAGTTTTACCTTGATATTAATTTAGTATTGCACAATATCATTCCCTTAATCTGTTTGATTTTACTTTTGTTATCATTTGATTTTTAATGATTTTTCTTATGTACTTGATATTAAGGTTTGATATACTTTTATATTCTCAAAATATAAAATTGTTAGACTTTTAGTCCTTAGAAAATAAAATTTCTCCTTTCTTTTTTCTTTCATTGATAAAAATGTGTCGGATGTGTTATCTTTCACAAAATATTATGTGACATTTTCATTAATACATTTTCTTAAATAAGGAATCAAAAGGAAGCAATTTTGTTTTGAAAGAATAAGACTCAACATTCCTACATTTGCATGCAATAAAACCATTGAACTTCTATGTTATTACACTCTTATCTTTATTATGACATATTTTTGTAAAGATACATTTTAAAAGAAATTAGTCGTAGTAGTATTTTTTTTTAAATGGTTGGTATAGTAATTTATTAATAATGAAAATTTGGAACAATAATAATAATATAAGACACATTTTAAAAGGAATTTTTAATGCTAAAAGTTAATACGGTTCATTGTTAATATATTTTTTAAATTAAACTAAATTAATATCTTCGAATATAATTAATTACTTTTATTAATATTTCTATTAGAAGTGCCAAGCTAGAAGTGTTAAATCCATTAATATTTACTTTTTTTATTGAGTAAGATTTCTTGAAAATATCTAATTAGAAAAAAAAAATCAGTAAATAAGACTTGTAACTCATAATTTTTTATTTTTCAGTAAAAACCAGCCATTAAGAAATACTATGTATCCAAAAGATTAAATTTCACTAAAAAAAAAGTTTTATTATCATGGGCGAAAAACAGAGACTAAGTATGAAAAACCTACACAAAAGGGTGATTATCGTCGGCATAGCGTTAATAAGAATTTTGAAGCCAATATACTCGACGTAAAGATATATTGGCAGGTGTGGGCATGGCGGGTGTTTTTTTGCGTAGGTGAAACATGGGCTTAGCCTACAAGGGGTTTAGAAATTTACAAAAAATTGTGAGTTTGACCCACGCTAAACCCACATAAAATTATATTAGCGTGGGCCAAACCTTCAAAATGTCCAAGTAGTTATAAAAAATTGTGAGTTTGACCCACGCTAAGCCCACACAAAATTATATTAGCGTGGGCCAAACCTTCAAAGGCTTCTTCTTCCTGCACCCCCACATTTTTCTTCCTGCACCCCTATAATTCTAAATATTCCTAAAGTACCCTTGACCTATAATTTGAAAAGGGCACTCTCCTGGACTTGCATTGTAGCAGTTCATCTTCATCACTGAAATATCAACTATTGTTGGGAGTCTTTTCAATTCTTCGGAGCAAGGTGGAGCAATACAGAACGTTGTCGAAGTATTGTTTGGGTGTTAGAGGTAAGACTACAGTTTTTTTTAAAGGCATGGCGGTTATGGGGATTTCGAGGTTACCGGATATGGATCTGGAATGATTTTTTTGACCTATGGATTCATGGATCTGAAATGCAATGATTTAGTTTTTTTGTTTTGTTTGTAGAAGCAATGACAGTAGTCAAGAAATTGAACAAGAATTATATGATGGGGTTGATGTGTGGGATGATGATGAATGTATAAGTGTGTTTACTACAGATGAGGTAAGGTTAAGTTTGTAAAGTATGTTTAAGTTGTTTGTTAATTAGTAAATGAAATAATTTGTTATGATAACTTTTGTAGATATTTCGTACTCGGGATGAGCTCCTAA